>Ga0209605_1003703_pt1 | contig 13141 bp, 12 predicted proteins | sample AD_UKC035_MetaG_FD_184408 | JGI IMG/M metagenome (GOLD analysis project Ga0209605, IMG submission 184408) | Active sludge microbial communities of municipal wastewater-treating anaerobic digesters from USA - AD_UKC035_MetaG (SPAdes) (version 2) | ecosystem: Engineered > Bioreactor > Anaerobic >...
GATCTGCCCGACACGACCATGCAGCAGGCTGAAGTCCGCCAGGTAGCGCGCACCGCGTTCCAGACGCACCTGCGCGCGGGGACGAACGACGATGTCCCCGGCCTCGCCATGCCAGTGCGTCTCCTGATGGTGCAGCACGGCCTCCTCCATCAGCCGGATCTCGGCACGCATGGTGTGGCAAACCGCGTCCGGCGTGGCGAACAGGCCATGCGCCCACGCCGTGGCTTGCGCACCGCGCTCCAGCGTCAGCGTCAACGCGATGTCCTGCACCCCGAAGCGCTCGAACAGCCCCAGGCAGAGGTGGATCGGCTGCGCCACGACGACGCCCGCGGCGACGACGATCTGCGCCACGATGCCGTCGGCGCCGGCCTCGGCCTCGACGCGCACGCCGGGCAGCGACTGCACGCTGGCGAGTGTCTGGCCATAGGCGACGAGGTGCGCCGCCTGCGGAATCGGCGGCATCGTCCAGCCGGCTTCGCCGAAAAGGCGGGTGATGGGATGCAGGTCAGTCATGGCAGGTCGTCCCATCGCAGCACGTGCAGGTTCGCTGCCTGTAGTGGTCGAGCACCGCGGCGGTGTCGCCCTCGAACACGATGCGCCCACCGCACAGTTGCGAGGCGCGATCGGCGTGCACGGCCACCTCGGTCTGGTGCGTGATCAGCAGCACCGTGCTGCCGGCATCGCGCAAGGCCTCGATGACGTCGATCAAGGTGTCGAGCGACAGCACGTCGATGCCTGCGGTCGGCTCGTCGAGCAGAGCCAGCCGCGGCCGCATCGCCAGCACCGCGGCCAGCTCGACGCGCTTGCGCTCGCCGCCGCTGAGCCTGCGGTCGATCGGGCGCGTGGCGTATTCGTGCGGGTCCAGCCCGACACGGCGCAGGCAGTCGTCGACGTCGGCCTGCGCGCACCCGACGCGCAGATAGTCGGCGATGCGCAGGCCCTCGAAGCGGGCCGGCTCCTGCCAGGCCAGCGTGATGCCCAGGCGGGCACGCTCGTGCAGCGGAAGCGCGTCGATGCGCTGGCCGTCGAACCAGATCTCGCCCGCGCTGCAGCGGTAGCCCTCGCAGCCCATCACCGTGAACGCCAGGCTCGATTTTCCCGAGCCGTTGGTGCCGAGCAGGGCATGGATCTCGCCGCGCGCAAGCTGCAGATCGAGCCCATCGAGCACGCTGCGACCCTCAAAGGCCAGTCTCAAGCCGACGAGGCGCAGCAGCACCGGCGCGCCGACAGCGGAATTTGCAGACGTGTCGTTCATTCGGTTTCCTCTGCACTGCCCTCAACCGGGGACCGGCCAGCGGCTACTTCGGTCGGCCGGTCGGAGACGATGCGACCGTCGACCAGCTCGATGATGCGGTCGCAGCGGTGAGCAAGGCGCGGGTCGTGGGTGACGATCAGGAAGCTGGTTCCCAGTTGCCGATTGACCTCGCGCAGCAGCGCGAAGACCTCGTCCGCCGAGTGCGTGTCGAGGTTGCCGGTGGGTTCGTCGGCGAGCACGAGCGCCGGCGACATCGCCAGCGCACGGGCGATGGCGACGCGCTGCTGCTGGCCGCCGGACAAGCGGTTGGCAAGCTGGCGCCGCCGGTCCGCCAGGCCGACACGCCCGAGCAGCTCTCCGGCGCGCTCGAACATCGCCGCGTCCGGCCGCCCGCGTGCGATCAGCAGCGGCATGGCCACGTTCTCCTCGGCGCTGAAGGCCGGGATCAGGTGGTGGTGCTGGAACACGAAGCCGATGCGCTCGCCGCGCAGGCGGGTGAGCGCGGTGTCGTCGAGCGTCGCCGTCTCGGCGCCGTCGATGACGAGCCGCCCGGCGCTCGGGCGGTCGAGCAGGCCGATGAGGTTGAGCAGCGTGCTCTTGCCGGAGCCCGAGGGGCCGATGAGGGCGGCGAACTCGCCACGCTCGAGGCGCAGGTCGATGCCGTGCAGCACCTCGTATTCGGTGTCGGCGCTGCCGTAGCGCTTGCGCAATCCTTCGAGGTGCAGGACGGGATCAGCCACGGATCGCCACCACCGGGTCCAGTCTCGCCGCGCGCCGCGCCGGCAACAGGGCGGCGAGAATGCCGACCACGCTTGCACCGCCCGCGGCGATCGCGACCAGCGCCGGCTCGACGCCGATATCGAACAGCGGCGTGCCGTCGGGGTTGCGCGCGAGCATCCGCCACAGCATCAGGAAGGACCACGCCAGCGCCGAGCCCAGCAGGGATCCGAGGAAGCCCACGATGCCGCCTTGCAGCAGGAAGATGCGCCGCATCTGCGCCTGCGTCGCCCCCATCGCACGCAGGATGCCGATTTCCTTGCTGCGCTGGACCACCGACACCACCAGCACGCTGGCGATGCCGAAGGACACCGACAGCGCGATGAAGAAGCGGATCACGTCGCTCGACACCCGCTGCGAGGTGAGCGCGGTGACGAACTGCGCGTTGGTGCGGATCCAGCTGTCGGCGATCAGGCCGGACTCTGCGGCGATGCGCTGCGCGACGTCCTCGGCCTCGTCGAGGTCGTGCAGCGCGAGGTCGATGTTCGACACGCCACCGACGAGGTCGAGCAGGGTCTGCCCGGTGCGCAAGCCGACGTAGACGTTGCGCGCATTGACACCCTTGTTGCCGAGGTCGAAGAGCCCGGTGACGGTCAGCGTCTCAGCCTGGCCCTCGGCGCCGGTGAGGCGCAGCTTGTCGCCGACCTCCGCGCCGAGGTCCTTGGCCAACTCGATGCCGATCACCGTCTCGCCCGCGCCGACGCGCAGCGCGCCGGCGGCGAGGCGCCCCGCCAGGTCCACGACGCGGTTGTAGCCCGCGGGCTCGATGCCGAGCAGCGTCACCGCCTTGCTGGCGTCACCGCGCACCGCGAAGGCAGGGCCGGAGGCCACCGGCGACACCGCGGCGATCTCGGGCCACCCTTCCAGGCGCGCGCGCAACTGCTGCCACTGGTCGATCGAGCGCAGCCGCTGCGCCTGCTTCTGCACGCGGTTCAATGCGCCCTCCCCTGCGACTTGCGGGCGCGCCACCTCCTCCGCCGGCAACAGCACGATGTGCGCCTGAGAGCTCAGGGTTCGGCGCACCAGGTTGGCCTGCAGGCCGGACAGCAGCGCGGACATGAACACGATCACCGCCACGCCGACCCCGACGCCGACGATGATCAGCAGCGACTGCATCCGTCCTTCCTGCAGGAAGCGCAGCGCGGCAATCCACTCGAAGGGCATCCAGGACTTCATGGCGCAGCCCGTGTCCGCACCGCCTGCCCAGCCGCCACATCCACGGCCGCCGGCACCAGCGCTTCCCCGACGGCGACCCCCTCGAGCACCTCGACCCTGCCCGCACCGCGGATACCGAGCCGCACTGGCTGACGCTCGGCGCGGCCATCGCGCACCACCATCACCCAGGGCTGCGCGCCGCCGGTCTCGCGCACCGCTGACGCGGGAATCATCAGCGTCTGCTCGCGGCGCGCAGCCTCGATGTCGATCGAGACGGTCATCTCGTGGCGCAGGTAGGGCGGCGGCTCGGGGACGCGCAGGCGCACCTCGACCGAGCCGCGCAGCGCATCGACCGAGGGCGCGATGAAGGCGAGCTCCGCGGCGAAGCGCTCGCCCGGATAGGCGTCCGCCGAGGCCAGGGCGGGCTGGCCCAGGCGCAGCAGGCCGAGGTTTTTCTCGTCGATCTGCACGGTGAGCTCGGTGTCGCCCGCGGGGGCGATCGTCAGCAGCACGGCGCCGGGCTGCACGGTGTCGCCCGCCTCGACCGCGCGCGTGAGCACCGTGCCCGCGGACGGCGCACGCAGGATCGCGTAGCCGAGCCGGGTCTGCGCAGCGACCAGCGCCGCGCGCGCCTGTTCGAGCGCGCTCTGCGCCAGCGCCACCTCGATGCCATCGGGCTGCTGGCTGTCGCGTTGCAGGCGGGCGCTGGCGACCTGGCTCTCGGCCACCTCCTGCGCGCGTCGCGCCTCGTCGAGCTGCGCCTGGCTGTAGAAGCCGCGCGCCACCAGTTCGCGCACGCGCCGATGCTGCTGGCGTGCCTGCAGCGCGGTGGCCTCGGCCTGGCGCAGCGCCTGCTCGGCGACCGGCAGGCCGAGCTCGCGCAGCTGGCGAAGACGCGCTTCGGCCTGCGTCACCGCGGCGCTCGCCTGGTCGACGGCGGCTTTCCATTCGCGATCGTCGAGCCGGATCAGCGGCTGGCCCGCGTCCACGACATCGCCCTCGCGCACCTCCACCGCCACCACGCGCCCGGCGAGCTGGGGCGAGAGTGCGATGCGCTCGGGGGTGCGCACACGCCCGCTCGCCACCACCGACTGGCGCAGGGGCCCCTGCTCGACGCGGTTTACCGTGACCGTCTCGTTGCGCAAGGCGGCGAAGCCGACCGCCGACACCACCACCACGAGCGCGCCGACGGTCAGGCGCGATGCCGACAGGCGCCGCGGCGAAGGCGCCCCGGGAGCTTCAGGATGACTTTTCGATTCGGCGCTGCGGGCTTTCAAGATGATCGGGGTTCCATGAGCGCGGCGTTGCGGGGAGGCGTACCCTGCCTCGCCGGACGCGCCGGCGTCAGAGCATGAACATGAGCTTCGCGAGCAGGACGATTCCCAGGCCGAATCCGAGCGCGAGGTAGTGCATCAGCTCGAAGCGATCGATGCGGAAATCCTCCGGACCGCCGGTGACGATCAGGAAGTGCTTGAGGTGGCCCACCGCGCTGCGGCTGCGGGGCTGCATGAAGACGAAGGGCGAGGTCGCGAAGATGGTCAGCAGGCCGAGCGCCATCGTCATCTTGGCGGTGAGCAGCATGCCGAAGCTCGTGGAGATGAAGGACTCGAAGCCGCCAGAATTCTCCACGTAGCCGAAGTACATGTAGAAGCCCGTAATGTAGAGCGGAATCACGGCGAGCGGATAGGTTCGACGGATGCGGCGGAAGAGGTAGAACTCGACGCGCTGGAACACCTCGTCCCCGATCAGCTTGCGGACCGGTTCGAGGATCAGGACCTCCATCGCGACGGCGCCGACGAAGAGGATTGCGCAAAGCAGGTGAAAGAGGACGACGAGCTGATGATCCATGATGTGCTCCCGGGGTAGAGGAAACCGTAATGCGAACGGTTCGCATTTTAGAATATTAGCAGTTTGCGATGGATTGATTCAGATCAAATCGCCCAATCATCCACACCCAGGAACCCACTCGCTTGCCGCGAAGAGCGCGTCGCCACCGGCCGCAACCGGGAGGGCTTGTGAAAACTTTTGCCCTGCACGACCCGTGGCGCATGCGCAGGTCAGCTTCGTCCGCCCCGCCACCTGCGGGGACGCCCGGACACGCAATCCCCCTCCGTGCCACCCTCGACCCGCTGCCGCCCGGCACACCGCCGGAAGGCCGGAAGATGGCGTTCCTGCGAAGCCTGCCGCAACCTTTGCAGGACGGCGGCGATCTCGGGACGGACCGGCTCCGCGAGCAGGCGATCGTAGAGCCCGGCGTTCGCCACCTCGGCGGCCACGCCCGCCTCGCACGCCACCTGCAGACTGGGATAACGCTCGACGCGTCCGGGCCAGTCGTTCTCCGGCACCTGCAGGGCGAAGGCGCGGTAGAGGAAGAGCAGCGCCTCGATGTGGCGGGCTTCCGCTTCCCGGATATTCACGAAAGGAGCCACCTCGCCGAAATCGGCGATCACTTGGTCATACGTCGCCCAGGCGTGGTATTCGTCGTCCAGCGCCTCGCGCAAAGCCTCGATTTCATGTTCGGTGAGTCGATCCATCGTTCGATCCTCCAAGATGTCGTCCGCCGGCCCTCACGCCTGCCGGGCCGGTTCATCCCTCGCGGTGCAGCCGCCTGAGGTAGAAAACCTCTCCTTCATGCTCGAGCCTGCGCAGCTCGCCCGAGGCGAGCAGCGCATCCACCAGCGCCATGCTGCCACCGCCCTTATCCAGCAGGGCCTGGATCGCGGAGGTGCGCAGCGGATGCACCGCGCTGATCGCCAGGATCTCGGCGCGCAGGTCGCCGCCGAAGGCGAACACGTCGCCCTCGTAGGCGGTCAACAGCTCCACCTCGAGCCCCTGCTCCGCCAGCGTCCGGAACGCACGCAGGACGACCGCCTCGTCCGGGCCGCGCACCCCCGCAACCGCCGGCGGGCGATGCGGAATCGCGAGGTAGGCATGCGCGATGCGTGTTGCCGCGATGAAGCGGCCCAGCGCGGCGATGTCCTCATCGCCGTCGTTGAGTCCGGCCACCAGCATCGTCTCGCTCACCAGCCGCCCGGCAAACTCCGAGGCGAAGCGCTGGATGCCGCCAAGAATGTCGGCAAGGCGCAGCACGCCGTGGGGGCGATTGATCCGCTCCCAGACGCCGGGGACGACGCTGTCGACCTTGACGCTGACCCAATCCGCTCGGCGCAGCGCCGAGCGGACATCGGCGTACCAGAGGAGCGATGCATTGCTGATCACCGCGATCGGCAGACCGAGTTCGCGCAGCGCGTCGATCGACTCGCCGAGGCGACTGTCCAGCGTCGGCTCGCCATCGGGGACGAAGGTGAGGTAATCGACCGCTTCCCCGTGGGCACGCACGGCCTCCAGCCTCATGCGCACCTGGCGCAGGATCTCCTCCGGCCGATAGAAGGGCCGCGGGCTGATCTCCTCCTCTGGCGTCGGGCCGACCTGACAGTACACGCAGGCATAACTGCAGTGCTTCGGTGGGATGTTGTTGATGCCGAGACTGCGGCCAAGCCGACGCGACGGCACCGGCCCGAAGGCGATATCCATGATCGAACCTCTGAGGGTGGCGGTTTGAATGGAACGGAACCTGCTAGTGCGATTTACCGTAGCTTCATCGATTGCCGATGCAAACCGCGTGCCCGGACTGGACGGTGGATGAGACGCGACTCTGAACGTCACGGGCCGCACGGCAACGGAAGCCGCGGGCCTCCGCCCGCAAACGGCACGCGGGGGCAACTCGCCCCAAGCAGAACCGCCACGAATGGCAGCTTGTCTGTCAGACATAACTCATTATTGGCGCCACGAGTGGCAGTCATGGCAGCTCAAGGAGGACCCATGTCGAGCCTGAATTCCGGTTCACCCTATCACCCCAGCTACTGGCTCGCCGCGCTGGGCGCAGGCGGGCTCTCGGTCTCGTTCTTCATGTACATGATGTGGTTGTTGCCCCATCCGGATTCGCCGATGCCGACCTGGGAACACCTGCAGGGTGCGCTGGGCGGCGAGGTGGCGATGCCCGCCTCCGTGCGCGCGATAACGCTCGTCGCGACGGTCGCCGTGATCCTGCTCGCGGCGCTGCACTTCGTGCTGCTGTGGTGGAACATCCGCGCCCACCGCTCCGCTGCCGGCCAGCGTGACCTTGCAACGCTGCGTGCGGCGCCCGGCGAGGTACAGCTGATGGCGGTGCCGCTGACGCTGGCGATGACGGTCAATGTCGGCTTCGTGCTCGGCGCGCTGTTCGTGCCCGGCCTGTGGTCGGTGGTGGAATACCTCTTCCCGTTCGCCCTGCTCGCCTTCGCCGCGATCAGCTGGAGCGCGTTGCGAATCTACGGCCGCTACCTGTCGCGCTTCCTCGTGGACGGAGGCTACCGCGACAGCGAGCACAACCATCTGTCCCCGCTGCTCGCGGTCTTCACCTTCGCCATGCTGTCGGTCGGCTTCGCCGCGCCGGCCGCGATGTCGCACATCAAGGTGGTTTCCGCGCTCGCCGCGACGGCATCCATCCTCTTCTTCGTACTCGCAGTGATCGTGGCAGTGATCGTGCTGGTGGGCGGTGCGGCGGCGATGATGACGCACGGCCTGCAGCCGCGGGCAACCCCGAGCATCTGGATGCTGGTGCCGATCGTCACCTTGCTGGGGATCGAATGGGTTCGGCTCCGCCACGGCCTCATCCATCACTTCGCGTCCCCACAGGACGGCGGTGAGCTGTTCTACATGCTCACGGCCCTCTTCATGCTGCAGCTCGGGGTGATGCTCATCGGCTATCGCGTGATGCAACTCAACGGCTACCTGCGCCTGCACCTTGCCGGCGAGGGAAGAGACCCGGTGAGCTTCGGGCTCATCTGCCCGGGCGTTGCCCTCTTCGTCATGGGCATGTTCTGGTGGCATCTGGCCTGGGTGGAGACGGGACTCGTGTCCAAGTACGGCGCCGGCTACTGGGCCGGAATCGGTCTTCTCGCCATCGTGCAGCTCGTATCCCTGTACGCCCTGCTGCGGCTTTCCTGGAAGTTGTTCGTCGGGCACGAGACTTGCATCGCTGGAGTCGATGCATGAAGGATCCGCAGACCCGTGCAGGCGCTCCATCCATTTGCGCACACATGTTCGCATTGACCGGGAACCTGCATGGGCCTACGGTATCAGCGGTAGCTGATCAACTACCGTTCCAACCGCGGAAGTCCTGTCACTGCGCCACCACGCGAGAGCGTGGGAAGCAATGCCTGGTTTTCGTACGATACGGAGGTCAACATGGAAGAGCAGGAAGCATCATGCTCGCGCGTCTCGGGAGCAGTGCCCGACGCGCCCGTTGAATCGCAGCAGGCTCCACCGGAGTCCGCAGCTCAAAAGGAGGTACCCAGAATGGTCGCACGCGTGGGACAGAAGGCGCCGGATTTCGCGGCGCCGGCCTACTACCGCGGCGGTTTCACCAACGTGAAGCTGTCCGACTATGCCGGCAAGTGGGTGATGCTGTGCTTCTACCCTGGTGATTTCACCTTTGTCTGAGCAACAGAAGTGTCTGCGGTCGCAGCGCAATATGATGCTCTCCAGGCATTGGGGGTAGAGGTTTTCTCGGTCAGCGTGGACAGTCACTTCGTCCACAAGGTGTGGAACGACGAGGAACTGTCGAAGATGGTCGACGGTGGCGTGCGTTTCCACATGCTGTCCGATCAGGCAGGCAACATCGGGCGCGCCTACGGCGTCTATGACGACCAGCAGGGCATCGAGCTGCGTGGCCGCTTCATCATCGACCCCGATGGTGTAGTGCAGGCCATGGAGGTGATGACCCCGCCGGTCGGACGCAAGCTCGCCGAGACGGTCAGGCAGGTGCAGGCCTTCCAGCACGTCCGCGCGACGGGCGGCAAGGAAGCGACACCAGCCGGTTGGGAGCCCGGGAAACCGACGCTCAAGCCGGGGCCGGATCTGGTCGGCAAGGTGTGGAAGGTGTGGAACCCGTCGATGGAGTGATCCGTCGCGGCAAAGGCCTAGAACCCCGCCCGCGTGGCGGGGTTCTGCTTTCGGGCCCCGCCGTCCTGGCTCAATCCGTTTCCCGCGTATTCAAGCTTCACGGCTTTCACCCGATCCGACGCAGCACGATTTCATGACAAGCACGAACCTGGCCTCCCTCCCCGCAGTCGATCGCCTGCTCGCCGAGCCGGCGCTGGTCTCGCACACCGCCCTGCATGGGCGTCGCGTCGTCACCGACGCCGTCCGCACCGAGCTCGCGGCCACCCGTGAGGCCGTGCGCAACGGCGCCCCGCTGCCCGAGCTCACCACGCTGCTGGCCGCGGTCGAAGCTCGCATCGACACCGTCTGCCGGCCGAATCTGCGTCCGGTGTTCAACCTCACCGGCACCGTGCTGCACACCAACCTCGGCCGCGCCACGCTGCCCGAGGAGGCGATCGCCGCGATGGTCGAGGCCGCGCGCCACCCCTGCGCGCTCGAATACGACCTCGAATCGGGCGGACGCGGCGACCGCGACGACCTCGTCTCCGCGCTGGTCGCCGAGCTGACCGGCGCCGAGGCCGCGACCGTGGTCAATAACAACGCCGCCGCGGTCTTCCTGCTGCTCAACACGCTGGCCCAGCGCAAGGAGGTCGTCGTCTCGCGCGGGGAGCTGGTCGAGATCGGTGGCGCCTTCCGCGTGCCCGACATCATGAAGCGCGCCGGCGCGAAGCTCGTCGAGGTGGGCTGCACCAACCGCACCCACGCCCGCGACTACGAGGACGCGATCGGCCCGCGCACCGCGATGCTGATGAAGGTGCACACGAGCAACTACGCGGTCGAGGGCTTCGCCAAGGTCGTGCCGCAGGCCGAGATCGCCGCCATCGCCCACGCCCGCGGCCTGCCCTTCGTCGAGGACCTCGGCTCGGGCACGCTCACCGGGCTGGAAGCCTGGGGCCTGCCGCACGAGCCCACCCCGCGCGAGGCGATCGCCGCCGGCGCCGACCTGGTCACCTTCTCCGGCGACAAGCTGCTCGGCGGCCCGCAGGCCGGCATCCTCGCCGGCCACCGCGAGCTGATCGCGAAGATCAAGAAGAACCCGCTCAAGCGCGTGCTGCGCGTCGGCAAGATCACGCTCGCCGGCCTCGAGGCGGTGCTGCGCCTGTACCGCGACCCCGACCGCCTGCCCGAGCGCCTCGAGACCCTGCGCCTGCTCGTCCGCCCCCAGGCCGAGATCCTCGCCCAGGCCGAGCGCCTGCAGCCGGCGCTGGCGCGGGCACTCGCCGACTGGCCGCTGACGGTCGGCGTCGAGTCGATGCGCTCGCAGATCGGCTCGGGCAGCCTGCCGGTCGATCGCCTGCCCTCCGCCGGGCTGGTGTGCCGTCCGCAGAGGAAGAGCGGCGTGCTCAACCGGCTCGAGAAGGCGCTGCGCGATCTGCCAGTGCCGGTGATCGGCCGCATCGCCGACAACGCCCTGTGGCTGGACCTGCGCTGCCTGCGCGGGGACGACGAATCCCGCCTCGCGGCCCAACTCGTGCAGCTCGCTCCCGCGGCGCGCACCGCCGCCCGCTGAACCAGGAGAGCGCACCAGCATGCTGATCGGCACCGCCGGCCACATCGACCATGGCAAGACCACGCTGATCCGCGCGCTCACCGGCGTGGACACCACCCACCTGCCCGAGGAGAAGGCGCGCGGCATCACCATCGAGCTCGGCTATGCGTTTGCGGCGATCGACGGCGATGCGACCCGTGGCGACCCGGCCGCCGCCGCGCGCACCCTCGGCTTCATCGACGTGCCCGGCCACGAGCGCTTCGTGCCGACCATGCTGATGGGCGCCGCCGGCATCGACTACGCGTTGCTGGTCGTTGCAGCCGACGACGGCGTGATGCCACAGACTCGCGAGCACCTCGCCATCCTTCACCTGCTCGGCATCGCACGCGGCGCGGTGGCGCTCACCAAGTGCGACCGCGTCGAGCCGGCTCGTGTTGCCGAGGTGCAGGCCGATATCGCGACCCTGCTGGCATCGACCGCCCTCGCCGGCAGCCCGATCTTTCCGATCTCGGCGATCACCGGCGCCGGCGTCGATGCGCTGCGCGCCCACCTGCTCGCGATCGCCCAGGAAGAAGATGCCTGCCCACCGGACGCGGGATTCCGCCTCGTCGCCGACCGCCGCTTCGCGCTCGCCGGCGCCGGCACGATCATCACCGGCACGGTGCGCAGCGGCGGCATCCACGTCGGCGACACCCTGCTGCTGGCGCGCCCCGAGGGTTTTCGCCGCGAGGTGCGCGTGCGCGGCCTGCGCGCAAACAACCGCAAGGCAGACACCGCCGGCGCGGGCAGCCGCTGCGCGGTCAACCTCGGTGGCATCGACTTCGGCGAGATCGAGCGCGGCGACTGGCTGCTCCACCCCGCCCTCGCGCGCCCGACCGACCGCCTCGACCTGCGCCTGGAACTGCTGGCGGATGCGCCGCGCAAGCTCGGCCAGTGGGCGAGCGTCACCCTGCACCACGCCGGCGGTCACGCAATGGCACGCCTGGTGCTGCTGGACGACGCACTGGAGGCCGGCGGGCTCGCCCCGGGCGCCTCGGCGCTGGTGCAGGCGGTGCTCGACCGCCCGGTGTTCGCCTGCTGCGGCGACCGCATCGTCATCCGCGACGCCGCGGGCCGCGAGACCCTGGGCGGCGGCCGCGTCCTCGACCCCTTCCCGCCCTCGCGTCACCGTCGGCGCCCGGACCGCCTCGCGCTGCTCGCCGTCCTCGAACGACCCGATCCGGCCGAGCGCCTTGCGGGCCTGGTCGCGAGCGCGCCGCTCGGGCTCGAGCTCGACGAGCTCGCCGCCGCGCACAACCTGCCCGAGGGGCGCTGGCAGGCCTTGCTGCCGCAGGCGCACCACCTGCCGGGCAAGACCGGCGGACGCGTGTTCTCGGCGGCCGCGTGGGCGGCGCTCGGCGAGGCCGTGCTGGCCCGTCTGGCCGCACACCACGAGGCCTTTGCCGACGAACCCGGCGTCGAGCGCGAGCGCCTGCGCCGCATGTGCGCCCCCCGGCTGCCCGCCCCGGCCTTCCTCGCCCGCCTCGAGGCACTGCTGGCGGAGGGCCGCATCGCCCGCGCCGGCTCGGCCTGGCACCTGCCCTCGCACACGGTGGAGCTGGACCCCGCAGACCGTCGGCGCGCCGATGCGCTGCTCGTGCTGCTCGCCGAGGGCGCCTACGACCCGCCCTGGGTTCGCGACCTGGCCGACGCCTGCGGGATCCCCGAGGCCGAGGTGCGCAGCCTGCTGCGCCGCGTCGCGATGCGCGGCGAGGTGTTTCAGGTGGTGCGCGACCTCTTCTATCCGCGCGCCACGGTGGGCCGACTGGCGGGCATCGTCGCGGAACTGGCCGATCGCAACGAGGGCCGCGTGCGGGCAGCAGATTTCCGCGACCTCATCGGCGGCGGACGCAAGCGCGCCATCCAGATCCTCGAGTTCTTCGACCGCGTCGGCTTTACGCGTCGCATCGGCGCAGGCCATGAGCTTGCCCACACCCTCCGAGGCGAAGCGCCGGTTTCGGGCGAAAGCTAGGAAGAGCGGGTTACAATTGCGGCATCAGAGGAAGAGAGGCGTTCCCCGGTGGGGCGACTGGTCTTCAAAACCAGGTGGGGCCGTCAGCCGGCCCCAGGTGGGTTCGACTCCCATTCTCTTCCGCCAGCTCGAAGGCGCGCGGGTCGCAACGCCCCGCCAGGCGTGGCAGCACATGGCAGCCGATGGCAGCGGCGCTGTCGACCTCCGCTGCACCATCAAGCCGCGCCTACCCGCCCCCCTGCGTGCCTCACTTACTTGGCGCGCTACTTGCTTCTATCCCTTCGCAGCGCGCCCTCGCCGGCGAGGGCTGGCGGGCTCTTCCTGCTCGCAGCAGGAAAATTGCTGGCATAAATATTAGAGTTTGTTTATATTCTGGAAAATATAAAGCGCTGGCGGGCCCACCGCACTCGCCCGTGCGCAATGCCACCGCCCAACCCCACCCCCCTTCCGCAGACGGGCCGCCACCCAT
>Ga0209605_1003709_pt1 | contig 13130 bp, 23 predicted proteins | sample AD_UKC035_MetaG_FD_184408 | JGI IMG/M metagenome (GOLD analysis project Ga0209605, IMG submission 184408) | Active sludge microbial communities of municipal wastewater-treating anaerobic digesters from USA - AD_UKC035_MetaG (SPAdes) (version 2) | ecosystem: Engineered > Bioreactor > Anaerobic >...
TACCTGGCAGAAGTTGTTTTCAATACACTCGATGCCGGTCAACGTTATTTGATTGGTGATATTCCACAGCTAAAAAATGTAAAAATAAAGGTAATACAGGCCCACAGTTCAGCAACGTTTGGAAATTCAATTAATGGCAGAAAAGTAATTGATTTAACTGATTTGCCTAATTTCAGCTTATCATTGACACTGAAAAAAGGATCAGAAAATGATCAGGAAGGGATTATTAATATTCCTTTATCAGCATTAAACAGAATAGGAAACAGAGGCATTTTAGCTTATTCCGAAAACCTGGAAGTTGATTTAAGTAAAAGTTATGTAACCATGCACAGCACAACCGGAATAACAGCCGGTTACTGTTGTTTACTTTCGTTTTTCTATGAAGCAATATAAAAATGTAGTTCAAACCGAAATTGATTTGGATTTTTTAGATTCCAACGCTATTAATCAACGTTTGTATTTTAAGAATCTTAATTTCTTAACCGGTAAAAAAATCATTCATATTAAAACGTTTAATGATGATCAAGCAGGAAGCACACGCGGGCCGGTTATTATCCCTTATTATATTCAATGCCTCGGATTAAATTTGGTTGATATGCAGGGTAAACTTGTGATTGAAAATTTAAGCATTGCAGATTTGAGTTATGTAATAAACGGCTTCGGAACAGAATCTTTTGAAAGTGGATTACCAATTACAGGCCGTTTTAACTTTGATAAAAGTTGGATAACGTGCTATGGTGATGTAGCGATTGTTAAAGGATATATTTTACCAATAAGTTTTTTTTACGAATGATACGGGTAAACAAAGATTGGCTAATTAAAAAGGTTGAAAACGACAATTTACCTTACTGGAAAGTATATGATGGTAAGGAGTTGATTGAGCAAAACCAAACTGAAAGCGATTCGCAAAAGTCAGCCCAGGAATTAAATTATTTACTGGATGATCTGGAAGGGAATATTTGCCGCGTGGTGATCAGTAATAAAAGTAATTCCGAAAAAGCCAAAGGAGGCCGCGATTATTTAAATTTTGAATACCAGGTAAAACTTTCAGGCAGCAAAACAGAATCTTCAGGAAACATGGCATTGCTTAAAGAAATATTTGATCTGAAAATGCAGATTCAGATTAATGAATTGAAAAAGGAGCATGAAAAAGCATTGCAAGCACTGGAAGGCAAAGGTGGATCAGGATTAGACAAAGCACTGGAAAAACTGATGCCATTGATACAGGCATACGGCATGAGATATTTACAGCCTGGAGTGGCCGGCATAAATGATGCAGCACCAACAGAAACACAACTGGAAGGGCCAACACCACAGGAACGGTTAGCCGCTTCAATTAAGATTCTGAAAAAAGCTGATGCTGATTACATTCAGGTAATTGAAAGCATTGCATTAATTGCAGCTTCAAATATTGCAATGTATAAACAATACAAACCAATTATAATTGAAGCGGCAAATGGCTAATGCAAAAGCAGATAAATATTTACCTTTTATATTGGTTGCAGGAGTTGTTTTTGCAGGTTATAAATTATTGCAAAAAATAGGACTTGTTAAAACAGCCGCAGATGCAGCAGCCGCAAACGCGGCTTCAAGTCTTCAAACAGCCAACTATTTTTCAACTGATTTTTATAAAAAAGGTGGAGCCGGAACAATGATATTAACAGCCGCAGCTTCTGATTATTTGGCTAAAGCCGTTTACGATAGCAAAGGATGGTTCAATGATGATGAGGATAAATTGTACGGAGTATTTAAAAGCCTGAAAACTAAAAGCCAGGTTTCATTTTTGGCTGATGTATTTTATCAAAAATATAGACGTGATATGATCAGTTATATCAGTTCATTTATGAATGACTCGGAATTGTATAAACTGAAAAACATTATTGATCCATTGCCTAACTATAGAATCAAGTAAAATGGCAGATTACAGGCTATTGATACCAAAGATAAAAAAGTATGAAGGAGGATTGAGCAAAGCAAAAACTGATTCTGCCAGCAAATATCCGGTTCCTGATGGCAGTGGTTATCATACAAATAAAGGCATTACATGGCAAACATTTAAAAACAGTGCCACTAAAATCGGATATACGGCCACTCCTTCCCTATTTTATGAAATGCCTGATCAAATTTGGACTGCAATACTTAAAAACCTTTATTGGGATGCAATCCAGGGCGACAAAATAAACTCGCAAGCTGTAGCCGAAATGTTAACTGATGCTATTTGGGCCGGTGCATACAATGCAAAATATGCCGTTAAAGCCATTCAGATTTTACTCAATAAAAATGGTTTTAATCTTACTGTTGATGGAATTGTTGGCTCCAATACAGTTAATGCAATAAACAAGTTTGCCACAGGGAATAATGAAAAATTAGTTTTAGATGCAGCATATACCGGTCGTAAACTGCATTTTGAAAAACTTGGAGGCCCTAACCTTCAGGGATGGCTAAACAGATTAAATTCCCTTTATGGTTCCGTTCAGGAATATCTAAAGAAAATTGTTTCCGCAGCTTCAGAAGTGATTAAAAAAAAAACGTTAAAATTATTCTTGCAATAACAGGAATAATTGCTGTTTATTATTTACTTAAAAACAAAGATTAATGGCTAAAAAATACACAGTAATTACACAACAAGCAGATATTCCAGGACAGGTTGAAACGGGCCATAACGCGATTACATTCATAAACAGAGGCTCTACTAATGCAGTGGTAAACTCTGTTGAATTAATTCCTAATGATTATTTAGTTATAGGAGGCAATTTTGATGAAATTGATCAAACTAAATGGCAGTACACATTTACCGGTGCAGGAACAAATAAATTAATTATTATTCGTAAACTTTATTCAAAAAAATAAATATGGGATTGGGCGGATTTGGAACAGGCGTATTTATTAACGACCGATTGCCGGCACCAATACCGGGAGCAGGTGAAAAAGATTGGTTAGAAAATGATCCATCAGATTCTGAATATATAAAAAACCGACCGTATTATACCATTACAACAGCAGCCTTGCAAGCTATAATTGCCGATCCTGACCCTGACAATAAATTGAGGCTGGATGCCGGTTATCTCATAACCGATGCTGATCCTTCAGTGCCTAATTCCGGGATTATTGTACGTGCAACAGGGCCAAAGAGAGTAAGTATGCCTGCGGTATTTTTGGCTAATTACTCTGGCTCTATTTATAGTGAATATTGCTTGTACGATATTGCTACGAATAAAGTAAAAGAAAGGCGCGATATATACGGCAATACCGTTATTGATAGCACTTCTACACATGGCACATTACAGGCGTTTCCCTGGGGCAACAATAAAGTGATCGGCAACACCATTAAAGATACTACATTATCCGGAACCGGCATTGGTTCGGGCGAATTGCAATATAATATCATGGAATCCGGGCAACTGGTAATGAACGACCCGACTAGCATTAAAAACAATGTCTTCACAGGGCCATTTATCATAAACGTTGGCAATAATTGCACAATGCTTGGCAATACGATTCATTATATCAATACGCTAACATTGAATAACTCTAATATAATGATTGGTTGCGGATTGCGGGGAGCTCAGATAAATGTTACATTAGATAACCTTTCCAATGCTTATAACTGCACAATTACCGGTAGTAGCACATTCACAATCCCGAACGGTCGCACCTTAACAGGTCAATTCCATAATCTAATAGATACCGATTTAAGCCGTTACGCAATAGGCACCTTTAACAATGCTACTTACATAGGTAATGTAAATTCAAATTTTGAAATCACAATTGATTTAGGTGGCACCAGTTCTTTTTCAGATACCACGATTAATGCACCGGGGGTAGTTATATGTAGTAATGCCGATAATGGTATTGTTGATGATGTTGTTTTGGGAAATATTACAACTCCGGTTATATTCCGATATCATGGCATTGGAGGCTTTACTATCAATAGCGGCAATCCAGGTCAATTTACGATTGATCTAAATATAGAAATTAATACACTTTTAGGATCAGGAATTATTAAAATGAATAATACTAAAGGTACTTATTTTATTGCGCGTTGGAGTCAATCACAATCGTCCTGGGTAATAGAATCATTTTACAGTTTATAAAAACAAATTAAACATGGAACAAATACCACAAACCAAAGAAGAGTTGCTACCTTGGCTAATATGCACGATAGTAGGAGCGATCATCAGATTTTTTGAAAAGCGAAAAATCAAAAATTCATTAGAAAAAAAGGTTGATGAAACCTTAAAGGATAGCGCAGAAAAATTTGATTTAATTCAGAAAATCAAAAAAATATAATTCAACGATAAATGTGCATTGGAAGATCGTGTAAAAAACTGGATACTTGCAACAACCGGTACACTGCTGATAAGCATCAGTGCATGGTTAGCCATACAGCTTTACAACATATCCGTAAAACAAATGGATATGATCGAACGCAAACTATACCAGGTATCTGATGAATTGGTGCGCGCAAACGAAAATACTATCCGATTACAGGAAACCATAAAAGCCATGCAACAGGATAATGATAAAACACACGCGTTGCAGGATTTCGACATTGAAGAGTTGAAAGCTGATAACAAAATTTTCTGGAATGTGCTTATAAGCGATCCGGTGCAAAAAACCAAGAAGAAGAAATAATATAAACAGATTAATGTTAATATCTTTAATCAAAAAAATCAATTATTCAATCATATAGCCTATCTTTGTCAACGTTACGTGGCGCAGGAGTGCGCGAACAAGTAATGGAAGGAACAAGGCCAGGCTATCAGCTTGGCTTTTTTCATTAAACACAAAACCAGTTCCTATCCCAAAAAAAACTCAAAAAAATGAGCAATGCAGAATATTTAATACTTGCTTTTGGTTTTTGTACCGGCTTTGTTTTTTGCTTGGCTTTATTTTGGAATAAAATCAGGAGCCGTTAATAAACCTGTTTATAATTATTTCAATTTCTTTTTGGTTTATGAATTATTTAATGCTTTACTTTGGCCATGTAAATAGTATAGTTCCTTCCATCCTACTCTATTTAATATAAAAATGAAACTAAAGGAATTCATTTAATATTATGTTAAATACAGCATTGATAACTGGATTGAATGATTTATACGTAAAAATTAGAAAATCATTTAAACTACATTTTTATGAGATCAACAGGTTATCCTTCCCTTTATTACAGATTTATTACCTTCCTGAAGCAGCAGGGCTGCAAATTTGAAACCGGTGGAATGTTCTCCTCTTCCATCTACATTATAAACGAGCCTTATGTAACATACGTTTTTCATTTTGATAATGATCAGTATGTAAGGATCAGCAAGGTTTCAAACGAAAAAAACAAATTTCAACTATTTATTCCGGCCAGTACTGTTAAGCATATACTGGATAAGCTGATTAAATTCGATAAGCTATTTACCCTTACTCCAAGCCTATATCAGTTAACACTTATGGAGGAACAACCCCGTAAAGTAAAACGGGGGCTATCAGGACATGAAAAAGCCGCCAAACCTTCTGATTTTCTTTGATTTAACTCAAAAAACCGTTTAACGTTTTCAAACTCAAAAAAAACAACCAATGGATGCACTTTTAGAACAACTACTCAAGAATGTAAAAAAGTTACGGAAAAAGCAAACCGAATATTTTAAAACCAGGAAGCATACCACACTGGCAGAATGTAAGGCACTGGAGCAAAAAGTTGATTTTGCCTTGCAACTGATTGAAAAAAGAGAAGGAAAACAATTAAATATTTTTAATGATTAATTCGGTTATAAACGTGGATTGGCTGCAATTAAATTGCAGAAGTAAAAATTATGATTACTTCAGCAATGATGAGTATAAACTGGAGCAAACCACTATCAGAACACGGAATTTTTTAATTGTGGATGAGTTTTATTGGAACAATCGTAAAACAGCAACCATTGCAAGAAAACCTTCCAGTACTGCATTAGATGCTAATATTATTCTGATTAAATTTGATAACTGGCTACTCTATCAAAAAAACCTAAAAGAAATAATAAAACAGTTTCTTAATATTTTAAAACTTATACCTGTTAACATTACCCGTTTTGATATTGCATTGGATTTTCAAAGATTCAATAAAAATTTATTGCCTGGCCAGTTGATTGAAAGGTTTATGAGTAATAAATATTTGAAGATAGGCAAAGGCAAAGGATCATTGCATTTTAACCACAACTATCATTTTATTAGTGAATATATCCGTTTTGGTTCCAATCAGAGTAATATCTGTTATTACTTATACAACAAAACAAAGGAGTTGAATGACGTAAAAAAGAAACCATATATTGAGGATTGTTGGGCTTTAAATAATTTTGATAAAAACAGCGATACCTGGAGGATTGAGTTTTCTATTAAAACTGGCAATATAGATATTTTTAACCAGGAAACCGGAGAACTGGAGCCACTGAAAACGGGCCATAAGAAAAACAAGCAGCTTAACCTGGATTTACTTTTAGACACTTCCTTTATTAAAGATTTGTTTTTTACACTGGCCAAAAAATATTTTACTTTTTATCGTAATACCGGAGGCAAAAAATGTAGGATGCCAGTAATTGATTTATTCGGAACGTTTACGATTGAAAAAAACCTTCAGTATATAACAAAGAAAATTGAGAATGGCCGCGCTGATAAAATTTTCTTAAATAAAATTAATTCATTGAATGATGAATTGCGATTCATTGCAAAGGATGCAGAATTGGTTGAAGCACAACAAAAGCTAATAAAACATTTTGTTGGGAGCAGAAACTTGCACAGATACGCAAAGAAAAAAGGAATTGAATTTTAAATTTTTATATTATGAATTGATATGGAAGCTATTATTAATAGATTAAACAATGATGCTAAATTAATTGAATAACATTTATAATGTATAAACTTTAATCATTTATGTATAACAATCAAAACTTAAATTTATGTTAGTAAAAATCAAAGGGCTTTTAACTCGAGTTAGCCACAAAGAAAACACAGAGCGCGGAACTGAAATTGTAAAACTCTATTTGCGAGTACCGGAAAAAAAGAATGAGTTTGATGAAATATATCAGCGTGAATCTACTTTTGAAGTAAAAGCTATTAACAAACAGATTGGAAAAATTCCTTCTGAATGGATTGGCGAAACATTCCTGGAAGCCTCCCCAAAGGTTGAACTTTCTGCATTTCTAAATTCAATGGAGAATGAAACCAATGGAACAAAGTATTTTAATCTTAATTTATCCTTAGCTAAAATTGAGTTGATATGATACAGAAAAAAATATTGATTGAACGGGATGGAATTTTTTATTTAGCACAGCACGATGAAACAATTTGCATTTGCCCGTTTGCTTCAGTTCCGGTAGTTCCGCAGCTTCGCAGAAGCACATTAACAAACTTATCCAATCCAGGCCAGGGAGAAGTTGAATTGATCCCTCAATTTAAAGCCTGTAGCAGCAATTGCCCACATTTTGTTTTATCGGAATACAAAACCAATCCAAAAGTTGGTTTACGTTTAAATTGTGGCCAGGGATTCACTGAATTTTATTTTAACGGAATAAGAGGGGAAGGAGTTGAAAATGATATGTAATTGCACTGTTGATCATGGAAGCACAACTGTATGGTGCTGCAATGTTTGTGGTTTCCCTTTAAAGGATCAGTGTTGGGAGTTTAAGCCTGTTGTAATTAAGGAATTAAACGAAATAACCAATGCTTATAAAAAAGGAATGGTTTCATTTGCCCGTATTGCGCAAGCATTAATTCCAATAATTATTTCTTCATTTGAAGATGATTATGAGTTTAAAAACAATCTACTCTTATTCCAGGAAGAGATAAACAAATTTTTATCAGAGGAGTAATAAATAAATTCCTAAAAGAAAAAGCCATTCAATGAATGGCTTTTGATTTAATGATTAGGAACACAACCATATTCTTTGCTTCCTACAAGTGGAGCTAATGCACCGTGTATCTTCACAACGTTTTCTGGTTGCCTGTGAGGAAAGCCAGGAAGTTACAAAGGCTTTTCGTAAACTTGGGCATAATGCTTTTAGTTGCGATTTGCAAGATTGTAGCGGTGGACATCCTGAATGGCATATTAAAGGTGATGTTTTGAACGTGCTAAATGACGGATGGGATATGATGATAGCACACCCAACCTGTACTTACCTTACAAATAGTGGCGTATCCTGGTTGTGGAATAAAGATGGAAGCAGGAATGAAGAAAGGTGGCAAAACCTAAAAGAAGGTGCTGAATTTTTTAAAACCTTACTTAATGCTCCAATACCATTGATAGCTATTGAAAATCCAATACCGCATAAATACGCAGTTAAATTGATTGGAAGAAAGTATGACCAACTTATACAGCCATATCAATTTGGACACGCAGAAAGTAAGGCGACTTGTTTTTGGTTAAAAGGACTACCAAAGTTAAAACCAACAAAAGACGTAAAAGATGAATGGAAACGATTACCGAAAAATGAAGCACAAAGACTTCACTACTTGCCACCTGGACCGGAACGAGCAAAACTCCGTTCAAAAACTTTTCAGGGTGTTGCTGAGGCAATGGCTATGCAGTGGGGTGGTAATACTTTCGCCTAACACAAGTATAAACGCAGTAACATTTATTGCGTTATATTATTATATGGTTCCAGGTGCTAAAATACGGCCAAAATGATAACCTAAAATGAAATTTTATTGATGCCATGCAAATTTGGTTAATTAGCTGATAATGTTTTAATTTTACAGCGCAAACGAATAAACATGATTAACGGCAATTTACCCAAAACAGGAACTTTAAGCAAAAAACAATTGGCTGAAATGTATGGAGTAAGCCGCGAAACATTGCGGAAAATGCTTATTTCAGTCAATTTAAGAGGCACTGCAAAGATTTTATTCCCACACCAATTAAACCTGATTTATCTGAAATATGGCAAGCCATTCTAATTTTAAAATCAATTAACTACATTTAAAACCAAACATAAACAAACCATTTTGGGAACTTCCTTTGGCTGAATTAATATTGAGCCATGATAAACAAAAAGGGAGTTCTTTGAATGAATATTCTGTTAATTGGTGCAGCCGCTTTTGGTTTATGGTACTTCAGCCAACAAAAAAAGAAACTTGTAAAATCGGTTTCTGTTGACACAATCAAAGTACATAAAATTTACTTTGAAAAAAAGAAAAGCGAAAGCGCGGCATTTACCACATTGTTTTTTACGGTTGAATTAAGAGTTCAAAACAAGTCCGATATTACGGCCAATTTAAATTCTGTTGATTTAAAAGCCGCTTATAACGGACAAACTATTGCAAAAGTCAGTTCCAATACAAATATTGAATTGCCTGGCAATACAACAAAAGCCGTAAAAGTATTGATGCGAGTGCCAACAGTAACAGCCGTTATTGGCGTATTTAATGCAGTTAAGGCACTTTTATCCGGTCAGCAAATGAGTTTAAATGTAACCGGATCCGTGGGAGTACTGGGCGGAACTGTTGATGTTAACGAAACTTTGCCGGTAACAATTGCCTGATGGAGCCATTACTGCCAGTACCATTAAACCAAAATATCCTGTTAGTACAGGATGCGCTGAATAATGATATTATTCAAGCCATTCACAACCTTTATAAAACAGGATTACTGCAAACCAGGGATTACGCTAAAAATTTTAAAGCAGGTTCCAGGATGCAGACGGCCAAAAATGTTTGGGATTTTATGAAGCGCAAAATAAGCTATAAACGCGATCCCAACCATAAACAGATGATACGGTTGCCAAACAGATTTGTAAATGATGCAGATGGAGATTGTAAAAGTTTCGCACTATTTGCAGCCAGTATATTAGGCAATCTTGGTATGCCGGTAACATTCCGTTATGCAGGCTACAGAGATGGCAGCAATATTCCAACCCACGTTTATATGACTACAGAGGACGAAAACGGGAAAGAAATTATTGTTGATGGAGTTTACAGAGCATTTAATAAAGAAAAGCCTTATAAATTTAAAAAAGATTATAAAATGGAAGTTTTAGCATTGGCTGATGATGTTTCAGGAATTGGAAAATTCCGTTTGCCTGGCCGCAAGTTCCGCAGAAAGTTTTTAAAAGCACATTTAAAAATGATGCCGAAACCTTTGCGTAAAGCTGCATTAAAACAATTGAAATTGGCCGGCAAGTTAACGCCAATGAATAAAAAACTGAAAAACGAATTATTCAGCTCCCTTTCTGGCAATGAAAGATCATTCAGAGCCGGAAAACTCAAATATTTTTTAAACAACAAACTAAAAAGCAAAATTGGTGAATTCGATAACGACTTGGGCTATTTGGGAGATGAAAGCACTTTTGCGGACGTTTCGGGCATATATGGCAAAAAGAGAAAGAAAAAGAAGAAACGCGGTGGCTTTTTCAAAAAAATCGGAAAAGGAATTAAAAAGGTGGCCCAGGTGGTTAAAAAGGTTTCCCTTGTACCGATGAGAAAAAGTTTTCAGGCTTTAGTGGCCGTTAATTTTCTTGCACTGGCAAGCAAACTAAAATTGGCCATGATCAAAAAGCCTGGAAAGGTTGAAAAATTATGGAAGAAATTAGGAGGCAATCCAAACAGCCTTAAGAAAACGATTAAAAGAGGATCAACTAAAAAACCAATTTTCGGAAAACGGCCAAAAGGCGTTCGCGGCATTGGTACAATAGAAATTGAAGGTATAGGAGCCGCACCGGTTGCCGCATTAATGGCAAGTGCAGGAACAATTTTAGCAGCTTTTGCTTCTATCCTAAAAGGCATTAAAGGTGGAGGTGGCGGAGGTGCTTCAGAGGATGCAATAATAGATGAGCAATTGGATAGCGTGATTAATGATGCAGCGCAAAAAGCCGATTCTGAAGTAATGACTAATCTTAATCAAGGTAATAGTTATGAAGCCGGAGCTAATGCTGATAACTACAAAAGCGAGGCCGATCAAGGAAATAGTGATTCAGGAGGAGGATATGCCGATTCTGATGGAGAAGCCGAAAGCGGTGGCATGGATAGCAGTAAAATGCTGTTGATTGGAGGAGCCGCTATTGCAGCCATAATGCTAATGAACAAAAAGAAATAAACAAATAATAACAATGGCAAAAAAGAGCAAAAAAAAGTCAGCAAGCCGGAAGCCTAATTTATTCCGTGAAGCTGCAAAAAACAAAGCCTTCAAAGCTGCAAAGAAAGCAGAAGCAAAAGCAGCAGCACGAAAAAAAGCGGCATGGAAAAAAGCCGTTTCCGCAGCAAAAAGAAAAATCAAACGCAAATAAATTATAACAACAAACAAAATGGCAAAATCAAAAGTAGGAAGTAAAAACCTCACAAAAAAGATAAAACCGGCAATTGCAAGCGTGGCCGGTGGTATTGCTGCAAATTTTGCAGCCGCAAAAGTGTTAACCAAGGTTAGCACTAATCCGAAAGTTCAATATGGCATTCTTGCTGCATTAGGTATTTACCTAACAACAATGAGGGAAGAAATGGTAAGCAATGCAGGCATGGGAATGACAACAGTTGCACTGATGAAACTGGCCGGAACTTTTGTTCCTGAATTGGCAGGAGTAACCGGTATTGAGTCCGATCTGATCAATGGATTGTATGATGATACAATTACAGAGGAAGACATGAACGGAATCATTAACGGACTGGCTGATGATGATGATTCAGTTGGTGATGGTGATGACTATTAATTAAAAACAAAAAATTAGAAATCAGATAAATTAAAAATCAAATGAGAGGATTAGGAGTACGCGCAACAAACAGCAGACGCGCGCTGTATAACGACTTAAAAAGTCAAGATAAATATGCAGGTAAGATTGTAACACCTGGCTATTTACGATTAGAACAAAGTGTTCAGTCAACACTTACGAACGTTCAATTTAATGTACTGGAAAACCAGGGAAGCCAAAACGTAACTGAAAGACGTTTAAAATTGCCCGATGCTTTTGTAATTGAAAAAATTACCATTGCAATAATGAAAGCAGGTGCAACCATTACAGCTACACAGGCCGAAATTGCAACAAGCCATTTGCACACATTCCCCAACCCGTTAGTTTTTACCGGTGCAGGAGAAGCAGACAACCTGATGAATATCTATAATGGTTATTTATCAGTACGCGTGAATGAAACTGTTTACATTGATTCAATGGATGTAACACGGTTTTATAGAGTAAGCACTTCACAGCAAGGAGCAGGTCCGGCTACAGTAATTCCGCGATCAGAGTGGAACGCGCCCGATTATTCATTTTATGAATTAACTCCAACCATTACACTGGATGGAGGCGCAAGCAATTATTTAAACTTGTATTTCCCTTCTTCAATTAACATGAGTGGAACAAATTCTCAAAACTTCGTGGTATGTATTGCACGCGGATTTTTGATTCAAAACGGATCAAGCCGCGTTGCAGGTTAATCAGGTTCGGTTTATTGTTTACACAAAATAGTGGGTGCTATCAGCTTAATTAGTTAGAGTTCCTGTAAGGGCATAACAACCCACTTCTTTAAAACACAAACAAAATGTTCAGAATAAAAAAACATTTTCAAGTTGAAGTCAATTTTGCTTCATTAGCAGTTGGCCGATATGATATAGGAGATCAGCCTGACTTAAGAGGCAAACGAATAACCGCAATTGAAGCATATACGGCTACTCAATACGCTGTTAGTTATAATGGCCGCGCTGTTGTGCCAACAGGATATGGTATAAATGTGATCCTGGCCAGTGCAGATACTGATCAGGTTCGGGAAAGTATTTATCAACTTCCATATTTCAGCCTTATTCGTTCCGTTAATGGTGGAATTTATCCAAAATTGGTTCCGCAGGTTATTAACTGGAGCAAGTCCTATTTATACATTTCTTCAGTAAACGGATTAACAGCCGGTCAATCAGCAATCATTTCTGTTTATTATGAATAAAAATTTAAATAATGTTGATCTGAAAAATCATTACCTGGCAGAAGTTGTTTTCAACACGCTCGATGCCGGTCAACGTTATTTGATTGGTGATATTCCACAGCTAAAAAATGTAAAAATAAAGGTAATACAGGCCCACAGTTCAGCAACGTTTGGAAATTCAATTAATGGCAGAAGTGTAATTGATTTAACTGATTTGCCTAATTTCAGCTTATCATTGACACTGAAAAAAGGATCAGAAAATGATCAGGAAGGGA
>Ga0209605_1003713_pt1 | contig 13108 bp, 10 predicted proteins | sample AD_UKC035_MetaG_FD_184408 | JGI IMG/M metagenome (GOLD analysis project Ga0209605, IMG submission 184408) | Active sludge microbial communities of municipal wastewater-treating anaerobic digesters from USA - AD_UKC035_MetaG (SPAdes) (version 2) | ecosystem: Engineered > Bioreactor > Anaerobic >...
CACGACCACCGTGAAATTGACGGTTGAGCGGACCAGCAGTCGCGTGGCCAGCAGGAAGACCAGCCCCGGCCCGCTCAACAGCAAATTCTTTCCCAGGATGCCCAGGGCCAGGGCCAGGACCAGGCAGAGGGGCAAATCCTTCCACCAGACCGCCTCGCCTTTGAACGACCGCCAGGCGAGAAAGGCCACCCCGCCGGCAAACAACACGCCCAGGTAATAATGATGAACATAATGCAGCAAGCGCGGTTGAAAGGCCGTCCGTAGCGCGGGAAAAAAATCCTCGGATACGGCGGTGACCCTGGGTTCGCCGGGCAGGGGCACCACCCAGCCGAAGTTGGTGCCCCGACCAAGAAATGCCGTTTCAATCACCAGACATTCCGTTCCCGCCTGATGCGAGATGAGCGCCTGCTGGTTGGGAATGGTCACCCGGGCCTGGACTTCCGATCGGCCAAATACCTTGCCATCCCCCAGTCCAGTTGCGATGGAAAGCCCCCAGACGCAGAGCGCCGCCACGCCGATCAAGGCTCGCATGGGTTGTCTCATAACAGATTGGACCGGACATGTCAGCAACCATCACGGTCCATCCGTTCAGGGCGCGTGGCGCTGGGCTTTGCGAGCCTGGCCGGTGCAGGAGCATCGGCGGAGCGCGGCCTCCGGGCGGGGGGCGGTGATCGGAGCCGGCCCGCGGTCAACCGACGGCCGGGCGGGAAAGGGTTGCCGACGATGCAATCGTTTTGCCCTCTCCGTCTGATCCCGGGAAAACATCCTCGCAACCGCCGCCCCTTTCATATCACCCTCAACAGACGGTGAGGCGGGAATGCTGGAATGCAGTCGCCTTGCTGCCGGCGCTTGCGCGGCGGCCGTGTGTGATTTGATGAAACGTGTCCATTTTCATCTGCGGGTGGTGTTGCTGCTCTGGATTCTGGGTGGCGTGGCCGTGACGCACGCCGCCGGGAAGGCCGGGGTCGGCGACGTTCCTTTGAAACGTTCGGGACTCGTGCGGGTTGTCGAACACGGGCTGCAAGATGACGGGGGGCCGTTTCTCGGGCTGGGGGTTTCCTATTTCCCGGCCCTGTGGCGTTGTCGCAACGATCGTCCGCGTCTCGAACAGGATCTGGCATTCCTCTCCCGCCAGGGGTTCAACTACTATCGCCTCCTGTCCATGGTGGGATGGAATCCGGCCTGGAGCGGTCGGGAGATTGCCCCGGTGTCGTTCACGAACCGCGCCGGCAAACTGGTGGCGGCATGGCCCGATTACTGGAAACAACTGGGTGAACTGATTGATCTGGGCTACGATCGCTACGGTTTGCGGGCGCAGATCACGGTCTTCGCCGATGCGCAACTCATGCCGCAACCGCCGGACCGGCTGACGCACCTGCATCGCCTGCTGGACGAAATCGTGCGCGGCCGGGAGGCGAAGATCATCCTCATCGAAGTGGCGAACGAGGCGTGGCAAAATGGGTTTCCCGGGGAAGCCGGCGTGCGGGAGTTGCGGGAGTTCACCCGGTTCCTCGGCGCGCGGACGCCCGTCCTGATCGCCACGACCTCCAACCACCTGGACGATTTTGCAAAACTGTACGCCCGCAGCGCGGCGGACATCGCGACGTGGCATTTCAGCCGCGACCGGGCGGACGACGGCTGGAAGCCGGTCTATGATTGCTGGGAGCTGGGGTTGCGCCCGGGTTTCCCGCCGGTGAGCAGCAATGAGCCGATTGGTCCGGGGGCTTCCGTGGCCGGGGAGACCTCGAGCATCCGGCTGGTGATGGCGGCGGCGTTTGCTTACGTGGCGAAGTTGCCGATGTATGTTTTCCATTCCGAAGCCGGCGTGTTCGGCACCACGAGTTTTGCGGGCACTCCGGCCATTGCCGATTTTCACGCGCTGCGACAGATTCTCCCCGCGGATTTGCCCGCCTGGCAGCGCAACGATGGAAAGGAAGCGGATGCTCCGTTCACCGTGTTTGCTGGCGGCCAGCCGGATCGTTACGTGACCGCAATTCCTGCCAGCCGCGATGGATGTGTGCGTAATGTCGGAAGTCGGAAAGGAAATCGCTTCGTTTGCCTGCCCATGGGCATTCGTCCGGCGGGTCTCCAGCTCGCAGCGCGGACGGGGTTGGCAATGGACGTGATTCATCCGCTCACGGGAAACATCTTCCGCTCGGTCAAGCTGAAGGCCGGAGAGCGCATCGTTCTGCCGCCGGGACCGGGCGCATGGATTTTGCTCGGACATGAGGTTTCCGGGGCGCAGGGATAATCTGCTTCCGCGCCGATCCGCCGCGCGGTCGCGGTTTTTGGTTCCGGCGGGCGACCCACCTGCTGGCACCGGTTCAACCGGCGGATTCCGCAGTGCCACAATTCCGCTGATCACCTCGGCAGGCGTCCGGGCGACGCGGCTTCCCGCGCCACGGGAGCGGCGCGGAAAGGCGGTGAAGACCGCGGTCGGGGATTCACCCACAGCAGGAACTTGGAGTGGATTGGCGCCCGGCGCTGGTTCTGGCCGGAACCGCCCGTGCGTCAAGGCAAATGAGCCAGTAAATATTCGCGCAGCACCGAGGCGGGATTATGGTTGGCATCCTGGTTGTCGTGGACCAGGGTCAGCCCGGCTTTCTGAAGCGCGGCGTAGAAAGGTCGCAGCGCTTCCGGCCGGCCGTTTAGTTCGTGCCAATAGCGCTCCCGGAATTCGGCCCAGCGCACTGCAGGGGCGGCGGCGAACCATTCCTGCAACTCCGCGCTCGGGGCCGCTTCCGGCCGCCAATCTGCCAACGCGGAGTTGCAGGAATGGTTCGCCGCCGCCCCGGGCCGTTCCACCAGGATGCGTGTTCCATCGGAGGCGGCGGGTGCTTCATGGACGCTTTTGATCCGGACGGCGGGTGGCGGCTTCAGCAGGTTTTCAAATTCACCGAGGTAGCAGGTGGGACTCGCCGGCTCGAGAATTTCAGCCGTCTCGTCCAACTGTCCGGGCTTCGTTGCGGGTGGGATGGGAGCGGGATCCGGGGAATGTTCCGGGGCACTCATGGGGTGAGGGGAGCGGGTGGGAGGCGGGGTGCGATAGGTGGTTCGTCCCGCCGGGCAAATTCCAGAATGGCGCTGGCATGAATTTGCGTGGTGTCGAAGCAGGGCAGCGGGGTGTCTTCCGGTTGGATGAGGAGCGAAAGTTCGGTGCAGCCCAGCACGACCGCTTCCGCACCCCGCTGCTGCAAGTCCGCCATCATGGCCCGCGCCGCCCGCCGGGAGGCGGGATGAAGCTGTCCCTGCGCGAGTTCCTCCCAGACGATGCGGTCCAGTTCCTGACGTTGCGCGGCGTCGGGCACGAGGGTTTGAATGCCCGCCTCCGCGAAGTAGTTTTGGAAGAAGCCGTATTCCATCGTGGCCCGGGTGCCCAGCAGCCCCACGCGCTGTCGGGCGGCGCGCTGCAGCGCGGCCGCCGTGGCCTCCATGATGGTGACGATTTGCAGCGGGGATTTGGCCTGGATGCGTTCGTAGGCGTTGTGCGGCGTATTGGCCAGGATGGCGGCGAATGCTGCCCCGCCCTGCTGGAGACGGCGCAGGGCGGCGAGGAGAATTGCCGCCACGCCATCCCAATCGTTGGCCTGAAACCGGCCCACCAGTTCGGCGAGGTTCAGACTCTCAATCGTGAGGTGCGGGAAGTTCAAGCCGCCCCGGCAACAGTTATATTCCCGGCAAATAATCTGGTAATAGTGGACCGTGGATTCGGGGCTCAGTCCGCCAATCAAACCAATATGTTTCACAGCAACACGTTCTCCATCGCACCAGGCACCCGCCCGGGCATTTCCACCCTGCGGCCAGCCTAACGCAGAATCTCCGGGCTCAACAGAATTTCTTTGCGTCGGCGGCAATGCCCCGGAGCGCCGGGTGAAATTGCGGGGCGGGCTTTGTCCGGGCGGAACGGGCGGGCGCGGCAACCGGAGGGAAACTTGACGTGACGGGGTTGTCCAGCACATTGATGGCTATGCAATTGGACAAGTTAACCATCAAGTCCCAGGAAGCGTTGGCGGAGGCGCAACGCGTGGCGCATCGCTACGCGCATCAGGCGGTGGATTGTGAGCATCTGCTGCTGGCATTGGTGAGCCAGCCCGAAAGCCTGGTGCCGGAGCTGCTGGAAAAAGTCGGCGTGCCGCCCGGACGGTTGCAGCCCGAAGTCGAGCGGGAACTGGCGCGCCGGCATAAGGTCCAGGGCACGAGCAGCGCGGACGCATACCTCAGCAATGACCTGAAGAAAGCCCTGGATGCCGCGCAATCCGAAGCCGGCAGGCTCAAGGACGATTACATCAGCACCGAACACCTGCTGCTCGGCGTCCTTGAGGGCGGCGGCCCGGCACTGCAGCAGCTTTGCAAAACGCACGGCCTCCAACGCGACGCGGTGTTGAAGGCCCTGGCCGAGTTGCGCGGCAACCAGCGCGTAACCGACCCGTCGCCCGAGGGCAAGTTTCAGGCGCTCGAAAAATATGGGCGCGATCTCACGGCGCTGGCGCGACAGGGCAGGATTGATCCGGTGATCGGGCGTGATGAGGAAATCCGGCGCGTGATGCAGGTGTTGACGCGGCGCACCAAGAACAATCCGGTGCTCATCGGCGAACCCGGCGTGGGCAAGACGGCCATTGCCGAGGGGCTGGCCCGGCGCATCGTCAGCGGGGATGTGCCGGAATCGTTGAAGCACAAGCGGCTGGTGGCGATGGACCTGGGCGCGATGATTGCCGGCGCGAAATACCGCGGGGAGTTCGAGGACCGGCTCAAGGCGTTTCTCAAAGAAATTGTCGCCAGCGAGGGGCAGATCGTTCTGTTCATTGACGAGCTGCACACGCTGGTGGGCGCGGGCGCGGCGGAAGGCGCCACGGACGCCGCCAACATTATGAAGCCGCAACTCGCCCGGGGTGAACTCCGCTGCGTGGGGGCCACCACGCTGGACGAGTACCGCAAGCACATTGAAAAGGACCCGGCGTTGGAACGCCGGTTCCAGCCGGTCATGGTGACCGAGCCGACCGTTGAGGCCACCATCGCGATCTTGCGCGGGTTGAAGGAGCGTTACGAGGTGCATCACGGGGTGCGGATCCAGGATGCCGCGCTCGTGGCGGCGGCAACGTTGTCCCAGCGCTACATCACCGACCGTTTTCTGCCGGACAAGGCGATTGACCTGGTGGACGAGGCCGCGTCGCGCATCAAGATGGAACTGGACTCCAAGCCCACCGAGCTCGATCAACTGGACCGGCAGATCCTGCAGCTGGAAATCGAGCGCACCTCGCTGGCCAAGGAGAAGGATGCGGCCAGCCGGGAGCGGCTCAAGTTGCTCGACCGGGAGCTGGCGAACCTGAAGGAGCAATCCAAGGCGCTGACCGCGCAATGGCAGAATGAAAAGACGGCCGTCAACGCCGTCAGCATCGTGCAGCAGCAATTGGAGCAGGCGAAGCTTGAGCTCGAAAAGGCCCAACGCGCCGGCGACCTCAGCCGCTCCGCCGAAATTCAATACGGCAGGATTCCCGAGCTGGAAAAAAAACTGGCGACCATCGAAAAACAGTCCGGCGATGCCGCGCGGCATTCGTTGCTGCGCCAGGAGGTCACGGATGAGGACATCGCCCGCGTGGTCGCCTCCTGGACACACATCCCGGTGTCACGGATGCTGGAGGGCGAGCGCGAGAAGCTGCTCAAGATGGAGGAGCGCCTGCAACAGCGGGTCATCGGCCAGCGGCAAGCGGTGGTGGCCGTGGCGAACGCGGTGCGCCGTTCCCGCAGCGGGCTGCAGGATCCGAACCGGCCCATTGGTTCGTTCATTTTTCTCGGGCCGACCGGGGTGGGCAAGACGGAGACCGCCCGGGCGCTGGCGGAGTTTCTGTTCGATGACGAGCAGGCGATGGTGCGGATTGACATGAGCGAGTACATGGAGAAGCACACGGTCGCGCGGCTCATCGGCGCGCCACCCGGCTACGTGGGATATGAGGAGGGAGGCCAGCTCAGCGAGGCGGTGCGACGGAAACCGTATTCGGTGATCCTTTTCGACGAGATTGAGAAGGCGCACCACGACGTGTTCAACGTGTTGCTGCAGGTGCTCGACGACGGACGGCTCACCGATGGTCAGGGCCGCACCGTGGATTTCAAAAACACCATCGTCATCATGACCAGCAATCTCGGCTCGCCGATCATTCAGGAATATTTCCTGGATGGCCGCACGACCGTGGGGGCGCGCGCGGCGATGGAGGACAAGGTCATGGCCGAGCTGAAACGGCACTTCCGCCCGGAGTTTCTGAACCGGGTGGACGACGTGATCATTTTCCAGAGTCTCGACGAGCGGGAGCTGGCCCGCATTGTGGACATCCAACTGGGACGCCTGGAAAAACGGCTCGCCCAGCAGAACCTCACCCTCAAGGTGGACGAGGCGGCCAAGCAATGGCTGGCCCGCGAAGGCTACGATCCTCAGTTCGGTGCGCGGCCGCTCAAGCGGGCGATTCAAACGCATCTCCTGGATCCGTTGGCGGGCAAGTTGTTGGCGGGAGAATTCAAGCCCGGTGAAAAAATCGAGGTCGGCGCGCAGGGGGACCACCTGACGTTTCGGGCGCCGTGAAGCCGGGAGGCCGGTGCGTCACACCGTCCGGCCGGCGGCCGCCGCTCTCCGCCCCGCCATCAGAAAATCCATGTAGTCCATCAGCCGCTCCTTCATCTCGTTGCGGGCGACGATGGCGTCAATCAGGCCGTGCTTGAGAAGAAATTCCGAAGTTTGAAAATCCGGGGGCAATTCCGCCTGCGTGGTGTCCTTGATGACGCGCGCGCCGGCGAAGCCGATCATGGCGTCCGGCTCCGCGAGAATCAAATCGCCCACCGTGGCAAAGCTGGCCATGACCCCCGCCATGGTGGGATGCGTCAGCACACTGATGAAGGGCAGTTTCGCGCGGGCGTGATAGGCCAGGGCGGCACAGGTTTTGGCCATTTGCATCAGGCTGAACATGCCCTCATACATCCGCGCGCCCCCGCTGGTGGAAACGATGATCACGGGAATCTCCTTTTCCGTGCCGGTTTCGATCAACCGCGTCAGTTTTTCGCCCACCACCGAGCCCATGCTGCCGCCGATGAAGCTGAAATCCATCACGCCCAGCGCCACCCGCTGCCGGCCGATCTGGCCGATCCCCGTGATGACCGCATCCTTCAGATTGGTTTTCTTCCAACTGGCCGCCAGCTTGTCCTTGTAGGAGGTCGTGCCGGTGAAACCCAGCATGTCCACGCTGGTCATGGCCGCGTCCGCCTCCTCGAATGAACAGGTTTCGACCAGGGAGTGGATGCGTTCCCGTGCGCCGATGGGGAAGTGGTGCCGGCACTTCATGCAGACTTTCAGATTCTCATCGAGCTCCTTGTCGAAAAGCATCTCCTCACACTTCGGGCACTTGGTCCACAGGCCGACGGGGAACTCCTTCTTCTTGGTCTTGCCGGCCGCGATCTTGAGCTTGTTTTTAACAAAGGTTGCCGTGCCCGCCTTCGGTTCGGGCGGCGGCGTGAGCGCGGGTTCGACCGGCGGGACATCCGGCGCGGCCTTGGTGAAAGTGGTGGTGGACATGGTCAAAAGGTCGTCATGGCCCCGGAGGGGCGTGGAGCGCTCGGCCTGCCGCCTGGCAGGGCAGGCCCGGTTGCAAAACTACAACTCATCTTATCAGCCACCTGATTATTCAAAGTCCCCGCGCGACTGTCCAGACACAAACTTCGCCGGCGCCGAGGTCTCGCAAGACCCGGGCGCACGCGCTCGTCGTCGCGCCCGTGGTCAGCACGTCATCCACCAGGATGATGCGTTCGCCGTGCAGGCGGGCGTTCGGCCGCGCCGCAAATGCCCGGCGCACATTGTCGGCGCGTTGTGTTTTGGTGAGCAGGGTCTGGGTGCGGGTCGCGATGCGGCGCTGCAGCAAATCAGTCCGCAGGGGGAGTTTCAACGCCTGCGCCAGCGGCCGGGCCAGGTGTTCGGCCTGGTTGAACTCCCGTTCACGTTGTTTGAGGGGATGCAGGGGCACGGGCACGAGGCAATCCCAAGGCTGCATTTGCAGCGCCGGCGCCGCCACGCCGACGAGCAATTCCGCCAGGTACGGACCGAACCACAGGGCGCGGTGATATTTGAAGCGGTGGATGATCTCCAGGGCCGTCCCCCGGGCCGCCACCGCCGAACGCGCGGTGGTGAAATGCAGCTCCATTCCGTGGCAGTTGGAGCACTCGAATGTGTTCGAGATGTTGCCCGGGAAGGGCAGGCCGCAACGCTGGCAAATGGGCGGTTCAATGAAATGCACTTCCTTGCGGCAACGGGCGCCGACAAAACCCCCGGTCGGGGTGGCCGGCTCGCGCTCGCAGAGCTGACAGACATGCGGATAGAGCCACGCCAGGCCCGCTTCGGAAACGGTTTGCCAGGCAAATTTCCGGGCCATGAGGCACCATAAAAACCGGCGCGCGCAAGACCAAGTGAAAATCGCGACGGCCCGCTCCCGTGGGGCGCGCCCATTTTCGCGTAAAACAAAGTGGCGGGGGCGGAAGTTTCCTGCTACATCACCTGCGTGTTCGGCTTGTTTAGCAGATCCAACCACGCCTCTTCTGCCGGTCCCGGCGCCTTCGGGAAGTTCACCCTGCATGAACTGATCGCCACGGGCGGCATGGCAGAAATCTGGCTGGCCAGTGATGCGGGCGGGAAGCAGTTCGCCATTCGGCGGCTGCTGCCCGATCTGCGCGGCGACGCCACGGCCAGAAAACGGTTTCTGCACGGATGCGATGCGCTAAAACAATGTCAGGGGCATCCGGGAATCATCGGCTACTATGAGCATGGAAAAATTGACGGGCTGCTCTACTGCCTCCTGGAATACGTCGAGGGTGCGAGTCTAAAAGTGCTTTACGCCCGGCAGGACCAGGTTCTGCTCGACAACGTGGCGCAGATCCTCATTGACATGGCGGAAGCGCTGGAGCACGTCCACGAGAGCGGATATCTGCACCTGGATTTCAAGCCGGAGAACGTCCTCGTTTCCCCGAATGCCGCCGTGCGGCTGGTGGATTTTGATCTCGCACAACCAATCAGTGAGAAGCCGTTGAAAATCGGGAAGAATCCCGGCACGCCGACCTACATGGCCCCGGAGCAGTTGTCGGGGCAGCCGATTGACCGGCGGGTGGATGTTTTCGCCTTCGGCGTCACGGCTTACGAGTTGTTGACCTATCAAAAGCCGTTTGCCGGCGAAACTTCGACCGAGATTTTGCACGCCCAAACCGATCGGACCAATTTCATGTCTCCGCGGATGCTCAATCCGGAGCTGCCGATTGGCCTGGAAAAGATCGTTTTGAAATGCCTGGAGCTCGAGCCCAACAAACGCTATCCGTTCCTCAGTGTCCTGGTGCGCGACCTGAAGCAGTCGCTTTACTTGTAAAATTTGGAACGGCGCGCCTCCGTGGTCCCGGTTTGATTTGAGCCCGGCACGGGACTGGCTCTATTCAACCGGCGAGGTACAGTCGGCTTATGATGTTTTTACGCTATTTCTTCTATGTGGTGTTGGGAGCGCTGTTTTCCGCAGTGCTGGGTGGATTGTTTGCCGCGATGGTGGCGTTCATTTCTCCTGACTTCGTGCGCGAACTGTTCTCACCCACGGAGACGGCCAACCTGACCCGCTACGCGATGGCCGGGGGAATGATTTGGGGGATTTTTCTGGGCACGGCCGTCACGGCTTTTTCCCTGTTTTTGGTCACCGTGTTGCAGGTGGCTCGACTGTGGAAACGCCGGTTGGACGGGCGCTCTTAATTTCAGCCAGCGTTCGCAGGCTGGACGGCAGTGGTGCGTGGCAGGCAAAGTAAAGCAGCGAGAGAATGATTTTGCGTTGTCCTATCCCATCTCCGGTCAGTATCGGAGACCGATCTTCGCCGCGGTGGCGCTGCAAGCCGTGTTCGGTGGCTTAAGCTTGCTGATTTTGGATGGGGGCGATTCAGCGCGAATCTGTGGGGTGGCGTTGCTGGCTTTCTGGAGCGGAGTCTTCGTGTTGATTTGTCGGCATCCGCGTCATCCCGGCAGGCTGAATTGGAGTTGATCCGCTGAGGTTATGTGCTGGTGCTGGCATTTGTTGTCGTTCATCTCGCCTGGAAAATCCGGGGAGTTGATCGGTACATTATTGCCCTGCCCGAACCGACCGTGCCTCAGCGATTTCGATTTGGATTGGCTGCCTGGAACAACTGCAACCAGGCCCGCGTAATGGCAGCGGGGAGGCCTTCGATCTGCTGCAACTCCTCCGGGGTTTGGCCCCAATAAAAACCAATCCATCCGGATGCGGGCGGGGAGGAACGCTTGATAAATTCATGGAGTTCCGGTGCGGTGCAGGTCAGGGGAAACAGCTCCTCGATCAGCAGTGGCTTGCCCGCATCGAACTGTTTCAGCCGGCCCAGGCTTTCCTCCACCCGGCCGCTTCGGGGGTATTCGTGAACAGAAATGAAATCGAGATGCGGGGACACCGCTTCCACCAGGGCGCGGCCGCTGTTCGGCAACATGCCGAGCGTGATCAGATGTCGTTGATCATGCTGGCGAATGGCGCGCACCATTTGCTCCACCCACGCCCGGGCAACTTGTGGTGGAGTTCGTCCGGCGGGAGTGAGCGTGAGGGCCTGCACATAATAAAATCCGCCCAGGTGTCCTGCAAGCCAGTCGCCGGGAGCCCGTGGTTGCGTGGGCACGAACGGTTCGTTCATGAGGTCGTAGCAAAAGACGGACGGACTGTCGGCGCCAGTGGCGGCGATGAGTTCCCAGAATTTCGCCTGCGTCCGCCAGCGTTCGGATTCGTCCATGGCGTCGTACCACTTGGGCGTGTCCGCTTTGCGGTAGCTGGCCAGGCCCGTGAGGTCCAGGTATAACCCAGTGCGCTCCGCGAGCTGGAGCAGGCGGGTGAGTTGTTGCAATGATGCCTGGTTCGCTTTCTCAGGGCTGTCCATGAACCGGGCCAATTGGAGGTGGATGCGCACCACGTTGGCGCCGAGTTGTTTCATTTCGTGAAAATCCGCGACCACCGTTTCCCACTCGGTTTCCCAGTAATCTTCCAGCAAGCGCATCTGGTGGTCGTGATCGTAGTTGAATCCCCAGGGAATGAATGTCCGGCCGCTGGTGGCCCGCGTGAATTCACGACGTCCTTCCGGCACCCGGATGTGCTCCAGTGGTGCAGCCGGGGGGAGAGCCGTGCGGCACGCGCCCAGGAGAAACAGCATGCACCCCAGCCCGATCCGGGAGAACAAACTCCGCCGCCCCGGCGGGGGCGCCGGCGCATGGGCGGGGCGGGAAGCGGTGGACGGCATCAGGTGGACCTTGGCGGTGTCACTTCGGACGGAGTTTCCCGGAGGAAGTGGAGGATCATGACGCGAGCCGTTGACGCAGGAAACGGCCGGTGTGCGAAGATTTGTTCCGGGCGATCGCTTCCGGTGTTCCTTCGCCGACGAGACGGCCGCCGGCTGCGCCGCCTTCCGGACCGAGGTCAATCACCCAATCTGCCTCGGCAATGAGATCCAGATTGTGTTCGATGACGATGACCGTGTGCCCGGCATCCACCAGGCGTTGCAACACTTCAACGAGGCGTTTCACGTCCGCCATGTGCAGACCGATGGTCGGCTCTTCCAGGATGAACAGATTGTGTTTCCGTTTGACCGGTTCGTGCCGGGGCCGATCGGGTTGGGGCTTCAACCCGTGCAGGAGGTGCGTCACCAGCTTCACGCGCTGCGCTTCGCCTCCGCTCAGGGTCGGGCTTTGCTGCCCGAGCTTGAGATAATCCAGTCCGGTGTCCCGCAACGCTTCGAGGGCCCGTTTGATCTTCGGCACGCCGGCAAAGTGCGCGAGGCCGGCTTCGACCGGGAGGTCCAGCACCTCGGCGATGTTTTTTCCCCCGTAGCGGATGTCCAATGTTTCCAGATTGAACCGCGAACCATTGCAGGTCTCGCAACGCACGTGGGCGGTGGGGAGAAAGTTCATCTCCAGTTTGATCTGTCCCGCGCCCTGGCACTCCGGGCAGCGACCCGAGGCGCTGTTGAAGGAAAACCGGCTGGCGGTGTAGCCCCGCATCCGGGCCTCGGGCACTTGCGCGAACAGTTGCCGGATATCGTCGAAGAAACCCACATAGGTTGCCGGGGTTGAACGCGGGGTGCGCCCAATTGGTGACTGGTCCACTTCGTAAACCGCCTGCAAATGTTCGTGGCCGCTCACCCGGCCGGTGGCGCGGGCGGCGGAGGGCGGCCGGGTGCGGGCGCCGGCGCGCGGCAATGCAGACTTGAGGGCCGGCAACAGACACTCGCGGATCAACGTGCTTTTGCCCGAGCCACTGACTCCGGTGACGACCACGAACCGCCCCAGCGGGAAACTCACGGTGAGCCGTTGCAAATTGTTGCTGGCGGCGTGGCGCAGGGTGAGCCGGGCGGTCAACCGCCGGTTGCCCGGACCGGACACTGGACGGCGCGACCCGCGGGCGGGAAACTTGCGTTTCGCCCGCAAATACTGACCGGTGACGGACCCGGGATGACGCAACAGTTCCGGGAGGCTGCCGACGGCGACCACTTGTCCGCCGCGCGTGCCGGCGCCCGGTCCCAGATCCACCACGCAATCGGCGCGCCGCATGGTCGCTTCGTCGTGTTCCACGACGACGACGGAGTTGCCGCGCGCGCGCAGTTTTTGGAGCACGTCCAGAAGCTGTTCGTTGTCCCGGGCGTGCAGACCGATGGTCGGCTCGTCCAATACGTATAACACGCCGCTGAGATTTGAACCCAGTTGCGCGGCCAGGCGGATGCGCTGGGCTTCCCCACCGGATAGCGTCGGCATCGCCCGGCCCAATTGCAAGTAACCCAGTCCGACCGCACTGAGGAAGCGCAGCCGTTCGCGGATCTCCGGCAGGAGGCTGCGCGCAATTCCGGACGCGGGGCCGGTGAATTTCAATCGGCGCACATATTCCTGCGCGGCGGCGACATCAAACGCGGAGAAGGTGTCAATGGTCGGCGCCTGCTTTCTGATTGCGGCCGTGGCGGGTTGTCCGGCGGGCGGGGGCGTTGGATGCAAGCGCACCGCGCGGGCCACCGGATTCAGGCGTGAGCCGTGACATTCGGGACACACCTCGCGCTCCTGGGCCCAGGAGCGCGA
>Ga0209605_1003714_pt1 | contig 13107 bp, 10 predicted proteins | sample AD_UKC035_MetaG_FD_184408 | JGI IMG/M metagenome (GOLD analysis project Ga0209605, IMG submission 184408) | Active sludge microbial communities of municipal wastewater-treating anaerobic digesters from USA - AD_UKC035_MetaG (SPAdes) (version 2) | ecosystem: Engineered > Bioreactor > Anaerobic >...
CCCGTGCCGCCATTGACCAGCAGGTTGGGGAAGGCCGCAGGGAAGACGGTCGGTTCGGTGAGCCGTTCGTCGTAATTGGGGGCGAAATCCACCGTGTCCTTGTCCATGTCGGCCATCAGCACCGCGCCCAAATGGGTCAACCGGGCTTCGGTGTAACGCATCGCCGCCGGGGGATCATTTTCCACCGACCCGAAGTTGCCCTTGCCGTCCACCAGCTTCTCCCGCATCGCCCACGGTTGCGCCATGTGGACCAGGGTCGGATAAATCACCGCTTCGCCGTGCGGGTGGTAGTTGCCCGAGGTGTCCCCGCAGATTTTCGCGCACTTGATGTGTTTGCGTCCGGGGAACAGCGACAGATTTTCCATCGCATAAAGGATGCGCCGTTGGGAGGGCTTCAAGCCGTCGCGCACGTCCGGCAGCGCGCGCGAGATGATCACCGACATCGAGTAATCGAGGAACGAGTTTTTGATCTCATCGGCGACGTTGATCTTCTGGATTTTCTCGCCCTGCGAGTAGAGCCCGCCCGGCGGTGCGGACGGCTGTTCCTGCGGTGGTTGATTGGATTCGGTTTCGTCTGGCATGATGATTCAATAAATTATTCGGCCGGCTCGTTTTCCACCGATGGAAAAACGGCAATTCCCGCCACCTGTGCAGCTTTGTGCAACCGCCCGTCCGTCGTGACGGGCGGTTTCCCCTCCTGCGCGCGCGCAAAAAAAACGCAGTCAGGCTCCGCCATCAGCAACTTGATGCTGACGCAGGAATCCGGATTCACGATCTCCGGCCCCGCTCGTCGCGGTCTGCGCGGAGGATTTCCTCTGCCGTCGGCCCCCCCTGCCATGGAGGCATCTCCTGCAGGTGTTCCCATCGGCCGGTGCGCACCTGGCACCGCCCGCGTTCGGTCACGGACGATCACCCGGCTTTGGGTGCGCCAGCCGACGTGATCGCGCCCTTCTGCCCGCCGGCGACCATTTGCAGCAACGTTGGAAATCTGGCTTTGGCCGTACGCACGGGGAAGGGCAACTCCACTCCCGGCAGCGTCACCGCCTCGCGCAAACCCGTGGTTGCGGCCGGCGGTGGCGGTTCGAAGTCCGACGACGTTGACTTCGGCTTGCAGAGCGGCATTGGTGATTGGGTTTTCACGCTCCCAACGTGATTTCGTGTGACTTGCAGGCGTCAAGGTGTTTTGCGTTATACGTCCAGGTTTCTAACGTTCAGCGCGTTGTCTTCGATGAACTGCCGACGCGGCTCGACCTCGTCGCCCATCAGCTTCACGAACATTTCCTCGGCTTCGACGGCATTGGTCAGATCAATTCGCAACAATTTCCGTTTGGCGGGGTTCATGGTCGTTTCAAAAAGCTCTTTGGCGTCCATTTCGCCCAGGCCTTTGAAGCGGTACATCTGGATGCCTTTCTTCCCGACAGCTTTTACGCCGGCGAGAATTTCGGGAATGGAAAACAGGGGAGTGACCGTGCTGCGTTCGCCTTCACCCTCAACCAACTCGAACAACGGCCGGTCCTGGGCGGCGTAATGATCCACCGCCAAACCCTTGCGGTTCAATTTTCCGAGCAGCTCGGCAATCGCCTTGCTTTCCAGGCGGAGATCGGAAATTTTGGCGCGGCGCGTGGGCGCGTCTTTTTTGCGTTCGCTTTCCGTGTCGCCGCCAAACAGGTCGTTATTCGCCGCCTTGAAGGCCTCCACCTCGGCCGGATTCCGAAAATAATGCACCGTCTCATCGTTGCCCTCACGGACTTTGACCATGGTTTGGGGCAGCGCGCCGTCCGGACCGCGCCGTTCCACGTAATCGGCAAAATCACCGCCCAGCCGTTTGATGTGGGTGACGTGTTTGTCCAACGATTCGAGCAGGCCCAAAATCTCCTCCAGCTGGGCCGGCGTGAATTCATGCCCGTCCGCCAGGTTCTTCAGCCGCACTTCCTCAATGCCGTTTTGCAGGAGGATGCGGTTCAGCTGCGCTTCGTCGGCGATGTAATCGGTTTTTTTCTTGCGGGTGATCGAGTAGAGCGGGGGTTGGGCAATGTACACGAAGCCCTGTTTCACAAGTTGCGGCATCTGACGGTAGAAAAACGTCAGCAACAGGGTGCGGATGTGCGAACCGTCCACGTCCGCGTCGGTCATGATGATGATTTTGTGATAGCGCAGCTTGCTGAGGTCAAATTTGCCCTCCTCCTTTTCCTCCTCTTCACCAGTCCCGATGCCGGTGCCGATGGCGGTGATCATCGTCCGGATTTCGTTGTTGTGCAGAACCTTGTCGAGGCGCGCCTTTTCGACATTGATCAACTTGCCGCGGATGGGCAGGATCGCCTGGAATTTGCGGTCGCGCCCCTGTTTGGCGGAGCCGCCGGCGGAATCCCCCTCGACGATGTAAAGTTCGGTGTTTTCCGGGTCGCGGTCGGAGCAATCGGCCAGCTTGCCGGGCAGGCCGCCGCCGGTGAGCGCGGATTTACGCACGGCCTCCCGCGCTTTGCGCGCCGCTTCGCGCGCCCGCGCGGCGTTGAGACCTTTTTCAAAGATACGCTTCGCGATCGGCGGATTGGCGTCAAAATAGGTCATCAATCCTTCGTACGTGACCGAGCCGACGATGCGTTCGACTTCCGGGGAGAGTAATTTCACCTTGGTCTGCGACTCAAATTTGGGGTCGCTGTGCTTGACGGAGATGACCGCCGTCAAACCCTCGCGCACATCGTCCCCGGTGATTTGCGGGTCCTTGTCCTTCAGCAGCTCGTTGCTCCTGGCGTATTGATTGATGGCGCGGGTCAACGCACTGCGGAAGCCGGACAGATGCGCGCCCCCGTCGGGATTGTAGATGGTGTTCGTGTAGCACAGCACCTGGTCGTTGTAGCTGTCGTTGTATTGCATCACGACCTCGACCTGGACTTCGATTTCCTTGTTGTCTAGGGTTTCCTTGGTTTCTTTCTGAAACGCGATGGGCTTGGGATGCAACACCTCCCGGTTTTTGTTCAATTGCTTGACGAACTCCTCCACGCCGTTCTTGTAGTAAAAACGTTCCGGCTCCGCGTTCGTCTGGCGTTCGTCGGTGAAAATGATTTCCAAACCGGAATTCAGAAACGCCAGTTCGCGCAGCCGCTGGGCGATGATGTTGGCCTTGAATTCCGTGGTCTCATGAAAAATTTCCGGGTCGGGCATGAATTTGATCAGGGTGCCCGTGCCTTTTGCCTTCCCAATGACCTCCAGCTTCTTGATTGTCTTGCCCCGCTCGAATTCCATGTGATGGATCTGGCCGTCGCGCGAGACTTCCACCTCGAACCATTCCGAAACGGCGTTGACGCATTTGGCGCCCACGCCGTGCGTGCCGCCGGAGAACTTGTACCCTCCCTGGCCGTATTTCCCGCCCGAGTGGAGCGTCGTCAGCACCAGTTCCACCCCGGGCAGCCCGGATTCCTTGTTGAGGTCCACCGGAATGCCGCGGCCATTGTCCTGGATGGAAATGGAGCCGTCCACGTGAATGGTAACTTCAATGCGCGAACAGTAACCGGCCAGATGTTCATCCACGGAGTTGTCCAGCACCTCGCTGACACAATGGTGCAGGGCGCGCTCATCGGTGCCGCCAATGTACATTCCCGGCTTTTTGCGGACGGCTTCCAGCCCCTTCAATTGCGACAGCTTGGAGGCATCATAATCGGTGGTGACGACGGGACCGGTAGTGGTTGAATTTTCAGTAAGTAATTCGCTTTCGTTCGCCATAAAAACTGTGAAGTCGGTCAGAAACTCCAACTCCTGAAAGCCGACTGGGGAGGTTACAAATTGGGGCGGGTCCGCACAATCATATTTTCGGGTTTTTACGGAGAAAAACACCATTACTTGGGGCGCGGCCGACGCGCAATCCGGATATGTTGTGGCGCCGCACGGTTGCCGCCGCTGCGGGCGGAACGCCCCCGGGGCCCCCGCCCGGTGGGATGCGGAAACCGTCGGAGACCTGGAGGGCTACGATTTGATGTCGCGCACCTGAAAGGCCGTGGCCCCAATGACAAAAACCGTTGCCGTCGCGGCCAGCAGCAAGCACTCGGATTGGGCAATGCGCCAGACCGGCACGGGATCGGAAAACACCATCAGCCACGCGCGGAAGTGATGCGTGAGGAACCAATTTTGGTAACGATCGAAAAATGGAATGCCCTCCATGACCAGGTTCACGAACATGTAGGACAGGGCGAGAATCGTCGCGGCCGCCGGTTTCATGTTGAAGCACGAGAACATGAATGCGATGGAGAGCATGGTGCCCGCGTTGAGAATCAGAAATATGTGGGCAATCAGGAAGCGGAGCAGGCCTTCCTGGGCGTTGAGCAGGTTGAAGGCCTGCCCGGGCACAAAAACAAACAATCCTTTCCACGGAAAGAATATCCGGGCCATCCCCAATGCTGTGATGCCCAGCACCGCAACCAGCACCGCGGCAAAAATCATCCCCGCCACCCACTTCACCAGCAGCAGGCGGTGACGCGAAATCGGCCGCGCCAGAATCATGCGCAGGGTGCCGTCTTCGGTTTCCTTGGCGACCAGATCCCCGCCGACCAGCGTGACATACAGCGGCATGAGCAGCACGATCTGGGGTAAAACCATGATCACCGCAACCGTCAGGGCGGAGATGAATTCCTCCGCCAGATAGCCGTTCCCGGCCAATAACCGCTCGAAATCACCCTGCCAGCGGGTGAATTTGAATGCGAGCAGCATGGCCAGTTGCGCCAGTACGAATGCGCCAAAGCCGATGTAAGTCCGCTTTTTCCCGAACAATTTCCACAACTCGTTTTGTAGCTGGGCGAAAAACATGTCAGTTGGCTGGCGGTGGGGCGGCCTGCACCAGTTGCAGATAAAAATCTTCCAAGGTTTGTTCGCGCGCCCAGAGGCCGGAGACCTCATGGCCGGCTTGCACCAGCGCGCGGGCGATGGCGTCAACCGGCACGTCCGCCTTGAGGTGGATGTATTCCTTCCCGTCGCTGTCGGAAATCAGGTTCTTTTCGCGCAACAAGGCGACGGCGGCGGGAAAATTCCGCGTGCGGAGCGCCACGCGTCCCCGGGTGGCCCGGACATCGGCGATCGTTCCATCAAACACCTTCTCCCCGTGTTGCAGCACCGCGATGTGGCTGCAAAGCTGTTCCACCTCGGTCAACAGATGCGATGACAACAGGATGGTCAACCCCAGTTCGCGATGCAGGCGCAGAATGGTCTGCCGCATTTCGGCAATACCCTCCGGGTCGAGACCGCTGCCGGGCTCGTCCAGGATCAGCAGTGCCGGTTGCGGCAGCAACGCCTGGGCCAGCGCCAGCCGCGCGCGCATGCCGTGTGAGTAGGTGCGTACCGGACTGTGTACGCGCCCGGTCAGGCCCACCCAGTCCACGACTTCTTGAATGCGGGATTTTGGCGTGGACGCCGTGTAGTGGCTGAGAATCTCCAGATTGCGCCAGCCGCTCAAGTAGTCATAAAACGCGGGTGCTTCAAAAATGGCGCCCACTTGCCGCAGGGCGCGCGCGCGTTGCGTGGTGACATCGTGACCGCAAACGCGGACATGGCCGGCGGTGGGCCAGACCTGTCCCAGCATCATGCCGATGGTGGTGCTTTTGCCGGCGCCGTTGTGTCCCAGCAACCCGAAAATTTCACCGGCCGGCACCGACAGCGTGAGGTCCTTGACGGCAAGGCGATGACCGAACTGCTTCTGCAGGTGGGTGAGGGTGATCATGGATTTGGGATGGCCCCTTCCATGGTGAGGAGGTTCTTGATGTGGCCGTCCGCGTAAAGATAATTCACCGCCTTGCCGGCTCCGCGTGCGGCGTGAAAGCCCTGTTTGTCAAAAAACACCGGCATGGCCTGGGCATCGAATTTCATGCCCAGCACCGAAAGCTGATCGGCCCGCTGCCCGTTGAGCAGGCTGTTCCAGGCGTAGCTCGATCCGGTGGCGGCAAAAAGGCGGGCCCGATCCGACGGGCATCGCAAGACATTGGTATTGCCCAGTTCGTCGCGCAGCACGACTTCCACGCTGGGCAGCGCATTGGTGGGGGCGGGCGCGCCCTCCGTTGGTGCCGGGCGATCGCGCATGACCGGCAGTCGTTGGTCGTGGGCATCCACATACAGCTGCAAGGCAACGCCAAGCTGCCGCAGGTTGCCCAGGCATGCCGTGCTGCGCGCGCTTTCCCTGGCGCGACCAAAGGCGGGTAGCAGAAGCCCGGCTAAAATTCCGATGATGCCGATCACCACCAGCAGCTCGATGAGCGTAAAGGCGCAGCGTCGCGACGGGGGGGCGGGTAAAATGGGGTGGATCCGGCTCATCTTCCGCGCAGCAACCGCCCCGACTCCATGTTGCGTTGCAGCTCTTCCAGGAGCGGCGCCAGTTCGGCCTTGGTTTGCGCCGAGCTTTGGCTGTAGAAGGCTTTCAAACCGATCGTGCGCACCTTGGCTTCCAGCTCGGGACTGAGCGGGGCGAGATTCGTGGCGTCGGTGCCGCCCGGGCCGGGTGGCGGCATCTGCTCGCGCAAACGCTTCAACGCCTGATCCACGGCGCGCCGCCGCTTGTCCTCCGGCAGTTCCTCAAACGCGGTGATCATCTGCTTGAATCCTGTCGGCAGCGTGGCCTCGATGAACTCCCCCTTTTCGGCTTCAGTCATGGCGTTGAACCATTCGCCCACCGCGCGGCCCATGCGCATTTCGCGCCGGTCCTCCAACGACAACCGGTTCAACATTTCTGCCGCCTGCCGCAAAGCCGCCGCCCGCTCCGCGCCACTGAGCCGGCGGAGATCCGTGCGGCTCACGAATGCCTGTAATTTCTCCGGAGTCACCCTGGCGTGTTTTGCGGCGTAATAACCGGTCAGCCCCAAAGCCCAGATGCCGACGATCGCCAGAAGTCCGGCGCTGATGGCTCTCTTTTTTGGACTGCTCACGCGCACAACTTAGCGAAATGGAAACTGCACGCCACGAAAAGTTTGGCCGGCGGGCGCGGATTTGTCGTTTACGCGGTCCGGCGTTCGGGTTACAACCCCGTGATTCCAGTTCTGGTGAAACTGAGACAACGCAACCGGGATGGCCTGGGCAGGACCTGGCGGTCGGAAACCTTCCGCCGCTGGGGGAGCCTCATCGGCGGGGCATGGTTGGGGACCGGCTTGGTGGGCGCCGCCGGCTTCCGGTTCTCGGAACGCACGGAGCATTCCCTGTCGCTGTGGGAGGGGGAGCAGCCGGTGTTGGTTTACAATTACGGCCGGATCAGTTCCTCCCAGGCGCCGGCTGACCGGGCGCGCAGCAGTTATGTGCATCCGCTGTACGGCCTGGATGGAGAAGTGTTGACGGATGATTTCCCCAAAGATCACTACCATCATCGGGGGGTGTTTTGGGCGTGGCCACATGTGGAAATCGGCGGTCAGGAATACGATCTTTGGCTGCTGCAGGGGATCCGGCACCAGTTTGAGCGATGGTTGCAGCGGGACACCTCGTCCGCCGCGGCGATCCTGGCCGTCGAGAACAGCTGGCGCGTGGAGGAGCGCAAGGTCATGACGGAACAGGCCTGGTTCCGAGTGCTGCCCGCGACGGCGGAAGGGCGGGCGATTGATGTGGAATTGAGCTGGACGCCAACTCATTGGCCCGTGACCTTGCGCGGTGCGGAAGGCAAGAGTTACGGCGGCTTGACGTTCCGGTTCGCGCCGCACGCAGGGAATCCGGTGATCACCGTGCCAGACGGGGCAACCCGGGCAGACTTGACGATGGCGCGACTGCCGTGGGCGGATTTGTCCACGCAGATCCGCGGCGCCACAAATCCCAGTGGCGCGGCCATTTTCGTTGCCCCGACGCATCCGGATTTTCCACCCGAATGGTTGACCCGGCATTACGGGGTTTTGTGCGTCGGCTGGCCCGGCGTGACGGCCCGCACCCTCACCCCCGGCCAGACGGTGCGTGTTGTGTATCGGATCTGGGTTCACCGCCAAGTTGCGGCATTGTCACAATTGCAACGACAATACGAGGCGTTTACACAATCCCTTTCCAACGCGCCGCCACTTTCCGTCGCGAACGGGCAGCATGGCGGGCATTGAATTCAGCACAACATGGAGACGCCAAAAATTATGCAGAGGCCAGGAGCAAATCATCACGTGCCGCGCGGATGTTCGCGGCGGCGGTTTTTGGGGCGCAGCAGCCTGTTGCTCGCCGGGACCGCGCTGCCCCAAATTTTGCCGGGCGGAGTTCTGGCGGCCAACGGTCAGCCCGGCGCCAACGACCGCATCGGCATCGGCTTCATTGGCATGGGCCGGCAGGCCCATGGCCTGTTGCGCGGCGTGGAACGATTGCCCGCCGGCAGGGTCGTCGCCGTTGCCGACGTGAATCTCCCCCGGGCCCGCGAAGTGGCGCGTAAACACGGTGCGCCGGCCTTCCAGGATTACCGCCGCCTGCTGGAACGCAAGGACGTGGACGCGGTGATCACGGCTACGCCCGAACATTGGCGGCTGTTGATTTGCGTGCATTCCTGCCAGGCGGGCAAGGACGTGTACGCGGAAAAACCGATGACGCTGACCATCCGGGAAGGGCGGCTCATTGTCCAGGCGGCGCGGAAATACAACCGGGTTTTTCAAGTGGGCAGCCACCAGCGTTCCATGTGGCAGAATTTTCTCGGCTGCAAGCTCGTGCGGGAGGGGCGTATCGGTAAAATTCACAAAGTCCTCGCTTACAATTATCCCAGTCCGTGGGAAGCGAAATTCCCCGCACAACCCATTCCCGCAGAGCTGGATTGGGATCTGTGGTGCGGACCGGCCGACCCGGTGCCGTATCATCAGGATCTGTACCTGCCCCGCGCCAATCCCGGCTGGCTATCCTTCCGTCCGTACTCCGGTGGTGAAATGACCGGCTGGGGCGCACATGGCCTGGATCAAATTCAATGCGCCCTGGGAATGGATGACAGCGGACCGGTGGAGGTTTGGACGGAAGGAAAAAAATTCGCGCCCCCCACTTATACCCGGCCGGAAAGTCAAAAGCGCGGGGACGCCATTGCGATGGAAACGAAGGTGTTCTTTCGTTACGCCAACGGCGTCGTCGTCGAGCCCGGACCGGAGGCCACGATGGGGGGCGCGGTGTTCATCGGGGAAAAAGGCACCATCAACATCAAACGCGGTTTCCTCGAATCGGATCCGGAGGAATTGGCGCTGGACGCCCTGGGCCGGCGTCCCGCCGATTTCAATGAGGATCATCTGCGCAACTGGTTCGATTGCATCAAATCCCGTCAACGTCCGGTGGCGGATGTGGAGATCGGCCATCGTTCGGCCACGATGTGTCATCTCGGCAATCTCGCGCGCCGGCTCGGACGCAGGTTGCATTGGGATCCGGTGCGGGAGGAATTCGTCGGCGATGCGGAAGCCAATCAACATCTGGACCGCGCGCGCCGCAAGCCGTGGGTGGCGCCCGCCCGGATTTAATCCGGTCGCGCGGGTTGGGCGTCGGCGCTTTTGCGGGCGTGATTTTGCGGTGGAGGCTCCGCGCGGTGGCCAATTGGCAAATCGAATTTCCACGCGGATTACCCGCGTTATCAACTTTGCTCAATCGGAACGTTGCGATTCTTAATGGTCCGCACCCCGGCGCGAAGCGGACCTTAAATCCATCTTGCCAAGCCGCCGGCCGAACTTAACCTCCCGTCCATGTCGTTTGCTGAAGCTGGACGCTCGATCGAATCACTCAACCACCCGGATCAATTTGTTCGCCGCCACATCGGCCCCAACGCCGCTCAAACCGCCGCCATGCTCAAGGTGGTGGGTTTCGATTCCCTGGACGCGCTGATGGATGCGGCCGTCCCCCGATCCATCCGCCTCCCCAAGGCGCTCGCTCTGCCAACTCCAAAATCGGAGTTCGATGCGCTGCGCGAACTCAAAGCCATGGCGGCCCAGAACCAGGTTTTCCGCTCGTTCATCGGTATGGGCTACTACGATTGCATCACCCCGCCGGTCATCCAGCGCAACGTCCTCGAAAACCCCGGCTGGTACACGCAATACACGCCGTATCAGGCCGAGATTTCCCAAGGCCGACTCGAAGCCCTGCTGAATTTCCAGACGATGGTCGCCGACCTCACCGCGCTCGACATCGCCAATGCCTCCATGCTCGACGAAGCCACCGCTGCCGCCGAGGCCATGACCATGTCCTCGCGCCTCAAGGACGGCAGGAACGTCTTCTTCATCTCCGAAACCTGTCATCCGCAAACCATCGAAGTGGTGTCGGCCCGCGCCAAGGCGCTCGGCATCGAAGCCGTCGTTGGCAATGCCGGCGAATTCGAGTTCAGCGACAAAGTTTTCGGCGCACTCGTGCAATATCCCGATACGTTCGGCGCGATTCACGATTACGCGCCGTTCGTCGAGAAAGCCCATGCCGCCGGTGCAATGGTCACGGTCGCGACCGATCTGCTTGCGCTCACGCTCATCAAACCGCCGGGCAAATTCGGCGCCGACATCGCCGTCGGCAGCGCGCAGCGCTTCGGCGTGCCGCTGGGTTATGGCGGGCCGCACGCCGCGTTCTTCGCCACGCGCGACGAATTCAAACGCCAGATGCCCGGCCGCCTCGTCGGCGTGTCCAAGGACGCGCGTGGCAGGCCGGCGTTGCGCCTCGCTCTCGGCACGCGCGAGCAACACATCCGCCGCGAGAAAGCCACCAGCAACATCTGCACGGCCCAGGCGCTCCTCGCCAACATGGCCTCACTCTACGCCTGTTATCACGGGCCGGAAGGATTGAAGAAGATTGCTCAACGCGTTCATCAATTGACCGCACGCTTAGCTGAAGGGCTTGAGAATCTCAATTTTGCCCCGGTCAACAAAACATTCTTCGACACGCTCACGATTCCTGTTAATAGCGCGCTCGCATTTGTCAAAAGCGGCGAGAAATCTGGCTTCAACTTTCGTCAGATTAACGATTGTCAGATAGGCATCGCTCTTGATGAAGTGTCTTCCGAAGAAGATGTAGAGCGAATTATCCTGATCTTTTGTCACAACCCTTCCACTGAGCTGGCCCAGGACAAGGGCGCAACAAAATCGGATTACAGTTCGAGCCTTTTGCTTCCGCGCACCAGCAAATTCCTGCAACACCCCGTCTTCAACCGCTACCACTCCGAGACCGAGATGCTGCGCTACATCAAGCGCCTCGAATCGCGCGACCTCTCGCTCACCGCTTCGATGATTCCGCTCGGCTCGTGTACCATGAAACTCAACGCCGCTGCCGAGATGTTTCCCGTGTCGTGGCCGGAGTTCGCGAAAATCCATCCGTTCGCGCCGCTCCGCCAAACACGCGGCTACCAGCAATTATTCGGGCAACTCGAGACCTGGCTTGCCGAAATCACCGGATTTGCCGGCGTCTCGCTCCAGCCCAATGCCGGGTCGCAGGGGGAATACTCCGGACTGCTCGTCATTCGCGCGTTTCATGAGTCACGCGGCGAAGCGCACCGGAACGTCTGTCTGATTCCCGCTTCCGCGCACGGCACGAATCCCGCCAGCGCGGTGATGGCCGGCATGAAAGTGGTGGCGGTGGCCTGCGACGTGTCCGGCAACATTGACGTGGCCGATCTCCGGGCGAAGGCGGCGGCCCACAAGGACACCCTGGCGTGCCTCATGGTCACCTATCCCAGCACGCACGGCGTGTTCGAGGAAACCATCCGCGAAATCTGCGACATCATCCACGCCGCCGGCGGACAGGTTTACATGGACGGCGCGAACATGAATGCGCAGGTGGGTTACACTTCCCCCGGCCACATTGGCGCGGATGTTTGTCATTTGAATCTGCACAAGACTTTCGCGATTCCACACGGAGGCGGCGGGCCGGGCGTCGGCCCCATCGCCGTGGCCGGACACCTGGTCGAATTCCTGCCTGGTCATAACGTGGTGAATCTCGGTGGCGAAAACCCCATCGGCGCCGTGAGCGCGGCGCCCTGGGGGAGTGCGAGTGTGCTGCCGATTTCCTGGATGTACATCGCCATGCTGGGTGCGCGCGGTCTGGCCGAAGTCACGCAATACGCCATCCTGAACGCGAATTACATCTCCAGGCGGCTCGAAAAGCATTTCCCCACGCTCTACCAGAACCATAATCTCGTTGCGCACGAGTGCATTCTGGATTTGCGCGCGTTCAAGGGCACGACCGCCGAGGACGTCGCCAAGCGCCTCATGGATTACGGCTTTCACGCGCCGACGCTCTCGTGGCCCGTGGCCGGCACGCTCATGGTTGAACCCACCGAAAGCGAATCCCAATACGAACTCGATCGTTTCTGCGACGCGATGATTTCCATCCACGCCGAAATGACCGCCGTGGAAAACGGTTCAGCCGACGCGAAGAATAATCTGCTGAAAAACGCGCCGCACACCGCCGATCAGATTGCCAGCGACTCATGGAATCGTCCCTACACCCGCGAAGCCGCGGCGTTCCCGGCCAAGAGCCTGCACGACTACAAATTCTGGCCTCCGGTGGCGCGAGTTGACAACGTATTTGGGGATCGAAATCCCGTGTGTTCTTGTGTCGGTATGGAAAACTACCAATGACCGCGCGCTTCTTGATTCCGCACTCCGCACTCGGCACTCCGCAGTGGATAGACCGCAATCCCGTTTGCTCGTGTGTGGGGATGGAGAGTTATTCTGCCTGAATTGAACCGCAGAGACGCAGAGGTGCAAAGGTGCAAAGGTGCGAACAGCACGGGCCAATGTTTTAGCCGCGAAATACGTGAACCGCTCGGAACTTCTCTCCCTCTCCTCGCCAAACGAGGAGAGGGCCGGAGTGAGGAGACAGAATCAAAACTCCACGATTAAGTCTTTACCGAAGGACAATCTGGCGACTTCCGCCGCCAGCTTAATAATCGTTTTCTTGAGAACATTGTTCAGATTCGTGGCTACATACCACCCGCCCGGCAATGTCTCGCGCATTTCACGAAGGTCTTCGCGATCGGGATAGAGTTCTTCTGGTGAGCGTGCGATGTAACGCCGCTTGCGGCCTTGCGCGTCCGGATGTTGCGAGCATCGTTCGAGAAATGAAGGATCATCCTTTGCTAATTCGCGCAGGACAATGACCATCGCATCTTTGGCGTTGTTGTAATTGTAAGATTTGCCGAGCAAAATAAGCTTTCCGCGTCGCGTCGGTTCAGCGTTTGTCGTT
>Ga0209605_1003715_pt1 | contig 13099 bp, 11 predicted proteins | sample AD_UKC035_MetaG_FD_184408 | JGI IMG/M metagenome (GOLD analysis project Ga0209605, IMG submission 184408) | Active sludge microbial communities of municipal wastewater-treating anaerobic digesters from USA - AD_UKC035_MetaG (SPAdes) (version 2) | ecosystem: Engineered > Bioreactor > Anaerobic >...
GCTAATCGAGCAAATCAACTGCTGGTGCGCTTCTGTACTTTATGGTCCGGCTAACGAATCATCGACACAGGAGTTAGCTGCATAATGGGAAAGATGAGTAAAGGCTTTATTTATGAGCTATTGAGGGTGTTTTTTATCTCCGCAACTGTCAAAGACGGGATAATAAAAAATGAAATCATTGTGAAGAAAAATTTTACCGGAGAAATGTAAAGATATCTCCTGACACTGTTAAAGCCTGTTTTGCAGACTGCTGACGCTTTTGTTCGCAATCAGTATGCTTTTTTTATGTTTTTATTGGTAACTACAGAAGTAAAGCAGACTCTAATTTTAGTTTAAAAGAAGTTATAGAGGGCGCCATCCGCATCTCTAACGGTTGAAGCCGTAAGAGCTGCCTTATTCCGCCGAGAGCCCGAATAACTACTTACACTTATGTGTCTATTTTGTTTTTGCAGTGCTCTATATCTGCTGTCGTTTTGATAAATCGAGACGACAGCGATTTATTATCTACAAACCGAGTTCTTTTATCTGCCTTGGCGAAATCAGATAAAAGCGGTCTTCGATTTTAAGAAATGGATTGATTTTGGTCCACTTGCCGCGATAATTAGGTGATGCACCTTCGAACCCGACATATAGCACTTTGTCGTCGAATTCAAGGTCTTCTGAACCGGCCGGCAGTTCGAGTGTGGTCAGGTGCGTTTCGCTGTCGACTACCCAGGCCTCGGCAGAGAAGGTCCTGCTTTGCCCTTCTGGCTTGAAGCTGAGCTCGAAAGCCTTGCTGCTTGCCGGTTGCTTGTAGAAAGCCAGCTTAGAGCTGCGCGCACCATAAGAAATGCTCAGTGCCACGAAACCTTTGGCAAAAGTGAAGCCCTGTACCGATTCGCGGCAGAGAATTATACGATCCGGCTTGAAGGCTTCGCGGCTTTTGTCGTCACTGGTGAAACTGTATTTCTGGGTCGCGGTCGGGAAACCGTCTTTATCGACCCGGTAACCGGCGATCCAGGTTTTGAGTTTGTAACTGTTGGCGGCATGATGTGGAACCGGCCCGTATTTGCTGTCGGACGACTTGACGAAGTCGCCTGCCCAGATAAATTCGCCGTCAAAGCTGACATAGCTGGCAGTCGAGTCGACCGGATAAGACTTTTTCATGACGAGGTTGCGCGTCGGCAGTTTGAAGCTCGGCGGCAGGCCTGCGGCAATCGTCTGGGGCGTCTTTGCCGATTTGTCGGCGACGAAACTGATGATTTGTTGCAGATCAAAGCCATAGAGTTTGTAGCCCGATGCAACCCAGAGGTATTTGCCGGCGGCGGTAATGCCTCCAGCATGGCCGGTATAGGCTTCGCCTTCTTCAAGATAGAGTGCGAAGCGGCGTATCGCTTTGCCGGTAAGGCTGTCGATGACGATCAGCTGTGAAGGCTGGCTGGTTTTATCGGTTTTCGGGTAATAAGACAGAATGATGTAGCGGTAAAAAGCTTCTTCTTTGGCTGCAGACAAGGTCGTTCGTGGCGGCATCGGGCAGATTCCCTGAAAGACGAATTCTGCGGTTTCATGTCCGGGAATCAACACGGCTCGACTGATGAAAGGAGGCAGCTTACCCGGCTTGTTACGATTTTTGACAGTATCGACCAGCTTGTTGAAGCTGTTTTTGATAAAACTGCCGATGCGTTTGAAAATATTGCTGTCTTTATCAGCTTCTTTGCTGCCGGCAGAAGGTTCGTTAACAGCGGTTTGAACGCTTTCGACCGCCTTTTTTACTTCGACCGGCCCGTCAGAAAAAGGAGTTTGGGCTGATAAGCCAGCGCTAATGACAGTAATAAACAGGAAAGTAGCGGTTATCAGAACGGCCTTGCGTGCTGTCAGCATATTTTAATCCTTTTCAAAGGAACATTGCAGATTTTACATAATCAATATACCTCAGATCGCTCCAATTTGTTTTTTATAAGTGTTCACATGCTATGACGTCTACGTTATTTTTGACACAGGCAACCATCTGCAGAGAAATCTGAAAGATTTCTTTAGCGAATCTCTATTTGGTACAAAACGCTTGCTTTTGGTAATCCATAAATGTAGTTTATGGAGGTTGATTTGCGGCACTGTTCCCGGATTTCGGGATTGCCGGAGACCTTTGGGCTTTTCCCGAAAACATGATGAACGAAGGACGAAGGTTATGGATGAGAGATGGCTGACGGTCGATGACATTTGCAAATATCTTAATGCAGGCAACGAGACCCTCTACAAGTGGATCGAACAACGGACTATGCCCGGTCATCGTCGTCGTAGGGTGTTCAAACAAGATTCAAAGCTGCTCATCTGGTATGACCAGGAATTGACACGGATGGGAGAGAAGCCATGATTGTTGGAATATCAATTAAAAACTTTAAAGGGATTCGTGAAATTACGAATACCTCTTTGTCGCGATTTCATGTTTTAGTCGGACCGAATGGAGTTGGAAAAACGACATTTCTTGATGCCATCGACTTTGTCCGTGATTGTTTGGCGCATAGCCCGGCGATAGCCGTTGAATCTCGACATATTGCCGATTTCAATGACCTCACTTGGATGCGCAGGGGTGGAACGATTGAAATTGAACTATGGCTTGACCTTTCCGATCAGTTGCCTGTTTTGAGTGAAAGCGTGATTAATTACAGGCTTGCAATAAAACAGGATCAGAAACAGGGTGTTTGCGTCGATGATGAGATTTTGCGCCAGTATTCAAAAAGCTGGCTTCCAAGTGGAAAGACCATCGAGTTCAGCTCTAAAGTAAAGCCCAAACGACTTTTGGGCAAAACAACAAAAGGTACCGATTTCTATACACGCGAGAAGGGAACCTATCAGGATTCGTTCAATTTCGGCCTTGATAAATTAGCGCTTGCTCTGACACCGCCGGATGATGAGCGCTATCCGACAGCCAATGCAGTGCGACGATTCTTAATGCAAGGGGTTCGCTACATACAACTGAATAGTCCCGCGATGCGTTTGCCATGTCCAGCCACTCGCCCAACTGATTTGGAGCTAGACGGTACGAATTTAGCGCGTGTAGTTGGTCGTCTGCTTGGTGCAAATGCTGGTTTGGGTCCTTACTGGGCGGGGGATGGGTCTCCGGTATCTAACTGGGCTAAGCATTTGCGCTATGCATTACCAGACTTGGTGAATATTGGATGGGCTAGGAGGCAGGCCGATAATGCTGAATATCTGATGCTCCGTTATGAAAACAGTCTTGAGGCACCAAGCTGGGTACTGTCAGATGGAACATTGAGAATGCTCGCGTTGTCTCTACCCGCATTTTTGCCGCCGGAGCCTGCTCTTTACATGGTTGAAGAACCGGAAAATGGAGTTCATCCGAAGGCACTGGAGATCATTCTGCGCTCACTGTCAACAGTGCCTGGTTCTCAGATGCTACTGGCAACCCATTCACCATTTGTAGTCCAGCAGTGTGGTATTCAGCCTCTGCTTTGTTTTAGCCGTGATGCCGACGGTGCGCACGTCATTGCAGGCGCTAATCACCCCATATTGAAGGAGTGGGATGGTGCTCCTGACCTCGGCATCGTGTTTGCGGCGGGGGTGCTTGAATGAAGGATTTGTTTCTCTATGTCGCCGACGCCGATGCCCAAGCTTTCATGGACTCTCTCTTGAATAAACCCTTGGCATTGAACATCCGAGAAATCACTTTCGACATTGAACGTCATCCTCTGCGAGATTCAGGGATGGTACAAAGTGGTTCTGAACTGACGAGGATGAAGAAAGGGAAATACCAAAAAGCTCTTCTTACATGGGATCACCACGGTTCCGGTCGTGACCATAGGCAAACGCCTGGACAAGTACGCGATGAAATTCAAAAGAAGCTTGATTCCTACACTTGGAGCGAAAATAGTTCCGTCACTATTTTTGTGCCTGAGTTGGAGCAATGGATTTGGTATAGCGAAAATGCATTGCTTGACTATTGCGGCATATCTGCAGATCAGTTGAATGCGTGGATTGCCGATCGTTCTGCGAAGCTTGATAAGACAGTTGAGACACTCAAAACAGAGCAACCAAAGGAGCTTTTTGAATATGTCCTGAGGGAGCGCCTCAGAAGAACCATATCTCCGAGAGATTTTGCAGAAATCGGAAAACGTGCAGGAGTGAGTGGACTGATGGCTTGCGAGAGTTTCCGCTCTGTTGTTGATGTGTTGCAAGCTTGGTTCCCTCGATGAATCCAGAGTGGCAATACAGCACCGTTTATAACAGCGCCTGATAGTCTTCAACACCCGGGCGGGTTGCCACCAGCATCTCCGGACTCTGGGGTTTCTTTGTGGTATGCCTTTAGGCCGGAATTCACCAGAAAACACAATAGGACATTCTGGTTTGTTTTTTTCAGATCGGAGATAAAAGGTGAAAGATTGTTTCGGTTGTGACGGCTGATTTCTGATATACTTTTCAGAAAGCTTCGTCAGGAATAATTCATTGCGCAACAGCTTTTTTATTGTGGCTATATGGCTATTGTCTTCGGTCTGCGTCGTCTGGGCTGCCAGTTATAAAACGCAGGCCAATCTTCGTTTTTCGCATCATACGCACGATAAAAATTCGGTCAGCTGCGCTACCTGTCATGTCGATCGCGAAGTCAGCGAATCTGAGCGCATGCCCGGTCTGCCGCCTGGCTGGCAGCCGTTGCGCCGCACTCCGGCGGTGGATCCCGGTGCTGGCAGCGTAGTCAGCCAGAAGCCTGAAATAGACGACACTTTTGGGCGTCCCGGCGAAGACCGTTGTCTCGAATGTCATTTCAAGACCAGAGAAAAAGCAGACTGCGGGCTATGTCACCTCGAAAAACCGGGGCATACCGAGCGCAAACGCCAGCGCTACCAGAAACCGTTCAGTTTTTCCCATAAAAAGCATGCTCAGGCAGAATGCAGCATCTGTCACCCCGGCATTACCGCCTGGGAAAACCTTGATGGACACTATATCAGAGGCCGCATGAAGGACTGTCTTGAGTGCCATGATGGCGCTCAGACTGCGAAAAACTGTATCATGTGTCACTCCCCGACGCCGCGCCCGGCCGATCATACGCGAAATTACGAGAAGAAGCACGGTATGGCTTATCGTTCTGATCCTCGACGCTGCTCGATGTGTCACGAGGATTCCTCATGTCTCGACTGCCATTCACGCAAGCCCCGCGACCATACCGTGGCCTGGGTCAAGCGCCGACATGGAATCGCAGCGCAGACGAACCCGCAGAAGTGCCGGGCATGCCATCTTGATCAGCATGTCTGTCTGCGGTGTCATGAGAACTGGTAACGCAATTTTTTTTGCCGGTGTAAAAAAAGTTTTACAAAAAACCGCTCTGAATGCGGGTTTGGAGCTTGTTGTTTATACCTCTTTTCTGATACAATAGAGTAGGGAGCAGAGAAATGTTGCAGCGTCGATCCGTAACTTGCAGCGGTTTTACGCTAGTCGAGATTGTTGTGGCAGCATCAGTGTTTTCGCTGTTTTTTCTCGGCGTTTTCAATCTGTACCGAATGGGCAGCAACATGTTTCTGCGCGGCAGCTGGAAACTGCAGAAGCAGAAAGAAGCCGAACGGTTTCTCGCGATTCTGCGCGAGCGCCTCGAAATGGCTTCGTCGCCGTCTGTCGTCTCTCAGGGTGCCATTAACGAGCAGCCTGTTCATATTTATACTCTTGCCAGTGGCAGCGAAGTAATAGAACCCGCTGGGGATGCCAGAGTCATGCTTTTTGCAATCTGCAAGCCCAATGTCCAGCCCACCGGCACCCGTGGTATGATCATGCCGCACGTTCTTACGCTCAGGCGTAATGCCGGCAGCAGGCTTTCGACTCTTGTTCTCGAAGGTAAATCGCAGATAGATTTTCCCGGTATAAACAACGATTTTATCAATGAGCTTAATATGGGCACGGGAATAGGTGACTTTACGGCTCAGCCATCGGCCTTTGGGCTGGGTGCCGGCACCGGCTTTCACACTGTGCTCAACGAAGTACATTCTGTCAGGATTTTTGTTGGGGCTGCCAGTGGCACGGTTGATGCTACGGCAGCAGGTAACGCCGGGCAAACCCTGGGCATCGAAGTCACCATGCGCAACCCGAAAAGCGAAGAGACCATGGTGACACAGAGTGTTTTTGCCCGTATCAACGATTCGTCGCCGATCAGAACGAGGTTGCCAGATGAACTTTAACCCCCTGAGAAGCAAAGGCGTAACTTTGACAGAGATCATGCTGGCTCTGTTCATTCTTTCTGCTGCTTTTCTGCCGATAATGGGGGTCATGAGCACTGGTATCCGAGGCACCCAGAAAGACGAGGCTATTCTGCGTGGTGTTCAACTTGCTCAGCAAACTCTCAATACCGCTTTGCAACTACCTTTTGGTGATCTGGTCGCCAACCGTGGTGGCGGTGGTAATGGGCCGTGGAGCTTTGGCGTGGCCGGCAGCGAATTCAGTTACGCAACCGGTTCACTTAACCTGCGGCTGGGCAAGATTCTCGAGGGCACCCGTGAATATACGCTGACGCTTGAGATTCGCGATGAGCCGTTCGTTTTCAACCTGAGTGTTCACAACCCCATGGCGCGCAGTGTTGCTTCTGATACACCCAGCCAATGGAGCTGGCAGGCTGATGTCAAGGTTCCCCGCGTCGGAGAACAGACCGGACTCTATCATCGCTATGAATTGACTGCGAACTGGTTTGATCGCGGAATGACCGATGGCACGCAGAGAACATATCGCCTTGTTTCCTATAAGGCCCGGCTTCAGGAACTTTAAGGAGAAAGCACAGACATGCAGACGAAACGCAGAGGCACGGCAGTTGTCATTGCACTTGTGTTCGGCATGCTGCTGCTGGAAATGGGAATCGTCTATATCAACATTCTGCGCACTTCGAAGTCGCAGACCAGCCGCATTGACGAGCGTTCGCGCGTGGAATTTCTTGCCAACGGTCTGATAGAGCTTGCTTTGCTTAAATTCAGATTTCTGCCAAGTGATTTTTATGCAAGCTATGATGCTGCGTTTGCGCCCTCGATTCCGCCTGCCAATAGAACTGACACCTATCTGCGAAACTTTATCAACGACCCGATTTTTACCGTGAACGAGCAGGTTGAAGATTCTCTGCTCGGCAACGTCGTTTACAATGCCCAGATCACCGACATGATATTGCATACGGTAGCCACAGAAACGCGCTGGGGCGTGCAGGCTCTTGAGATTCGTGCTACCGTGACTTTTGCTTCGCCCGATGCTGAAAACGTTACCAGAACTGTCACCAAGGTCTACCGCCTCGATCGCACCAGCACCGCGCCGGTAAATTGAACGGAGGATACATGCAGAAAAAGTATAGAAACCAGTTTGTTGTTGCCCTGCTGTTGCTGGCTTTTATCGGCTGTGGCAGAGCTGAAGCCAGAACACCATCACCTCAGATCGCTACTGTCGACCTGGGAACTTTGATGGTGCTGCATCCGGCCATGGCAGCCTATGACCCTAACATGCAGGCGTTCAAGGTTACCCGGCCACGGCAGCAGTTCATTCAGGACAAATCGCGCATGGCTGCCGAAAGAGCGAGAAAAATTGCAGATTCTCGTGCCCGGGTTAAGGCTCTTGAAAGCCAGATCAGCGCGGAACGCCAGCGCCAGATAAGAGAAGAAGCCCAGCAGAAAGCCGAATTCGACAAGTCCATGACCGGTCTGGCCACAGAAGCGATCAGGTTGCATCTCGAAGCATATCGTAACAAAGAAGCCGAAAACCGGCAGAAGCACACGGTGCGCCTGCGCTCGATCAAGCTGCAGATCGATCAGCTCAATCGCCAGATCGAAAACGAAAACGCCGAAATGCTTTCTGATCGTTTCACTACGCCGACTGAAACGCGACAGCGCATTACTCAGATTTTGACTGAAGTTCGCCAGCATTCGCAAACCGTTGCTGCCGGCAAGAATATCACCATAGTGCTCGATGCCGGCGGTGCTTCGTATCAGCAGAATTCAGCCGCAGTATCAGGCGTAACAGCCGGAGATATCGACTACTCAGAAGTATTTACCAGACCGCTTCTGTCGCCCATAACTCTCTCTTCTGACGAAGCGTCGGTGCAGGGTTATTACAATCTTCGCCGCGACAAGGCCGTCGTCTGGTATAACCAGCGCGCCATGATTTTGTCGCCTTACCGCAATGAACTTGCCAATACGGCTGTCGTGGTTGGTGGCATCGACATTACGGCTGAAGTCCTCAATTCCATTCTCAAGAGCTACAGGGTAGAAGAATCGGTCTATTCGATTCTCAACAGCGTCGTTCAGAGCGGTGGTCGCTGACTACTGCGGTCTTTCGACTCCATGCCGGGGCATGGAAAGGGAGGTATGTGATGAATAACAGATATAGCAGCTTTATTGTTCTGGTGATGCTTATGCTGCTTGCGACATCGCAGGTCACGGCGCAGGTTCCGGCGCTCGCCGAAGAATATATGCGCAATGGCGAAATTTATCTGCTGATCAGCTACAAAGACGTTCCAATCGGAGCGCATGCCGGGGTTCATCGTCTCAGCGACCCGGCTGAAGCTGGTCTGTATATTGGCAGGCTTTATGACCCCGGTTCAAGTATCGGTATCTGCGTTGACCTCAATCGAGTTATCTATACCTTTACCGAAGACAAGAGCGCCACCACATACCAGTTTCTTCCCAACATGAAATTGCTGCGGCAGGTAGTTGATGAATCCTGTTTCCCTGGCGACCTGGTCCGGGCCCAGTGTATCGTCGATTACGGCTATCACCAGTATTTTCACGCCGACCACCGCCCCGCAAATCCGGCCGGTATACGCGAACAGGTATACCGCGTTGGTCCGGTCGGCCGCTACGTGCGTGGTTCCGGTCAGGCATACGGAACCCGTTCCGGCTGGCCAGGAGCAGGTACTACTAACCATTCAGCATTGTATACAAAGCCAATAAATGCCCAGATGCCCTGTTGCCAGCTGTATCCTCATCTGCCCAGCCCTACGGTTGCTGGTTGCGGAACTCCGACCGACCCGCCGGCACTGGGCATAAACCCGCTGCCAAAGATCAACAACGTCCAGGATCCGATGTTCCCTGGCAAACAATGGTATCTTGTTCCTAATGGCGCCTGGTATTCAACCTGGCAGAGCAAACCAACTCAGTCTGGTGCTACCGGCCCTCATCCTGACCGCATTTTTTACCAGGTGTTCAGAGACTATGTAACCGGTCGCCCCCGCTACTGGAAGCTGACGACCTGGGACAGCAACACCAAGCCTGTCGGGGCTCCAGCAACCGTTGGCCCGGTTGTGGGAACTACCTATGACGTTCAGATTGCCCGCAAGATTCTGGCTGGTTGTCTCGATGGCTGCGGTGGTGCAACCGGTTCAGGCTCTGGTACTGCCAATCCGATGTGGGTTAGCGTAGCATTTCAGCCGCCTATCGGCGGCGGACTGTCAAGAACCTATCTGTATTCGCGCGAACGGCCCCTGCCAAACTACAATCTGACTCTGTCAAAAGGCGGAGCCGCTGCGACCGAATACAATCCGCCAGCAGACAACCCGCTGATCGGCAACCCCTATGATATGGGTACAACCCAGGAAAAAGGCACCAGGTGGGTGGGTATCTCATTGCGCGATGCCAATACAGACTATGTTTACACACTGGGCACGGCTCTGATCAATTCATGGTATGAAGAGGCAACCCCGGGTACCGGCGACTTTTCGATCAATGCTGTTACCGTTTCCAACCAATGGGATCAGAATGGCGGTATCGTTTACGCTTACGACAAGAATCTCGGTCTGGTACTCAAGTTCGTTCGCAATGAGAAAACCAAGACGGTTGTGCAGTTTGAACCAATTCCGGTCGGTAACAACGTCGATGCAATAGCCGCAGATGGTTTCGGCAGCCTGTATTTCTCGAAAACCATCGCTGACCCGGCTCAGAGTTCATTGCTGACGACTTTCGAAGCCAGCCCGAATACTTATATCGAGCGTGTCAGAGCTCTGCTCACCGATGACGGTTCCAACGAAGGTGTCGCTTTTTTTGAACAGAGATATTCGAAAAGTGTATTTGAACGCAACGTATATACCGGCCAGATAGAAACTGCCGGCAGTTACCATCTGGGCTCCAACTTCAGGGCCAGACGCTATGTTCTGCCACCTGACGTGACCATCGATCTGAACCCGAGTGGCTTTGAAGCTCGTCTTCTTGGTGCTGGCGGCTGGTGGGCCGGCTGGCTGTCGAACCTGCCAGGATCAGAGATGCTGGTCTCTGGCCTGCCTCCGGTTGTCACCTATGATCCGAACGATTCGCCCGACCATATCGAGCTTTCAGTCATCAACGTGCCGACTCCCCCGATGCCGCACCGTTTCGAAGACGGTTCACGCGTAGATATTGTCGGAGCCTTTCTCAATTACCCTGTTCCAACAACCGACAGTAACAATCAGGGCGGCGCTCTTTCAGCCGGCACTTTGCTCGACAACCGTCGTGCCTATTTTTATATGCCGGAAAACTATCCGCTGACCTCGGGAAAACTCAACCCGACCGAACAGCCAGACTGGAACAATAACAGTTATCTGGCGGGTTTCGTCAACACTGTCGAAAACGTGCGCTACACCTGGAAACTCTGGACAGTCAGCCAGCCCACCGTCAATCACCCGGAAAATCTGCCCGAAATTTTCGTCAATGCCGATCCGGTTGTCGAGAATACTACTGAGCCATATTTCGTGTTCTATTCACCTATCGGCGGCCGATATATTCTTACTCTCGAGGCGAAGTTCGACTGGTATGACTTTACCAAACTGCCGTTTGGCGGTATGCGTGATGATGTTTATTCTCCGAGTGGCAAGTATCGAAGCCAGGTCTATAAGACAGACGACAGAGCTGTCGCCCGTGCCCGTGCCAATTCGCTGGCACAGATCGAGAATGCGTTCTCTGGCAGTCTGATCTGGCCGGAACTCTCGACGCGCCTCGATACCATCGTGCCTCCGGGCTCAGATGGAAAGTGTTTTGTTGCTGCAATTCCGATAAATGTTGCAACTTCTGCTCCTGATATCGGCACCGATACCCTCAAGGCGCGCATAGAACGCTGCGATGATATGACAGTAGCGGAAAATCTTAGAGTGTGGGCCGCTCATAATCTCAACAATGGTTATCATCATGGTGTGAACGCCGGGCCGGCTTCTTATGGCTGGCGCATCGAAGACAAATATCTTAAACATATGTTCTTCGATATCGCTGCTTCAAACAATACTGCCGACGAAAATGCCACGAACTACAACTATGTTGCCCATCGAATCACCACTTCTGGCGATCCCCTCTATGTCAGAGGCGACCCGCTGCTGCGATTCGAAAACAATATCGGCGATCTGCGCTGGGACGGCGATGTCATTCTGACCGGTGTCATGGAGCTGGCGCTCCCCGGTGGCCAGCAGACCCTGCGCCTGTTCGGCTCCGACTCAAATCCTGAGATTCAGGTTAATGCCAAGAATCAGGCTTTCGGTGTGGCTCCGATCGCTTATCCCTCAGATCCCAAGTTCCATCGTCTGTTGATTACTGCCCGCCGCAATTTCAGATACAAGGTTTACCCGATAGCTATCATAACTCATCCGATTACCGGTGTAGAAAGCGAAATGCCGTTGTCGCCGATCTGGTTGACCAACGTCATGAGTATCGAGGCAGAAGCTTACATTCTTGGCATAGACAAAGATGCGCCGGTACTGCAGGTTAGCCAGACCAGCCCGCGCAATATCTTTGGTTTGACAGGGCAGCCTCTGGCTGCCAACGTCGGACCGGCCGGCTACGCCAATCCTGAAGCCATCTACTGGATGATGTCAGATAACAGCCCATGGGAAAACAGCAGCCAGACTGGTGTAACCGCAGCGGTTTCGGCGACCAACCGTAGTTATAATCTTGCCTATAACGGCAAGGCTACCTACAATCTGAAACCAGTTTTCAGCAAAGCCGTTCGCAAAGTAAGTCTGAAACATGAGTTCACCGAAAATCCGAATCTGTATTCGGTATCACGCGCGACAGCGATCCAGGAACTGACCGGCAGCGGCGTGTTTCAGGGCAAAAACGATCCAGGGACAGACAATACCATCAACAGCCATCTCGGCTTTACCATACCTCTCGAAAGCATTGGCTATGGCAACATCGCAAAGAACTATGCCAACAATACTCCTGGTTATGTTCCCTATGCTTTCGATGTGATAGCTACCGACTCATCAGGTAATGTGGTAGAAACCAGACTGAATCTCGTTCTTAACGTGCGCGACAACATTCCGCCAATTCCGTGGGTCACCATGAAGGACAGCAAGACTGGCGAAGCTTCGGTTATACCGAAAATCAACGGTATGGGCCAGGATGATTATCGTCAGTTGCCTTTCAAGCTTGTTGATTCGGCGCCTGGTTACAAGCCAAATGTCGCAAGCAACAGCATTGCCTGGAATTCTACCACTGAAGATGGCGTTCTGGGCGGATTTACCGGAGAGACACTGCTGGCGCTTCCGAATATCAGCGCTGGCGTTCTCAATCCCGCTGATTCCTCAAATGTCGATGCAATGAGTAAACTTATCAAAGCAGGCGTCCCGCCGAATTTTCTCGAAGACAACGTCGAATTCCAGATGTATCCATTCGCTGTCGATAATGCCGGTGGGGCTGTCGCTACTGTTACTGTGCGCTACATTGATGCGGCTTCTGGCAACCAAGCGGTCTGGTCTTCGGGCAATCAGGCTGACCGCGATGGAACCCTGCAGCCGGTGGTCGCAACCGGATCTCCTCTGGTAGGCTTCTTCAGAGGCTTGCCTGGTGATTTCCCGATGTTGGCTCCGGTTGTAGTAACCGCGCAGGACGACGCACGCGGCTGGAACTGGTATGTGTCACCGACCGGCAGTAAAGACTGGGTATGGCCTGCCAATGGCAACCCATCCTTCAATGACAGCGGTGCTGCTCCAACTATCCTGCCCAACGAAAGAACTTTCAGCACGATGCTGTTGATCTATGACAGCAGAATGCGCGTCAGGATACTCGATACCAGACAGCAGCGCGAATAGAACTGAGGTGACCGTTCAGTGTTTGCCTGATCTCTTTTCGAGTAATGCTGTAAGCTTCTTTATTACTTCTTCAGAGCATTTGTAGCGCTTTAAAAGGCGACTGAC
>Ga0209605_1003720_pt1 | contig 13091 bp, 4 predicted proteins | sample AD_UKC035_MetaG_FD_184408 | JGI IMG/M metagenome (GOLD analysis project Ga0209605, IMG submission 184408) | Active sludge microbial communities of municipal wastewater-treating anaerobic digesters from USA - AD_UKC035_MetaG (SPAdes) (version 2) | ecosystem: Engineered > Bioreactor > Anaerobic >...
CCCGCTGCGCCGACTGCCTGGCTGTTTGTTACGCCGGGGCGCGCCAGCTTTCTGGCCGCACGATGAGCGTGGGCGAGGTGATGGCGCAGGTGATACGCGAGATCCCCTTCTACGATCAATCCGGCGGCGGGGTGACCTTTTCGGGCGGCGAGCCGCTGATGCAGCCGGGCTTCTTAGCAGCCCTGCTGCGCGCCTGCCGGGAGCAAGAGATCCACACCGCCGTAGATACGAGCGGCTTTGCCAACTGGCAGGTGCTCGAAGGCATACACAGCCATACAGACCTGTTCTTATACGACCTGAAGCACATGCACAGCGCCCACCACCAGCAGGCCACCGGCGTGCCTAACGAAACCATCCTGGAGAATCTGCGCCGCCTGAGCGCCCTGAGGGCCAGGTGCATCGTGCGCATCCCCCTGATCCCCGGCATCAATGACGATGAAGAGAACCTGCTGCAAAGCGGCAAATTCCTTGCCAGCCTGCCCGCCCTGCAAGGCGTGGAGCTGATGGGCTACCATGACATGGCCCAGGCCAAGTACCAGGCGCTGGGGCAGGCGTATGCCCTGGCAGGCACACAGCCGCCCAGCGATGTCGATATCCAAAATGCTGCCAGCATCCTGGCGGGTTTCCATCTCAACGTTCGCATATCCCACGGAGGTTCGCATGCCCATTACACAACGCGTCAGTCGCCTGCGCCAGCAGTCCCTTGAAGCCAAAGAGACCCTCACCAGTGAGCGGGCCGAACTGCTGACCACCTTTTACCAGCAGGAGAGCGGGCTGCTCTCCACGCCCGTCAAACGGGCCCAGGCGTTTGCCTACCTCCTGGCGCACAAGCACATCGCCATCTACCCCGGCGAGCTGATCGTCGGCGAGAAGGGCGATGCCCCCAAGCACGCCCCCACCTTCCCTGAGCTGTGCTGCCATTCGCTGGAGGACCTCGACATCCTCAACAGCCGCGAAAAGACGGCCTTTCACGTTGAGCCCGCCACCCGCGCTGCCTATGAAAAGACCGTCATCCCCTACTGGCGGGGCAAGTCAATGCGCGAGCTGATCTTGAGCGAGATGACCGAGGACTGGAAAGCCGCTTACGAAGCGGGCATCTTCACTGAGTTCATGGAGCAGCGCGCCCCGGGGCATACCGTGTTGGACGACAAGATCTATCACAAGGGCATGCTCGACTTCCAGGCCGAGATTGCACAGCGCCTGGAACAGCTCGACTTTCTGCACGATGCGCAGGCCTACGACAAACAGGAAGCGCTGCGCGCCATGCACATCGCAGCCGGTGCGCTGGTGCACTTTGCCGGGCGCTACGCCGCCCTGGCAGAAGAACAGGCCGCCGCCGAGCCGGACCCACAACGCCGCGCCGAGCTGGAGAAGATCGCCCGGGTCTGCCGCAACGTTCCGGCCCAGGCCCCCACAGACCTGCACGAAGCCCTGCAGTATTACTGGTTCGTGCACCTGGGCGTGACCACCGAGCTTAACACCTGGGACGCCTATTGCCCTGGCAAGCTCGACCAGCACCTGCTGCCGTTCTATGACCCCACCCGCCGCGACGAGGCCGAGGAGCTGTTACACTGCTTCTGGATCAAGTTCAACAACCAGCCCGCCCCGCCCAAGGTCGGCGTGACCGCTGCCGAGAGCGGCACCTACACCGACTTCGCCCAGATCAACCTGGGCGGCCTGCGCCCCGATGGCGCCGACGCCGTCAACGAGGTGACCTACCTACTGCTGGATGTGATCGAGGAGATGCGCCTGCTCCAACCCTCCTCCTCGGTGCAGGTCAGCAAGAAGAACCCCGATCGCTTTGTGCGCCGCGCCGCCAAGATCATCCGCACCGGCTTCGGGCAGCCCTCCATATTCAACTCGGACCTGATCGTAGAAGAGCTGGTGCGCATGGGCAAAACCATCAGCGATGCCCGCTGCGGCGGCTCTTCGGGCTGCGTGGAGGTGGGCGCCTTCGGCAAAGAAGCTTACATTTTGACCGGCTACTTCAACCTGCCCAAGGTGTTCGAGCTGGCCCTGCACAACGGGCGTGACCCGCGCAGCGGGCGGCAGTTGGGCCCGCAGACAGGTGAAGCCGCCGGTTTTGCAACCTTCGACGAATTGTTCGCCGCCTTTGAACGCCAGATGCAGCACTTCTTGGATATCAAGGTGCGCGGCAACCAGGTCATCGAGCGCCTGTACGCCCGCTACATGCCAGCCCCCTTCCTTTCGCTGTTGACCGATGACTGCATCGCCCGCGGCCAGGATTACCACGCCGGCGGGGCACGCTACAACACCACCTACATCCAGGGCGTGGGCATCGGCACCCTCACCGATACCCTGGCCTCGATCAAGAAGCACGTCTTCGACGACAAAACCCTGGGCATGCCAGAGCTGCTGCAGATCCTGGCGGCCGATTTTGCCGGCTGTGAGCGCCAGCGGCAGTTGTTCCTCAACCGCAGCCCCAAGTATGGCAACGATGACGACGCTGCTGACGACCTGATGCGGCGCGCCTTCGAAGCTTATCTCAACGCCGTCGATGGACGCAAGAACAACCGCGGCGGCGAATACCACGTCAACATGCTGCCCACCACCTGCCACGTTTATTTCGGCTCGGTCACCGGGGCCACGCCCGATGGGCGCCGGGCCTGGACGCCGCTTTCAGAGGGCGTCAGCCCCGTCCAGGGCGCAGACCGGCACGGCCCCACGGCCGCACTGCGCTCGGTGGCCAAGATGGACCATGTGCGCACCGGCGGCACCCTGCTCAACCAGAAGTTCACCCCCCAGGTGTTGGCCAGCGACGAGGGGCTGGATAAGCTGGTGCAGTTGGTACGCACCTACTTCAAGCTCGATGGGCACCACATCCAGTTCAACGTGGTCGATGCCGCCACGCTCAAAGCAGCCCAGGCCAACCCCGAGCAGTACCGCAGTCTGATCGTACGCGTGGCCGGTTACAGCGATTATTTCTGCGACCTGAGCAAGACCCTGCAGGATGAGATCATCGCCCGCACAGAACACGAGGGGTTGTAATGCTCTAGCACGATTTGACATCGATATTGTATTGAATCTGTTGCGCGAGAGCCATGCGCCAGTCGATTAGAATCAAGGTATAGTTTTATTGATCAATGAAGGTAAAAAGGGTGAAAAATTGAACACAAATCAACTCGGCCACCGTCTGCGCCAACCAACAGGCATCCGCACCGCCTTGGGGCTGATCCTATTGCTCAGCCTCTTATTCATGGCCGCTCCAGGCCCCGCCCAGGCGGCGGGCAACCCGGCCCCGGTGCAGATCTATTACGTCACCCTGCCCGAGGCCGACGCCCTGACCGTGCTGGACGCCATCAATACGGCTGCCGCCTCGCCCGTCACCACCTACTTCTCCATTGCCATCGGCGTGAGCGGAACCTTCGTTTACTATGACCAGTGGGAAAACGGCTACGACTCAGATATGGCCAACCCCACCAACCTGTACAGCAGCACCAACCCCAGCGGCACGCAGATCTGGGGCAATGGCGAGGCTGACGATGGCTGCGCGCCCAACAAGAAAGGTGTGGCCCTGGTTTGCAGTGATGACACTGACGTTTTCGATGCCGGAGACATCATCCTCCCCAGCAGCAATATCCCCCTCCCCCGTAACAGCAATGTGATCCTGTTCGATGCCAAAGACAAGGTCGGCGCCAGCAGTTCCATCGCCATGGCCCGCGCCACCTGGGCCGCAGGCTCTGGCACGCTGAACGCCTTCGGCCACGAAATGTACCCCACCACAGAATGGGGCACGGCTTACGAGGCGCCGGTGGGCACCAACACCGCTTACCCGGCCCAGGGCTATTCGGGCCAGGGCATGTTTGAGTACAGCGCGCTGTCGATCATGGCCGCTCAGAACGGCACCACGGTGTACGTCGATGCCGATGCCAACGGCAGCTACGAAACCAACATTGTCCTGCAAGAAGGCGGCACCTACCTGGCGGCGGGCGTCAGACAAGGTGCCCGCGTGCAGACCACTAACCCATTGAACCCACTTGACCCGGGCAAGCCGATCCAGGTCGTGCTGCTGACGGGCGATACTGGCTCGAACTACGAGTCGCGCGACATGAACCTGCTGCCGGTCAGCGCCTTTGGCAGCAGCTACTGGAGCCCGGTGGGGGTAAACACCGGCACATCCTTTACCCCCGGCCCAACCCGTTTGTTCCTCTACAACCCCAGCACCAACGGCAGCAGCATCTATATCACCTGCGACCGGCGCACCCCCACGCCCACCAGAGTCATCCAAGGGCCGGTAGCCGCCCGCGGCATGGTATATCTAGACCTGAACAACAACTCGGGCGCCAACTGCTTTGCCTCAACCAACACCGGCGCCCCAAACACCAGCAAGGTCATCTTTGGCATCGGCACCGTAGATACCGCCGTCAGCGGCACGAGTGCCGGCCAGGCCGGAGACTGGAGCTTTACCCTCTACCCCGATAACTTCCTCTCGACCGATGCCCTGGTGGGGTTGGGGCTGGGCAAAGACCCCACCAATGCAAGCTCGACCGAAAACGGAGGCCCGCTGTGGGTTACACCGGCCTGCATCAGTACCGTTGCGCACACCAACGTTTATGTAGACTGGAACAACGACGGCAACGCCGACATGGTTGACCTCAACGGCGATGGCGACACCAACGACACCGTGGACGGCATCTCCGAAGGCTCATCCGCAAGCGGCATGGAGATCGCCCGGCTCAAGTCGGTGCGCCTCTTTAATCCCGCGCGCAACGCAGAACCTTATGACCAAAGCGGGGCGCGGGTTTGGAGCCGCACAGCCAGCGGCACGCCGGGCTGCAACCTGGCCCTGGCCTGGGGCCAGGACCCGCGCACCGCCAGCGCAGGCGCGCCGGGCCTGGACGTGGGCACATCGGTGCCGCCCATGCGGCTGATAGAAGGCACCAAAAGGATGGAGCTCAAGACAGATACCGATGGCGACGGCCAGCTCAGCCCCGGGGATATCGCCACCACCTACATTACGATCAAGAACTCCGGCTCGAGTACGGTTACCGGCGTCAGCGTCTACGATGCCGGGGTGCCGGAGAAAACAGACTACGTTGCAGGCAGCACCCAAAAAAGCACCGACCTCGGGAACACCTGGACAGGCATATCCGACGACACATCCGGCACTGCCTTCCCGCTGGATGTGACGGGCGGCATCTTGCTGGGCGACCTGCCGGCGGGCGCAACCTTCTACGTCCGCTTTGACATCACCCTGAGCAACCTCAACCTCAGCGAAGTATACGAAGAAGTCTCCAACTGCGATCTCGTCTTATCGAGCGGCAGCAGCGTGCAAAACTGCACCACCAGCCTGGTGGCCTCGCACGATTGGGGCGACCTGCCCGAAAGCTACGCCACCTCCTTGGCCGCCAACGGCGCGCGGCATGCCCCTTCCGACACCGACCTCAACCAGGCGCTCAGGCTGGGCAGCAGCCTGGACCGCGATCTGCAAGGCCAGCCCAGCACCAACGCCAATGGCGACGACCTCAACCAGACCCAGGCCGCCCTGCCCACCCAGCCCCCCCCGCTCCCCAAGGCGGATGACGAAGATGGCATCCTCATCGGCGGCGCCCAACCTGCCTGGCAGAGCGGCGGCACGGGCATCATCACGGTCACGGTTACCAACGGGCCCGGCTGCTTGAACGCCTGGATGGACTTCACCAACGACAGCGGCGCCGTGCCCCCCGCCCCCGACGGCAACTTTAGCAAGGCCGGCGGCTACGACACTTACGGCCCATCATCAGAGCACATCATCCAGAACGTGCCGGTGAACAGCGGCACGGCGACGATCGAAGTCACCGTGCCGCCCGGGTCGATCGGGCCTTCTGGGGCGTACTTCCGCTTCCGCCTCAGCCCGCAAGATAGCCCCAATACCTGCACCACGGCCATCGCCCCAACCGGCTTCGTCTCCGGCGGCGAGGTGGAAGATTACTTCATCGTCCCCGCCGACCTGTCCGTCACCAAGACGGATGGAAAAACCACGGTTGCTCCCGGATCCACCATTGAATACACCCTCACGATCCAGAACCACGGCCTCATCACCGCCACCAACGTGACGCTGGAAGATACGCTCGGCGACCACCTGACCTATCAGAGCAGCACCTGCGGCACCCTCATCGACGGTTCCACATATGCCTGGAAACTGGCGGACCTGGCCCCCGGAGCAAGCACGAGCTGCACGGTGACCGTGTTGGTTGCCACCTTTATGCCTGATGGCACCACCCCACTGCCTGACGGCACCCCGCTGGTCAACTATGCCCACGTCAGCACCAGCGACCTGGAGCTGAACATCACCGACAACGAATCCTCTGACATCGATACGATCAAGAATGTAGGTCTGCCAGATCTGTGGGTGACCAAGAGCGATGGCAACGAACAGGTGCTGGCAGGCGATACGCTGGTTTACACCATCCAGTACGGCAACACAAGCGCCGTCAGTGCGGACAATGTCAAGATCGTAGATACGCTTCCGGCGAACGTAGAATACCAATCTGCCAGCATCCCGTGTACCACCAGCGGTTCACCCGTCAACCTGGTCACCTGCAATGTTGGCACAGTCGCGGCGGGCGATCCGCCGGGCTCTGTTCAGATCACGGTCAAGGTAAAAAGCGACCAGTCCACCGGGTCAGCCGTGCTGAACCGGGTCAGCATTGATGGCGACGAGGACGACAAGAACCCGGCCGATAACAGCGCCAGCGACAGCGGCGTGATCGTCTCGCCGTACGTGGTGACCGAGAAGAGCGCCTTCGGGCCAAACGCCGTCGGAGAGGTCATCTACTCGATCTACTGGTACAACAACAGCAGCATTGAGGCCGCCGACGTGAAAATCGTAGATACCCTGCCCACCGGCACCACCCTGGTCGCCAACAGCATCACCGGCGGCGGCACAGAGAGCCCCGTGGGCGTGATCACCTGGAACCTGGGCACACAGGCAGCCGGCGCCAGCGGCACCCTCAGCTTTAGGGTAACCCTGGGCTCCACCACCGGCGACTCGCAAACCGCCCCCACCCTCTCCACCGAGACGGGCGCTGGCAGCGTCACCATCACCAGCACCACCACCGCCTACACCTCACTGCCGTGGTGCGATTCAACCAACTGCCTGGCTTACCGCGGCACCTTCTCGGATACCATCAGCATCGGGCCGCTCGGCTGGGCCGACAACCCACGCTCGGGGCTTTATACTTACACATCGAAATGGGTACAGCCTAAAGCGGCATCCACCGCTGAGGCGTATTACTGGCTGCCCGCCGCAACCCTCGACGCCGAGTGGACCACGGTCAACGACAAGCCCATCACCTCCCCCAACTACACCTTCTTCCGCCAGGCCTTCTGCACCCCACTAAACGCCGGCGACCTGTCTGCCAGCCTGAGGCTGGCCAGCGACGATATCTCCACCATCTATCTCAACGGCATCAGCGTCGGGCAGCACACGGGCGCCGGCAGTTACTCGACCTTTAATAATGCCCCCGGGATCCAATCTGGCATCAACATCCTGGCGGTGCGCCTGCTGAACAACACCCACGGCGGCCACCCCTTCCCCGCCTGCCCCGGCTGTGACCACAGCGGCCTGCTTTTCAACCTGCAGGCCAGTTACGGCAGCCTGCTGCCCTTTGCCTCTGGACCTTCGATGACGCTGGAAGACCAGAGCGTGACCGTGTCGGTGGACGAGAACGCCCTCAGCGGCCGCAAGCCCTACGCCTACCAGTTCGATTTCGGCGACGGCAGCGCCCCTGTCATCCCCGATCCAAGCACACCCACCCTTGCAGCACACACCTACGCCACGCCGGGCACTTACGTCGTCACCGTCACCGCCCGCGCCGCCTACGGCTGCACCGGCACCGACCAGGTCACCATCCAGGTGCTGCCAGCAAACAGCAACCTGCTGGCTAACCGGGCAACCGTATCCTACGACGGCACGCCCGAGGTGCACTTCACCGGCGAGACCGGCGCCGGGCTCTTGCTGGCAGGCACGATCGGCGATCGCGTCTGGCTGGACGAGGACAGCGACGGCGTGCAGGATGCCGGCGAAGCGGGCATTGCCAACGTCACAATCCAGCTTTGGAACTCCGATCACACGCAATTGATCGCCACTACCTACACCGATGCCAACGGCAATTACATCTTCAAGGATGTGCCGGTGGGCACATACCAGGTGCAGGTTGTGCCGGGAAGCGGCCTATACGCAACCTATGACGAGAATGGGATCGACACACTCAACATAACCTCGGTGACCGTGACCTATAACGCCGAGTACACCAGCGCCGACTTTGGCTATAACTGGGCCGCCAAAACCAATGTGGACAGCAATACCGGCACCGGCGCCATCGGCGACCGGGTTTGGATCGACGGCGACGGCGACGGCGTGCAAGATGGCGGCGAAATGGGCCTCAGCGGCGTGACGGTAGACCTGCTCACCGCCGGGACCGACGGCTTGTTCGGCACCGCCGATGACGTGATCTCCAGCACAACCACCACCAATGCCAGCGGCAATTACATCTTTACCAAAGTAAAGTCAGGCGCCTACGTGGTGCGCGTTACCGCTCCCAGCGGCTACAGCCCCAGCGCAGACCTCGACGGCACGCTGGATAACCAGACCACGCCCATCCTGCTCGCCCCAGGCGACGTGTACCTCAACGCCGACTTCGGCTACCTGCCGGGGGCAGACCTGGGCGACACCATCGGCGATACCATCTGGCTGGATGCCAACGCCAACGGCAAGCTGGATGGCGATGAAGGGCGCATCCCCGGTGTGACGGTGGCGCTGATCAAAGACGCCAATGGCGACGGCGTGTACCAGCCCGGCAGCGACCCGATCGTTGCCACCAGTATCACCGACGCCAACGGCTACTACCAGTTCAACGGCTTGCCGGTAGCCGGTGGCACCGAGACAGGCAATTACTGGGTGTGGATCAACGACACCCAAAACGTGCTCTTTGGGCTGGCGCCAACCTACGACGCCAACGGGGTCAGCACCGCCAACATCAGCGCCGTCACCAACCTGGCGCCGGAGGGCAACCAACTGCAAGACTTTGGCTACGCCCCGCCCGGGCACACCCCCGGCGAGCAGTTGATCGGCGACAAGGTCTTCCTGGATCAAAACAATGACGGCAGGTACACCCCCGGCGAAGGGCTGGAAGGTGTGACCGTCCTGCTGTACGCCGACAGCAATAGCAACGGGTTATACGATTCGGGCGAGGCCGTGGTGGCAAAGACAGTGACCAACGAGAATGGGAGCTACTACTTCGGCAGCCTGCGCCCGGGCAGTTACGTCGTGGTGGTGGATACCACCACCCTGCCGGCCGGCCTGACCAACACGGTTGACCCCGATGTTGACCCCAATACGCCCAAACCTAATGATTATAATCACCAGGGGGCCGTCACACTCACCGCCGGGCAGATCAACCTCCTGCAAGATTTTGGCTACCAGCCCACCGCCAACCCCAACAGCATCTCAGGCACCATCTGGAAAGAAATCAACGTTGATGGCATACTCGATGCGAATGGCGCAGATGACAAACTTGACACTGACGACGATGAAGTGGGCATTGGCGGCGTGACCGTGGTGCTGCGCGACAGCAGCGGTGATATCATCGCCGCCACCACCACCGATGCCGATGGGAACTACAGCTTCACCTACCTGCCCAACGGCACCTATACTGTAGATGTGACCGACGATGCCAACCTGCTGGACGGGTACTGGCATTCGCTGGGCACGGCAAACACCAACGACCACAGCCAGCCCGACCCGCTGAGCGTGACCTTGAGCGGCAGCACGGTGATCGAGTATGCCGACTTTGGCTACTACCGCGCCCCTGCCAGCGCGGGCAACTTCGTCTGGCTGGACCTAAATTCGGACGGCATCCAGGATGCCGGCGAGCCCGGCATCGGGGGCGTGCCGGTTAGGCTCACCATCGCCTACCCGAATGGTGATTCTTCCACCCTGGTGGTGCTGACCGACATGAACGGCTTCTACAGCTTCGGCAGCCTGCTGTTAGATGAGAATCACACCACCTCAGGAACTGGAGGCCCAACCTACACCATCAGCGTGGGCACGCCGCCCAGCATGACGCCTTCACCTGCAGACAATCCCGCAACCACCGATAAACTTGACTCAGACGGCGCCGATGAGATCGTCACCGTGCTCAAAGGCGAGGTTAACCTCTCTTACGATTTCGGCTTCTACAGCAACCGGTATGACCTGGGCGACCTGCCGTCCGGCAACCTCACCAACCCCGCCATCCCCACGTTTGTCACCAAGTTCGGCTCCGGCCCGGCGCATACGGTTTTCCCAGACGGATCAGACGAAGGCAGCGCTCCTGATACCATCGACAACCGCCGGGCAGTATGGTTGGGCAGCACCGTAGACACCGAAGCGGATGGCCAACCTTCTGACAGCGCCATAGGCGACGGCGATGATGAAGATGGGCTGGCACTCGTCGTTGAGGGCGGGGTAACAATAGCAAAGATCACCCTCAACAGCAGCAGCCCGGCCACGGTGTATTACGGCATGTGGATCGATTGGTTCGGCGTTGACTTGAGCACTGGCGGAGTCGGGTCGGCAGATGGGGTCTTCGACGCTTTTTACAGCGGTTTTGTCCAGACCGAAAGCTCGAAGACGATTGACGTGCCATTGACAATACCCGATCAATATCCGGCCTCCAATCCATTTTACGTGCGCCTGCGTGTCAGCGACCAACCGCTGTCGATCAACGACAGCCAGGGCACGCGCATCAACGGTGAAGTGGAAGATTACAGGTTTCCTCTCGGGCCCACAGACGTCTCGCTGACCTCCTTCACCGCCCGGGCAGGCAGCCAACCCGCGGCCCTGCCAGCCGCAGCCGCGGCCCTGGCAGGCATAGGGGGGGCGGCTGGGCTCTTCTGGCGCAAGCGACGCCGGCGCGCCTAAGCTTTCCAAAGAGAGGGTGATGCAAGCCAACTTGCATCACCCTTTTTTACGGCTCTTGACACCGATAAACACAGGGTTACAACAAATATGAGGGGATTCAAACAAAGGTCAATTCGCAGGACCACATCTGAGCGGCCGCCAACACCGCCCGCCATGGGGTAGCCACCGGTGACACACTTGCCGGAAAATCGTCAGGTCAGGCCTGGCGCCGAAGGTGATGCAGGGCCAGAAGCCTTGTTAGAACTCAAGGTCATGCTGCCGAGAGCGAATTGCGGCGAGCAATTCGGAATGTGCCTCAGTTAATTGGACCTGACTGCCGGTTAGCTGGTCAAGGTCCTTTGTCAAGATATCCATGAATTGTGAAAGGGCCCCCTGCGCAGTCTTGAGGTCATATTGCGGTAATGTGCCACCCAGCCGGGCTTGCATCTTCTGATCCGCCTCTTTTTGGAAGAATTGATAGGGTCGCTTTCCATCATGGCTGTAGGTAAATAGCTCCATCATGCTATGGCGCATGTAATGCAAAAGCTCGATCGCTGACCATAGATAGCCTCGATGCAAGGCGCTGTCTACTTCAAGAGCATAGCGAACACACCGATCGAGTTCTCTGCTAAGGGGTTCATTGTCCAACTTTCGGTTGGCTAAACCTGCGGTTTCGATGGTGGCGAGATCAATTCTCCCCAGTAAAAGCAGCATACTGTCGACGATATTGGGACTGGTGTTGACGAGCGAGTGGTAGCGAATGGATAACTCCATTAATGACTTAAATACCACATCTGCATCGTCATCGTCGGGGATCAGCAGGACAATTTGTTCATCAATCGCTGCAAGAGAGTGACCCAGGTGGATAAGTTCTGCTTCGACATCAACCTGGATGCCGTCTGCAACTACCACGTCCAGATCAAGATCGGAGTAGCAATCCCAAGTACCGCGACCCAAGGAACCAAAAACGATGATGGCTAATATGCGTGGATCGTTTTCATAATGAGATGTAATGACCTGGAGAATTCTTTGGTGCTGTAATGTTCCAGGTAGTTCTTTTGCTTTGTACATTCGTGTGTTCATCCACGCAACGGCTAGTGCTGCATCACCGGGCGGAACTTATACCCGTAGATCAACATCCCGCGCTCGTCGCCGTCAGAACGTAGGCGGCGGGTCACCATCTCAACCGGCATGCCGATCTCAGGCTTCTGATCGGCCATATCGGTGAGCTGGGCCGTAATGACCGGGCCTTCTTCCAGCTTGACCAGGGCCACGGTGTAGGGCAGGTTGAATTCATAACCCACCGGGGCATCGTAGAGGGTGGTATGCGAAAAGACCTCTCCCTTGCCGCTGAATTGGTATTCGGCGGCGGTTTCGGCATTCATGCGCCCGCCACACTGCGGGCAGACGGCCGGTGGAGGAAACAACCTGGCCTGGCAGTGCGGGCACACCCGCCCTACCAGGGCATAACGCTGTCGTTTTAATCGCCAGTGGCGTGAAATTTCCATTTGTGTTCTCTCCTTCTTACCTTAACGTGATCTTGCCCTTATAGCGGACGTAGGTGCCATAATCGATCTCGGTGCGGCGGGCGATGTAATCCAGCGTCTTGAGCGCCCGGTCCCGCCGCTCGACCAAGGCTTCGGTGGCGCGCAGGGCAATGGCATCTGAACCGGCCCCCGAGCCAAACGAAACCATCAAGATGCGGTCACCCGGCTCGGCGATATCTAAGACGGCGGTCATGCCCACCAACGAGGACCCGGCATAGGTGTTGCCAATCACCGGCGTCAGCAGACCGGGCAAGATCTGCTCTTTGCTGAAACCCAGCAGCTTGGCCGCCCGCTGAGGGAACTTGGTGTTGGGCTGGTGGAAGATCACGTAGCGGTAATCGGCGGGCGTGGTGCCGTTCGAGGCCATCAGCCGGCTGGCGGCACTGGTAACGTGCTTGAAATAAGCCGGCTCACCGGTGAAGCGCTGGCCGTGCTCGGGGTATTTTTGGTATTCGCGGCGCCAGAAATCAGGCGTATCAGTGACGTAGGAATACGTACCCTCGATGACTGCCAGGGACTGCTCAGCCGGCCCGAACAGGTAAGCTGAGCCGCCTGCGCCGGTCGAATATTCCAGGGCGTCGCCCGGCTTGCCCTGCGAAGAATCCATACCAATTGCCAGGGCATACTCTGCCATTCCCGAACCCACAAACCCAATCGCC
>Ga0209605_1003721_pt1 | contig 13087 bp, 11 predicted proteins | sample AD_UKC035_MetaG_FD_184408 | JGI IMG/M metagenome (GOLD analysis project Ga0209605, IMG submission 184408) | Active sludge microbial communities of municipal wastewater-treating anaerobic digesters from USA - AD_UKC035_MetaG (SPAdes) (version 2) | ecosystem: Engineered > Bioreactor > Anaerobic >...
GCAGGATTGAGCCGGTGCCGCAGAAGGGGTCGAGCAGGGTGCCGGCGGGCGGGGCCACCAGGTTGACCAGGGCGCGCGCCAGGCGCGCCGGCAGGGAGGCCGATGTGCGGTAAGGTTTGGCATCGTGCTGTTGGTAGCTGTGCTGGCACTCGGCCAGGATTTCGCCAAACCACAGGCCGCCGCGGTGCGCCACCACCAAGAAACGGTGCGCCGGATGCTTTAAGTTCGGATAGACGTTGAGCGCTTCGGCGGCAGCCAGGATGGCCTCCATCTTGTGAATGGGATTCTCCTGCGCCAGGCGCAGGAATTCGATCCTGAAATCATCGGCCGCGAAGGGGGCCTGGTGTTGGGCCTGGGCCATGGCCTGCACCAGCTCAGGCAGGTTGCGGCCTGAGGCCAACAGGCGCAAACCGGTTTGGATGTAAGCCGCGCGGGGCACCAGGTCCAGCGATTGGCAAACGGCGGCACGCTCAAGAGACGGCGCGCCGCCGGTCAGGTTTTGGCATTCGGCGGTGATCAGCTCGTTGCCGGGGATCTGGGCGCAGATGGCCAGCAGGGGGCGGGCTGGCTCTGTGACGTGAGGCGAGGTCACATCGCGTAGGCCCCTAAAATGATCACCGAGCGCGCCCGGGCCGTATAGCTGCTGCCCTGGATGATGAGGGCGTTGGGCCAGCTCACGGCATCTTGTGGTGAGGCCAGCCCGGTATCCACCAGGCGGCGCCAGACCAGGCGCGGGTCAGCAGGGGCCGGCGGCAGCTCAAATTCGTGCAGCTGCCAGTGGGCATTCAAAATGATGTGGTAGCGATGAGAGCCGTCGATGTCTTCTATGGTGAAAGCCAGCAGGCGTGATTCGCTGCTCCAATTGGGCTGGTTAAGCCGGGTGCCGTGCCATTTCAGGCGCGCTTGCTGTAAGAACTGAGACAGCGTTTGGTTTTCATTGCCCTGGGCCAGGTCGAAATTCTTGCGGAAGCGGATGATCTGCTGGGTGAAGCGTAGTACGTCGGCGTGCTTCTTGACCAGCGACCAATCAAACCAAGAAATTTCATTATCCTGGGCGTAGGCGTTATTATTGCCCTTTTGGGTGCGGCGGACTTCATCGCCCATGTTCAGCATGGGCACGCCCATCGAGGCCAGGGTGATGACGAGAAAGTTCTTGACCTGGCGGTTGCGCAGGCTTTCGACAGCCATATCGCCGCTGGGGCCCTCGACGCCGCAGTTCCAAGACAGGTTGTCGTTGGCACCGTCGCGGTTGTTTTCGCCGTTGGCCTCGTTGTGCTTGTTGTTGTACGAGACCACGTCGTTGAGGGTGAAGCCATCGTGACAGGTGACAAAGTTGATGCTTTGCTGGGGCTCGCGCCCCTCGTGCTCGTACAGGTCGGGGCTGGCCAGCAAGCGGTTGGGCAGGCGGGCCACGGTGCCGGCATCGCCTTTCAAGAAGGCGCGCACGTCATCGCGGAATTTGCCGTTCCACTCTTTCCAGCGCTCGCCCACAAAGCTGCCCACCTGGTATAGTCCGCCGGCATCCCAGGCCTCGGCGATCAGCTTGGTAGAGGCCAGCACGGGGTCGGTCTCGATCTCCAGCAGTACGGGCGGGCTGGCCAGGGGTTTCCCATATTCGTCGCGTGAGAAGATCGACGCCAGGTCAAAGCGGAAGCCATCCACGTGCATCTCAGCCACCCAATAGCGCAGGCTGTCGAGGATCAGGCGGCGCACCACGGCATTGCTGGCATCCAGGGTATTGCCGCAGCCGGTATAGTTGGAATAAAAAGCCTTGTCTGGCTCCAGCAGGTAGTAGGCATCGTTATCCAGGCCGCGGTAGCAGAAGGTGGGGCCATGCTCGTTGCCTTCGGCTGTGTGGTTGAACACCACATCCAAGATCACCTCGATGCCGGCCTTGTGCAGGGCCTTGACCATGTCGCGGAATTCATCCAGCGGGCCAAGGGCATCCTGGCGAGAGCTGTAGGCGCGATGTGGCGAAAAATAATTGACCGTGCTGTAGCCCCAATAATTGGTTTTACCCAGGGGGGCGTCTTGCGGGTCAAACTGGTGAATGGGCAGCAGCTCGACAGCCGTGACGCCCAACTCTTTTAAGTAGGGGATCTTTTCGATCAAGCCGGCGTAAGTGCCGCGCTTCTCGGGCGCAACCTCTGAGCTGGGGTGCTTGGTGAAGCCCGCAACGTGCAGCTCATAGATGATGGTCTCAGAGAAGGGGATGTTGAGAGGCCGGTCGCCTTCCCAGTTATAGCGAGAAGGGTCGACCAGGATGCTTTTCATGGCATTGGGGGTATTGTCGCCGGGCTGGCAGGCCTCGCCGCGCGAGTATTTCTTGCCCATTGCCACACCCCTGCCGTAGGGGTCAAGCAGCACCTTGTTGGCGTCGAAGCGCAGGCCGTTGCTTGGGTCGTAGGGGCCTTGGGCACGGAAGGCATACACCTGCCCAGGCTGCAACCCGGGCACCAGGATATGCCAGTAGTGGAAGGTGCGGTTGATCTTAGGGTCCAGCGTAATGATGCGCGCTGCCTGGGCATCATCCACGTCGTCGAACAGCAGCAGCTCCATGCCGGTGCTGCGGCGAGAATAAACGCTGAAATTCACGCCTTGGGGTGTAAAGGTTGCACCAAGCGGATAAGGCTGGCCGGGTAAGATACTGGGTTTGCGAGGCTTGGTCATTGTGCCCTCCTGGGTATATATCGCGCGGCATATGATACCCGTAGAGGGGAGGCTTGTCAACTGGATAAAAAGCCTCTTATAAAGCAAATGAGGCGGTGCGCCGCACCACCTCATTTGCTTTATGAGGATGTTTTGCTGCCCCTAATCCCAGGTGCAGCTCTCCATGATCATTTCTAACGCCATCGTGTGGCTGCATGTTTGGCGTGTCTGGAAGAAATCACAGTCACACTGCCAACCCTTATTCACATATTGAACGGTATGGGGATTGTTATCGCCGTCAAAGGTTACCGTGAGCGATTTAACGCGAATGCGCCCGCGTTCCTCAGCGTAGCGTTTGGCTTTTTCGCGCTTGCGGATCAGACCAGAATCCATTTCGTGTATTTCTCCTTTCGCTATAGAAGATGTTGGTAAACAAAAGGCACGCGTATAGTACGCGTGCCTTGCGATTAGTCAAGCAGCCTAACTTTGGAGTTCAAACCCTGCATAATGGTTTCTTTTTTGTCTCCAGTCTGTTCCAGTATAAGCCTTTTCGGGAGGAAAGTCAACACCCTAAACGGCGAAGAGGCCCAGGCTTACTTTCCTTTAACCTCGTCTTTCAAGACCAGGTTGAGGATGAAACTGACAACGCTCACGATCAGCGAGCCTAAGAAAGCATTCCAGAACCAGGGGTCGGCCAGGGTAAAGCCTACCTGGAACTGGGTGCCCAGCCAGCCGGTGAGGGCGAAGAGCAGGGTGTTGGCCACCAGGACGAAAAGCCCCAACGTCAAGACGATCAGCGGGCAGGTGAGCATGTGCAGCAGGGGGCGCACCAACGCGTTGACCAGCCCGAAGATGAGCGCCAGCCAGATGATTGAAAGCCAGTTCTCATTTTGCAGCTCAATGCCCGGCAAGATGGCAACCGCGGCATAGAGCGCCACAGCCGATATGACCCAACGAGTGATAAAACGGGACATGGTTGATCTCCTTCTATACACTTTCTACGTTCAAGCGGGCAGAAAGTTCCGCCGCATTTACTTCTCCAGGCTGCTTTGGAAGCGCAGTTTTTCAACAAACTGGAAGGTTTCGCCGCCCTCGTGACGGTTGAAAGGCCAGATTTTGATCTGCTTAGGGCCGGCGTAGTGGTTGTAGGCGGCATAAACGGTGGATGGCGGGCAGGTATCGTCCATCAGCCCGACCGAGAAGAGGGCCGGGGCGTGCGCCCGGACGGCGAAGTTCATGCCGTCAAAATACGAAAGGGTGCGGAATACCGTCTCTACCTGGTGGCGGTGGCGCTGGCAAAAATGGACGATCTCGCGATAGGGATAGGTATCGATGATCTCGGTGGCGCGTGTGAAGTGGCACAAGAAGGGCACATCGGGCATTGCGGCTGCCAACCTGGGCACCAGGCCGGCCACTGCCAGGGTGATGCCGCCGCCCTGGCTGCCGCCGGTCACGCTGACGCGGTCAGGGTCGATCTGGGGATGGGCGCGGGCCACTTCAACAATCCGCACGGCGTCGGTGAACAGGCGGCGGTAATAATAGGTGCGGGGGTCTAGGATGCCGCGCGTCATGAAGCCCGGGTACTGCGGGTTTGAGCCCTGCGGTTCTGGGTCGGGCGTATCGCCGGTGCGCCAGGTGGTTCCCTGGCCGCGCACATCCATCACCAGGTGGGCATAGCCGGCCGCGGCCCAACCCAACCAGTCTTGGGGCAGGCCGCGCCCGCCGCCATAGCCGATGAACTCAACCATGCAGGGCAGGGGGCCTGGGTGCTGGCGGGGCAAGATCAACCAGGCTTTGATGGGCTGACCGCCGAAACCACGATAGGTCACGTCAAAGGCATCGACCAGCTTCAGGCCGGTATCCACTGGCTCGAAGCGTGCATCGAGTGGGTAGGCGCGCGCTTCGGCAAGGGTCTCTTGCCAAAAGGGATCGAAATCGGCCGGTTCATTGCGCGCCGGGAGGTATGTTTGGAGCTGTTCAAGGGGCAGGTCGAATAACATGGTTTACCTTTCGTCTTTCGTTTTGAATGCGTATTCCATCCACAAAAGGGTCTGGTGGGGATAAAAGCCAGCCTGGCGCAGCACATCGGGGCTCAGGTCGGCGGGCAGGTTGACGGTCAGCGGGCGCTGAGGGGTGACGCGCTGGCGGGCATAGGCCAGCAGGGCCAGCAGGGCTTCATTATCTGGCTGGGGGGGCACAGCCAGCCAGAGTGGATCGGCATGGCCCTGGATGCGCCGCCAGGTGAGGGCGCCCAGCATCTCATTGGGGCGTTGGATGACCCAGTGGGTGGGGGCATCCAGGTTGAGCAGGCGGTAGATGGCGCCCACCAGGCCGGGTTGAAGCAGGGTCCAATCCAGCGGCAAATGCCAGGACAGCTCAGGCGGGTAAAGCCGCTGCAGCCACTGGCGCTGTTGGGGCCAATGCTGGCGGCGGCGAGAGCTGATGGTTGTGCCCGGCGGCAGGTGCACCTGGGGCGCCTGGTTCGAGACGAACCAGGTGGTGCGGCGGGTGCGCTCTTGAAAGCCCAGTGCCTGGTAAATGTGAATGGCGGGGGGGTTATCGTGGCGCACCTGCAGCCAGGCAGAAGGTGCGTTGCGGCTGCGGATATAATCCAGGGCGGTGGCGGTGAGGGTGCGCCCAATGCCGCGCCCGCGGTGATCGGGATGGACTGCCACGTTGGCGATCAGGTAGCAGCGCTGGCCCCGGCAAATGATCGGGATCAGGCTCAGGTTGCCTACCAATTGGCCGTTTTCTTCCCACACCAGGCCAGAGGGCGGCGTGGGAGAATACTCAGCCAGCGAGTTGACCCACCCCGTCCATTGGGCGCTGCGGGCTGACTCGCGCATGTTCCTCAAATAGGTGCGGCCTTCTGCATCGAGTGTGTCGTCAAAACACAACTCCACCAGGTTCGCCACAGACTCCAGGTCGCGTTGGGTATTCAGGCGGCGCAGGTGGCCCTGGGCCGCGGCAGGCAAGGGCAGGTCAAGAGGCATGGGATGTTGCTCATATTCTACTATGATTCATCTTTCTCGACAGAGACGCACTGAGAAAGGCCTGCTTTCGCCTCGCGAGGTTGTTCTCTCGACTGGTATAATCAACCCATGTCCTCCATCGACGAGATCAAATCCCGCATTGATATCGTGGACCTCGTCTCTGAGACGGTCACGCTGAGGCGCTCGGGCAAGAACTACACTGGTTTTTGCCCCTTCCACGCCAATACGCGCACGCCGGCCTTTGTGGTTTTCTCTGAATCGGGTACCTGGCGCTGCTTTGGGCAGTGCAATGAAGGCGGCGATATCTTCCGTTTTGTAATGAAGAAAGAGGGCTGTGATTTTAGCGAAGCCCTGCGCATCCTGGCTGAGAAGGCCGGAGTGCAGCTTAAGCCCCCCACACCCCAAGAACAAGAAGCGGCTGAAGAGCACGAACACCTGCGCGCCTTGCTGGAAGAAGCGGTTGTTTATTACCGCCACCAGCTCACCAGCACGCCTGCCGGTCAGCAGGCACTGGCTTACTTGCAGGGGCGCGGCCTGGATGATGCCACCCTGGAGGCTTTTGGGTTGGGTTATGCGCCCAATGCCTGGGATGGGGCACTGAAACACTTTAAATCTAAGGGCTACAGCGAGCATGACCTGATCGATGCCGGACTGGTGACGGTGCGCGAGGGCACAGAAGGCGGGGGCAGTGAGCCAGCCCAGGCCCGGCGGATCTATGATCGCTTCCGCCACCGCATCACCATCCCCATCCGCGATGAACGCGGGCGCATGACAGGCTTTGGGGCGCGCATCTTGAATCCTGAAGATGTGCCCAAGTTCCTCAACTCGCCCCAAACGGCTTTATTTGATAAGGGCCACCTGCTCTACGGGCTGGATCGGGCGCGCAAATCCATTCGCACCCTCGACCAGGCTGTGATCGTAGAGGGCTACCTGGATGTGATCGCCCTGCACCAGGCTGGTTTTACCAACGCCGTCTCGCCCATGGGCACTGCACTGACCGAGCACCAACTGCGCTTGCTCAAGCGTTTTACCCGCCGGATTATCCTGGCGCTGGATCCTGATGCGGCGGGCGACAAAGCCACCTTACGCGGTTTGCAGGTGGCGCGCCAGGCCATGGACCGCCAGGAAGAGGCTGTTTTCGATGCCCGCGGCCTGTTGGGATACGAATCGCGCTTGCAGGCCGATATCCGTGTCACCACCCTGCCGCGCGGCATGGATCCCGACGACGTGGTCAAGCGTGACCCGGCAGAATGGCAGCGTATTGTCGAGAATGCCCGCCCGGTGGTGATCCACGTGATGGAAACGCTGGCCATGGGTCAAGATATGGAAGACCCCAAGATCAAGAGTGAGATTGCAGCGCAGGTGCTGCCCTTGATCGGCGAGGTGCCCAACCCGGTGGAGCGCGATACCTACCGCCAGCGCCTGGCGCGCCTGCTGCGGGTGGATGAACGCGCCCTGCTCGACCCGGCCCAGGCGCGCCCCGGGCGCGCCGCTCGCTCTCGCCCGGCAGCCCGGCCCCGGTCTGCTCCGCAGGCCCTGCCCTCTGCCAGCGCCGCCTCGGCGCGCATGGCCTTAGAAGGCCACTGCCTGGGCGTGCTGATGCGCCGCCCAGATATCGTGTACCGCCTGGATCGCAAGCTGCAGCAGTTTGGCCTGGCGCGCCTATCGACCAATGATTTCGAACACACAGAGTTCCAGGCCATCTATGAGCTGATCCAAGAATCACTGGCCCAAGACGTGGCCGAGCCGCTCAATTTTGTGCTCAGCGGGCTGTCTTTGGAGCTGATGGAGATGGCCGATAGCCTGCTGAAACGCAGCGAGAAGCTGGACCCCAACGACGACAAAGTATTTGAAGACGTCCGCCGCACGCTTTTGGATGTGCGCCTGCGTGAAGTGCGCCGCCTGGTAGAGCATATTCGTTACTCGATGGAAGAGAGCCAACAGCAGGGGCAGCCGCCAGACGTGGAGCAAATGCAGGTCATGCAGCAGTACAGCCGGGTTTTACTGCAACTGTACCTGGCGCTTGAGGATAAGAACACCGAAACGCAGAACAACTGATAGTCCTTAAGGTGGAGGAATATGCCCAAGCAAGGTGATGCACGATGGCCAAGATGAAGTACGGCTTTGTCCTGCCGAGCGGCGATGCCCGCACTGCCGCCGACTTTGCTGCCGAGGCAGAGGCCGCAGGTTGGGACGGCTTCTTTGTGTGGGAGGCCGTGTGGGGGATTGATGCCTGGATCAGCCTGGCGGCAGCCGCCATGCGTACGCAGTACATTCGCCTGGGTACGCTGCTTACCCCGCCCTCGCGCATGCGCCCCTGGAAATTGGCCAGCGAAACGGTGACCCTCGACCACCTTTCTCACGGGCGTTTGAACCTGGCGGTGGGGTTGGGGGCCATTGATTCGGGTTTTGAAGCCTTTGGCGAAGTGACCGACCGGAAGCAGCGCGCTGAGCTGTTGGATGAAAGCCTGGAGCTGCTGGCCTTGATGTGGCGCGGCCGGCCTTTCCGCTTCGAGGGGCGGCATTACCGGGTTGACGTCAACTCGAAAACCATGCACCTTCCGCTGCCGCCGCCCTCTGTTCAACAGCCGCGCATTCCCATCTGGGTGGTGGGCGCCTGGCCCAGTCAAAAATCTATGCAGCGCGCCCTGCGCTACGATGGGCTTCTGCCCCAGGTGCTGGGCGAAGATGGCAAGGTGCGCATGTCGCCGGTAACGCCGGAGGAAGTGCGCCAGATGGCCGATTACGCCGCCGAGCAGCGCGCCGAGGTCTTTGCCGGTCAAGAGCCGCCGCCCTATGATATTATCGTTGAAGGGCAAACCCCTGGGGCCGACCCCGAACGGGCTGTCGAGATGGTGCGGCCTTATGCCCAGGCCGGGGCCACATGGTGGCTGGAGGCAATGTGGGAGACCCCAAAACCTGAAAACGTCCTGGCACGCTTACAGCAAGGGCCTCCGAAATCAGGACTATTGTAATGAAAGATGATCCTGCTTCGTCCAAGCATCTCTCCCCGCATCCCGAACATCTGCGCCGCAAGCGTTGGAAGCGGCGCATGGACCTGATCTTGCCATTGATCAGTGTGGTGGGGGCGGTGCTGGCCTCCTCTTACTACACCATATCTGCCCTGGGCGGTTTATCGAATGTGGTGGCTCAACCAGGTGCGTTGGCTGCCGTCCAGGTGTTGCTGCCCATCCTGGTGGTCTTGGGGGTCGTCGTGGGCAGCCTGGCTGAGCGTCCACTATGGCGCTGGTACTTAAACCCAGATCTTGAACACCAGGCTCCACCCTCGCAAAAGATCCAGCAGTTAGTGCTGAACTCGCCCCTGAACACCGCCCTGGTGACGTTTTCGATGTGGACTCTCAGCGGCCTGGCCTTTGTGTACCTGCTTTGGGATGCATATGGCAAGCCGTCGAGCCTGGCAGGCATCTTGCAAATCGACCTTTCGCTGCCCATCGGCTTGCTGGCAATCGCCGGCCCGATCTGTTCGGTGCTGGCTTACTTCATTGCCGAGAACCTGATCCGCGATGAGATCCCGAACTTTTTCCCAGGCACTCTGCCTGCAGATGTGCCGGCCTTTCAATTGCGGCTGCGCTGGCGCTTACTGCTGCCCTTGCTGGTGGTTTTGATCTTGATGGGGGTGTTGGGCCTGGGCAGCTATTCGTTAGCCGCCAACTCGGCTGCCAACCAGCGCCCGTTAGACCTGTCACAATTGGCCAGCCTGGTGCTGTTTGTGTTGGGCATCGGTGCATTGGTGGCAGTGCTGCTTGCCACCACGGTGGGCAATTCGATTGCGGCCTCGGTGGATAAGCTGTTAGAACGCATGGCTGCGGTGCGGCACGGTAACCTGGGGGTGCACCTGCCGGTGACTTCGAATGAAGAGCTGGGCGAGCTGGCGGCCGGATTTAACAGCATGGTCGGCGGCTTGCAGCAAGAGGAGGTGGTGCGCCATCTCTTCAGCCTGTATGTGACGCCCGAAGTGGCCGAACACGCCATCCAACACGGGGCCGAGCTGGGTGGTCAGTTGACCTCAGCCAGCGTCTTGTTCTCCGATATCCGCGGTTTCACTGCTCTCACCGAAACCCAATCGCCCGAGGCATTGATTGCCTTGCTCAACCGCTATTTCCAGGCCATGTCGGGGGTGGTGAAGGGGCACGGCGGGCTGGTTAATAAGTTCGGCGGCGATAGCTTGTTGGCGGTCTTCGGCACGCCCATGAACCCAGATGCCGAGCACGCCTGGAAGGCGGTGCAGGCGGCGCAAGCCATGCAGGCGGCCCTGGAGCGCTTCAATGCCGACCAGGCCCAGCGCGGCGAGCCGCAACTGCGCATTGGCGTGGGGGTAGCCAGTGGGCCGGTGGTGGCAGGCAACGTAGGCAGCCAGGAACGCATGGAATACACCGTGATTGGCGATACGGTGAACCTTGCCAGCCGCTTGCAGAGCATGACCAAAGATTTGGGCGTTGCGGTGCTGTTGAGCGGGCTCACCGCCCAGGCTGTGAAGGAGCGCCTGCCGCTGGAAGCGATCGGGCGCGTGGATGTGCGCGGTAAGCAGGATGCGGTGGAAGTCTTTAAGCTGTGTTAGCCTTGCCTCCACACGGACTATGCTATACTAACATACATTATGAAACCCTCCTCTCGAAGACCCGTTGCTAACTCAAAGAAAGCCCCCATGCCGCCTGATTTCAACCAGGATGATAACGGCCTGCCGCTTGTCCCGCTAGGCGAGGTGGAGGATGTGAACGACCTACTGGATGAGCTGGACGAAGATGTGGTCATCGATGAGCCAGATGAACCGGATTTGGCCAGGGCTGATGTTGAGATCGATGAGCTGGTGAGCGACGAATCGCTCGAATTGATCACCCCCACGCTGACAACCGAGTTGAGCGAAGACCCGGTGCGCCTGTACCTGAAGGAAATCGGCCAGATCAGCCTGCTGGATATCGATCATGAATTTTGGCTGGCGGCGCGCATCGAGTCGGCCCGTTGGGTAGATACGATCAATCGCAGCCATCCCAAGGCCCGCAAAGACGGCGGAATGGCTGCCGGCATCTATGAGGCCATGTACGATGAGCTATCTACAGCCTGGAAACGGTTGATTGAAGATACCCACCGCCTGGGCTTTACGGCCCCTGAAATGGTGCCGGTGTTGGACGAGGCGCGCTTGCTGCGCAACGGTTGGGCCAATTCGCACCCCTCTTACCTGCGCGCTTACCTGGATAATGGGCGCTGGGGCAAAGATCAACTCTGGGACGGGGTGGCGCGGCATGCCTTTACCGTTTTCATGGGCTTCTACATGCTGCCGGATGAGGTGGCGCTTGCCTTAAGGCAGCAGATCGTGCAGAACGGTGGATTATTGGATGCCTCGGCGTTTACGGCTTTGCTGCCGGGGGAGGATGTTTTGCAGGGTGAGCTGGACCGGGTGCAAGAGCGCTTCCAAGAGTCTCGCCAGGCCCTGATCCGTTCGAACTTGCGCCTGGTGGTCAGCGTTGCCAAGCGTTACCTGGGGCGGGGCAGCTCCTTCTTGGACCTGATCCAAGAAGGCAACCTGGGGCTGCTGCGGGCCGTGACCAAGTTTGACCCGACGCGCGGCTACAAATTCAGCACCTATGCCACGTGGTGGATCCGCCAGGCGATCAGCCGCTCCATCGCCGATCAGGCGCGCACCATCCGCATCCCGGTGCATATTTTTGAGACCATCAACCGCTTGCTGCGCATCCAGCGCAAGTTGACCCAAGAATTGGGCCACGCCCCCAACCCTGAAGAACTGGCCTTGGAGGGGGGCTTTGTGGATGAGCGTGACCTGCAGATCATCCAACACTCGCGCACCAGCGGCGACCCCCTGCCACCAGACGTGCGCCGCCGCCTGACACGCGCTGCCGCCAAGGTGGGCCGGGTGTTGAGGGCGGCTGAAGAGCCCATGTCTTTAGACAGCCCGGTGGGTAATGAAGATAACAGCATGCTGGGAGATTTTATCCCCGATGAAGATGCCCCCGAGCCGATGGACGCCGCCGCCCGCCAGATGCTGCGTGAGCAGATCCAAAATGCCCTGGCGGTGCTCTCAGAGCGTGAGCGGGATGTGTTGGAGATGCGTTTTGGGCTCAAGGATGGCAAGGATCACACCCTCGAAGAGGTGGGCCAGGCTTTCAACGTCACGCGTGAGCGCATCCGGCAGATCGAAGCCAAGGCTTTGCGCAAGCTGCGCCACCCCACCCGCAGCCGCTATTTACGAGATTATTTGGGTTAGGTTTATCGCTAGCCACCTGACACTTTAACAAAAAGAGGGTTGATCGGCAGGCAAAACCTGGTAAATTAGGCTTCCGCCAAGAAACCGAAAACCAGGAGCTGACCAATGCCGACCAACCACCTCTATCATACCTGGATGCAGCGAATTTGTGAACTGAGACCAGGACAACGAATGACCCAGGTTCGAAACTTTGTCTGGTTGATCATCGGGATCTATCAAAGCCGGTCGGTGTATCTGAGCCGCATTGCGGGGAAGATCCCCGGCCCAGCCAAGTTGTTGAGCACGACCCGACGGTTGAGCAGATTTTTGGACAACCCGGCTATCCGCGTACGAGACTGGTACGAGCCTGTCGCTCGAGAGTGGCTGGAAACACAGTTCCAGCACATTGGAGAAATCCGGCTGATCGTCGATGGCACCAAGATCGGCTTTGGGCATCAACTGCTGATCGTGTGCCTGGCATACCGAAAAAGAGCTATTCCGATTGCCTGGACCTGGGTCAAACACGTCAAAGGGCATAGCACGGCTGCCAAGCAACTGGCTTTGTTGGCCTATGTGCGTCAGCTGATCCCTGTTCGAGCGGCCGTTTTTCTGGTCGGAGACTGCGAATTTGGCGCCGTGGCGGTCTTGCGCCAACTGGATCGCTGGCATTGGTTCTATGTTTTGCGCCAGAAAACCGATACTGGGGTCTGGCTCAATGAAAAGCGTGGTTGGCAACCGTTCGGTAGTTACATCAGCGGTCCCGGTCAAAGCATCTGGCTGGGCAGAGGCTGTTTGACAGCCAAGCAGATTTATCCGGTCAACCTGCTGCTGCATTGGAAGGCCGACGAAAAACAGCCCTGGTGCCTGGCCACCAATCTGCCCGATCGATGTATGACCTTGGCTTATTACGCTCGAAGAATGTGGATCGAAGAGATGTTCGGTGACCTGAAAAAACATGGCTTTGACCTTGAGTGTACAATGTTGCGTCATTTTGAGCGCTTATCTCGCTTGACCTTGGCTGTAGCCTTGATCTATGTCTGGCTGGTTTCCATTGGAACTCGTACCGTTCGCGATGGCTTGCGGGATTTGGTCGACCGCACAGATCGCCGCGATTTGTCCATCTTCCAAATCGGCTTCCGTTTCATAGAAAGGTGTGTGACCAATGCCCTTACATTCCGGATTACGCTATGTTCCTTCTGCTAGACCAAAACTGTCAGGTGGCTAG
>Ga0209605_1003722_pt1 | contig 13087 bp, 7 predicted proteins | sample AD_UKC035_MetaG_FD_184408 | JGI IMG/M metagenome (GOLD analysis project Ga0209605, IMG submission 184408) | Active sludge microbial communities of municipal wastewater-treating anaerobic digesters from USA - AD_UKC035_MetaG (SPAdes) (version 2) | ecosystem: Engineered > Bioreactor > Anaerobic >...
GTATTGAACTCGGTATTACGTGAAATGCGGTCGAGAACCTGCTTGAGTTGAGATACTTCTTTCTGTATCTCAAGACGATCGTTGCTGGTAAGAGTGTCATTCGACGACTGGATCGCGAGTTCTCGCATTCTTTGCAATATGCTGTGAGACTCTCCGAGCGCTCCCTCTGCCGTCTGTAGCATCGAAATGCCGTCCTGAGCGTTGAGAACAGCACGACTCAGACCGCGAATCTGCCGGCGCATCTTTTCGCTGATTGCCAGACCGGCGGCATCATCGGCAGCGCCATTGATGCGCATGCCAGAACTAAGCTTCTGAATCGATTTCTCCAGACGGGAAGCGGTATTGGCAACTGAACCATAGGCACCAACCGCCAAAACATTTTGATTAATCCTCATAGACATCTTTATTCCTCCATGAACAACTATTTTTCGACGCATCCCTGCGCCATTATAAAAATTTCAAGATCGCTAACCAGACTCTTGAACAGAGCTCCCACAAGTGTCGGAACCATTATGAAAAATAGAATATCGCTGGCCAACATGTGAGGGCCGGCAGGTCTGTAGCGGCAGTTGCTGCTACAGACACGGCCCGTAACTTGTTTTATTGGAGCAATGCTTCTTTAAGTTCAATTATCATATATATTTTATTGCAGCAGCTGTAGAACCCCCTGTGGCACCAGATTTGCCTGAGCCAGCATGGCTGTGCCTGATTGCGAAATGATCTGGTTGCGGGTGAACTCGATCATCTCGAGCGCGATATCAGCATCTCTGATGCGCGATTCCGAAGCAGTCAGGTTGCTGTGAGTGTTGCGCAGGTTGTTGATTGCGAACTCAAGCCGGTTCTGAAACGCGCCCATTTTTGAGCGCTCAGCTGAAACGAGATCGATCGCTTTGTTGATTCGGCCCAGAGCAGCAGAAGCCCCCTTGACCGTAGTCATATCGATATTGGCGACACCCAGAGCTTCGGCCGACATATTCGACATCGAAATGCTCATTGCCTGGCCCTGATCAGCACCAATATGGAATTGCGGCGAATTATCGACGATATGCAACCTGAAGTTTGCATCGCCAAAGCCTTTGGCCGTACCTTCCTTGATCCCGAATACGCTTTGCATGAACACTGCTGTGACCGCACCAGTCATATTGACAGTGACAAGACTGGTGTAGGTATCGCTTGAATCATTGTATCTTCCGACATACAATGAGGTAAAAGCCATGGCACCGCCATGCTGATCAAGGCGCACAGCCGCCTCATTAGCTTCGAGAGTAGCATTGACCGAAGCCTGGAACTGGGTGAACGAACGCATATCAGAAACAAGAAGATCTGCGGCAGCAGTACTGAGAGTTTGCATGATGGTTATACCGAAGCCATCGGCCACGCCATCTGTTACACTCATTACGATAGGCGTACCTATAGAGATACCGTGGGTGCTGCTGGCGACAAATCGAGAGAAACCCCACTCGATGTTCTCCTGATTTTTGACGCCATCGACAAAGCCGCTGTAACTGCCGTTCACAAAGCCCAGCGTACTAGCAGAAGCATTGGTTATCAAAATGTTGGTGCTGAGCGTATCAGCAGCGGTAACCGGCTTTTCATAGGTCAACCTGATATCGCCTTCGACGACAGAAGCGCTCAGACCAAGAACCGGCGAATCTGCCACAGTAGCAGCTGCAACCCGGATCTGATGATTGATACTTCTCGCCAGACCTTCCATGGTCCAGTAACCGTCATCGATGTTGACAGTAAATGTGCCCGTTCCAATAGACAGATCGAAACTCTCTGCTACAGAAATATAGAGACCGGCTTCCAGACCTGAAGTTCCGGCAATCTGCGCCGCCTGCGAATTGAACTTGATATCGACACCGCCAAGCAGGCCCGTAGCCACATCAGACTCGGTTTTTACCGCCTTTACATTGCCATAACCATCGCGGGTTGCCATTTCTATACGATTATTGGTTGCTTCTCTGCTTACCGACAATCCAAGCGCATCAATGATTTTCTGGTCGCCAGCAAAAGAAATCTCACCGTTGTTGCCAACATAGCCTGAAGTGATTTCCAGATAGCCGCCAAGACCGGCAATCTGCGTCTGTACAGTATTGATGGTTGCCACGCGCGAGTTCTGAATTTCGAGACCGCTCTTGCTGACAATGGCGTTTTGCAGCTCGGCAGCCAGGTTATCCAGGCTCATCTGGCCATCAAGAGTGACCGAAATGGTGCGACCATTGCCGTTGATATTTAGTATCTGAGGCGTATCCAGCACAAAAACCCCATTGGAGTCATAAAACTGGGCAATACTCTGCAACTGAGTACCACCATCAGCCAGTTGTCCGCTGGCATCCTTGACGGTAAGAATCTGCGACCGCTGCATCTCTGAAATACCGGCTCGCAGAAGTTCAAGCTCGACACTGTAATCTCCCCCACCATTAACCGTACCATTAACCAGCCCGCTTACCGAATTCGAACTGGCACTTATCAGAGCGGACTGGCTACCATCGAGCAGTTTTTTCGTGTTGAACTCGGTATTACGTGAAATGCGGTCGAGATCCTGCTTGAGTTGAGATACTTCTTTCTGTATCTCAAGACGATCGTTGCTGGTAAGAGTGTCATTCGACGACTGGATCGCAAGTTCTCGCATTCTTTGCAATATGCTGTGAGACTCTCCGAGCGCTCCCTCTGCCGTCTGTAGCATCGAAATACCGTCCTGAGCGTTGAGAACAGCACGACTCAGACCTCTGATCTGTCGACGCATCTTTTCGCTGATCGCCAGGCCAGCGGCATCATCGGCAGCGCCATTGATGCGCATGCCAGAACTAAGCTTCTGAATCGATTTCTCCAGACGGGAAGCGGTATTGGCAACTGAACCGTAAGTCCCTACAGCAAGAACGTTTTGATTGATCCTTAAAGACATGATGATTCCTCCATGAACCATATTTGTTCCGGCACATCCCTGCGCCGGGAATTCAAGATGCAGGATATACGCCCACATCAACACCAGGATGTGTTTTCCAGTCAGATTGCAACAGACCACCGAAAACCGGTTACAAAAATCTATTGGTTTGAAATGACAAACCAGATTGCCAACCGGGCAACAACGAATATCAGCTTGTGAGTCAGATATGCCCCAGGCGTTTACGAGAGATCAGAAGTGACAACATTAAAAGATGCTGGCTGATCAGTTGTTGTAATTAAATCCGCGAACTGTTTATCCCAAATGCTCTATATTTGAGTTCATTTTATTGTAAAAGCTGCAACACCCCCTGTGGTATCAGATTGGCTTGCGCCAGCATTGCCGTACCAGACTGAGAGACAATCTGATTACGGGTAAATTCGATCATTTCGTGGGCAATATCAGCATCTCTGATGCGTGATTCAGAAGCAGTCAGATTTGAGTGAGTATTGCGCAAGTTGTTGATTGCGTATTCCAGCCGGTTCTGAAAGGCCCCTATCTTTGAGCGTTCTGAAGAAACCAGATCTATCGCTTTGTTTATCTTGCCAAGCGCTTTTTGCGACGACATGACACTTGTCAGATCAATACTATCGACTCCCAGGGCCTTAGAACCCATATCGGCTATTCCAATGCGCATAATCTGCCCCTGGTCGGCACCAATATGAAACTGCGGAGCACTATCGACGACATGCATGCGATAGTTAGCATCACCTGTGCCTACCGCTGTTCCTTCTTTCACTCCAAATCGGCTCTGCATGAACACAGATTGCAGATCATCGGCCATATTGAGTGAAACAAGGCTGGTATAGGTCGGGCCACCATCATTGTGATAATCACCAATCCGCAAAGATGTAAATGCCATGGCTCCGCCGTGCTGATCTATTCTTACGGCAACTCCAGCACTTGCCAGTCTCTGATTGGCTGAAGCCTGGAAATACCTGAAAGCGACCATGTCAGCCTCGACCAGATCGACCGCGGCAGTGCCAAGTGTTTGCATCAGGGTTATTTCAGCTGGGGGCACGGTGCTTATGCCATCTGAGATGCTTATAATGACACTGTCACCAGCGGTAATATCATATTTAGAGGAGGCGACGAATTTGCTGAAGCCCCATTCTATAGCGGACTGCCGCTTTACTCCATCGACAAAACCGCTGTAAATACCATTCACCAGACCTACAGTCGACTGCGTCGCGCTGGTAATGACTATACTGGTAGATAAGGTATTGGCTGCTGTAGCCGGCTTGTTATAAGTCAGACGGATTTCGCCTTCGACAACCGTGGCACTTAGTCCCGAAAGCTCCGGCGAGGTTGTCTGGGCTGCAGTAGCAATCTGGTGATTGATACTTCGAGTCAGTCCTTCCATGGTCCAGAAACCGGTAGCGAGAGTAATTTCAACAGAACTGGTGCCAATCGTTAAATTGAAACTCTCGCCACCGGCGGCAGAAATCAACAGACCTGATTCCAGACCGGAAGTTCCTGCAATCTGAGCCGGTTGCGAATTAAACATGATATCTATACCGCTCAATAAGCCAACAGCACGGTTCGTTTCGGTTTTAACATTTCTGACATTGCCAAAACTGTCACGCACAGCCAGTTCTACCCTATTGTTGGCTGATTCACGGCTGATACTCATGCCAAGAGCATCGATAACTGCCTGATCGCCACTCATTGAGAATTCGCCCATCTCCCCGACGTTACCAGAGATGATCTCGAGATAACCACCAAGTCCTGCAACACTGGTCTGTGAGGTATTTATGGTAGCGACACGACTGTTCTTTATGCCAAGGCCATTCGAGCTGTTTATTGCATTTTGAAAAGCGGACGCAAGATCATCGAGCGTCATCTGACCATCGAGAATTACTGAAGAATTCCTTGAGTTACCGCTCAAAGTCACTGATAATGGAGTCTCAAGAATAAACACTCCATTGGTATTATAAAACTGTGCTATACTCTGGAGCTGCGTACTGCCATTGGCAAGCATCCCGGACGAATCTTTAACGACAAAAATCTGAGACCGCTGCATTTGCGAAATGCCGGCCTTCAGCAGCTCGAGATCAACCTCATAATCGCCGCCGGTACTATGTGCATTACCAGTTACAATACCGTTCGAATAGCTGGAACTGGTACTGATCAGCGCGGTCTGACTTCCATCCAGCAGTTTTTTGGTATTGAACTCGGTGTTACGAGCTATACGGTCGAGATCGTCGCGCAGCTGCACAACCTCTTTCTGAATTTCAAGGCGGTCACCGCTGGTAAGAGTGTCGTTTGAAGACTGAATCGCCAGCTCACGCATGCGATGCAGGATACTGTGGGTCTCATTAAGAGCTCCTTCTGCTGTCTGCAACATCGAGACGCCATCCTGAGCATTCAAAATAGCCCGGTTGAGACCTCTGATTTGACGCCGCATCTTTTCACTGATTGCTAAACCGGCGGCATCGTCAGCAGCGCGATTGATGCGCATGCCACTGCTGAGTTTCTCGATGGATTTTTCGAGACGATTGGAAGTCTGGGTGAGATGCCCGTAGGCAGATAGAGAAACTACATTCTGATTAATACGTAGAGACATTAGTTGATTCCTCCGTGAATCATTCTTGAAAAATTTCGCATCCTTGCGATAGGGCGATAAAGTATAAGAATCAGCATTTGCGTCAAGGGCTATTTTTTGTTTTTTGCAAAAAAAAATCTGCTGTTGCGAAGCTAAGTTTCGCAACAGCAGAAAACTGTTTTAAACTAGAACTGAATCAGCTTTTACTGGCCGAGCAGTGAGAGAACACTCTGCGGAACCATATTGGCCTGAGCCAGCATCGCAGTACCAGACTGAGAGATGATCTGATTTCTGGTGAACTCGATCATTTCCATGGCGATATCGGCATCTCTGATGCGCGATTCAGCTGAAGTCAGGTTGCTTGAAGTATTCTGGATGTTGTTGATCGCATATTCAAGGCGGTTCTGGTACGAGCCAAGCTTTGATCTTTCAGCTGACACGGTATCAAGAGCCTTGTTGATCTTCGACAGAGCGGTCTGAGCGCCTTCGACGCTGGTCATGTCAAGCTTGTCAACGCCAAGAGCCTCTGAAGACATGTTGCCCATCGAAATCTGCATTCTCTGACCGGCATCGGCACCGATCTGGAACTGCGGCTTGTTATCGACAACATGAATTCTGAAGTTGGTGTCACCAGAGCCAAAAGCAGTGCCATTTTTAAGACCGAACTTGCTCGCGGCATCGGGGTCGCTGACAGCGAGTTCTACCATGCTCTTAGCCGAAGGCTGGCCATTGAGATTTTCCTGGCCGACGCGAGTTGCAGTAAAGGCAAGAGAGCCATTAACCGCATCGACTCTTATCTGAACCTCGTCAGCTTCCAGCTGCGTATTCATATCTGCTATCCAGCTGTTGATCTCAACCATATCCGGCGCGGTTTTATCATCATCTGTAGTATATGCAGCCAGAGTTGAACTGTCACCATCAGCATCTGTAAGATCGAACTCAACAGCGGTACCAGAGGCTGTATGATAGAGACTGAAACCTTCGATTATTTTCGAGTCATCTTTGTTACCCTGGTAAGAGCCACTCAGGGGTCCGACATCCTGAATGCCGAGAACATCAGCATCAGCGACAGAAATGGTAAAGGTGGTACCATTCGAAACCACCGGGGGTTCGAAACTCAGCTGCAGTTCACCTTCGACTATAGATGCACTGAGTCCCTTTAATTCCGGATCTGCAACGATAGCGGTCTCGATCTGTTCATTTATGCTACGGGCAATGCCTTCCATTGTCCAGTCACCGGCTGCTACGTTGATGCCAACTTCGGCTCCACCAGCTGAAATGGTAAAAGACTGAGCACCAGAGAGTCTGAGACCAGACTCGATACCGCCACTGCCGCCAATCTGAGCCGCCTGCGAATCGAACTGCAGGTCGATACCTTCGAGCAGTCCACTGGCGCGGTCACTGCTGGTGCGAACGGTGGTCTTGTTGCCCTGAGCGTCTTCGATCATTATCTGAATCAGATTGTTCTTGGATTCGCGGGTAACCGAAAAGCCGAGAGCATCGACAACGCTCTGCGGGCCGGCAATCGAGAAATTTCCCTGATCTCCGACTGAACCCGAAACAACCTGCATGTAACCACCGAGACCAGAGACATTAGTAGCTGCCGTGGTCACTACTTCGGCGGTAGAGTTTTTCATACCAAGACCGTTGCTGCTGTTGATCGCCTGCTGAATTGCACCGGCCAGTTCGTTGAGCGACATCTGACCATCGACAGTTACCGAGGCATCTTCTGAATTACCGGTGATGGTTAATGTCTGGGGAGAGTCGAGCAGAAACTGACCATTAGCATCATAAAACTCAGCGATGTCTTCGAGTTTAGTAGTACCATCTGCCAGCAGACCGGTATTCTTGTCGGTGAACATCTGGCTTCTCTGCATCTGCGAGATACCACCGTTGAGCAGTGCGATGCTGACATTGTAATCGCCACCATGAGCAGCGTTGCCGACAACGATACCGTTGACAGCTTTTGAACTTGAACTGATCAAGGCTGACTGGCTGCCATCGAGCAGTTTCTTGGTGTTGAATTCGGTACCCTGCGAAATGCGGTCGATTTCAGTGCGCAGCTGATTGACCTCTTTCTGAATTTCGAGGCGGTCATTTGAGGTCAGGGTGTCGTTCGAAGCCTGAATAGCCAGTTCGCGCATTCTCTGAAGGATACTCTGTGATTCATTGAGAGCGCCTTCTGCCGTCTGGATCATGGAAATACCATCCTGGGCGTTGAGGGCGGCGCGATTGAGGCCTCTGATCTGGCGGCGCATTTTTTCGCTGATAGCGAGGCCGGCTGCGTCATCGGCGGCGGAATTGATTCTCAGCCCTGAACTGAGCTTCTGAATCGACTTTTCGAGTCGGTTACTTGTCTGGGAAAGACTGGCGTAGGTCTTGATTGACAGAACGTTTTGATTGATTCTAAGCGACATAAAATTCCTCCTTGAATTTCTGTCTTCAGCACTTCCTTGTGCCGAACTCCTTAATTTTCAGGCCCTATCTTCAGTTCTTAAAAATCTTTAGCCTCCTTTCTTTTTATTAACGACAAGGCATATTTTCGCCTTTCTATTAGGACTATCGACATTTTTCTCCACATTGCTTCGGGCGATTTCAAGAGATTAAAACCTATTTTTGCAAAATTGCTCAAAAAATCTAGCTTTTTCATGCAAAAATAACTTGCTTATACTTTTTTTTAAAAAAATTATTCGAGCAGATCATTTTTTTGCAGACGTCTGATATTATCGAGCAGTTCTTCTGCCGGCACGCCAATACGATTGCTGATATCGATCAGATCATTGCAGCCATCAGCATATGCGATAAAATTCATCATGGCGGCGACCCCGCCATAACTGCCCTTCTGACTCAAATCTGGGTAAAGCCCTCTTTTACCCAGTTGTGGTTCACACAGACAGCGGACCCGGTATTTCCGGTTATTTTCAAGAACAGTAACACATTTGCGTAACACATCTAATGAACCCTGCAGGCCTTCAGGCGAGATCAAAGAGAGATTATCAGCTGAAGTATGGTATTCGGGATATTCAGCAAATTTTGCCCGGCAGAAAACGCAAACGGGAAGATCGACTCCCGGCGCGCAATATTGCCTTTCATCCGAGCCGCGCGAAAGGTATGAGTAAGAACGATAGTCAGGTGCGTGAAAAGACAATACATTGGTCAAAACCCGGTCGGCCAGGTTATTACCATACCGCGAAGCAATATAGGAATACACACCGTCGGTACCGACACAGGTAACATTGAAACCGGCAACCATGTTCTTTTTCAGTTCAGCGAGATTTCTGCTCAAATAGGTTATTGAACCGATAGTCTCAGGAATCAATACCAGTCGATAGGTATATCGGCGCGAAGCTAGCGACATCAGCCATTTTGCCAGGCCAACCAGCACACATGGCCCGGAAAGCTCGTTATTAGCCATAGACGGATGACACACATAAGAAGAAAAAAACACTTCTTCGCCAGTTTCGCCAGGAATAACCAGATCGGCATAGGTCAACGAACCTGCTTTGAGCTCACTGTCGATAAACATGCGATAATTGCCCGGCCGCAAAGAATCGAGCTGATTTTTCGACATGCAAAAACCGAAGCGTTCACGATAGTAAGAAGTCACATAAGGTATTAAATCAGGCTGATCAGGTTGCACATAAACATATTTTTTGAGTTCTTCAAGCGGAACCACGCGGTCTACCGGTGTGGAATAGCCCACCAGATGCAGGTTGCATTTTTTGAAGCTGACGATCAGATTTCCTTGCTCGTCGGCAATAAAGGCGTCACGCACATTCCATTCTTTTGGAACTTCCCAGTCAAAAACCTGCGTACCGCTGGCAACCTCATGAATCCGCAATTGTGGAAGATGCTCGCCAATAATTTTCAGAGTTTCACGAACACCATCTCCGGTAAGACTGCGATTGATCGGAAAAAGCTTTTCGGCAAGTCGATACATTTCCTGACCGTCCAATTTGTCGTCTCCATTTGCTTAAACTGCCTGCATTATAATCACCGTAATTACTCACATCAAGCTAATATCTGGCCAGCATGACAATTCCTGGTTGAGAATTCCGAAACTCTCACACAGGTGGTTGTTTCAGGCGGTTGCCTGTGGTAGTTTCTTTCGACTGATCAATTTACTCAACATTTCGAAGGGAGAGCGCACATGCCCGAAGGTCAAAAGCCATGGTCAAAAAGCAGCTGGCGATCATTTTCCGCCAGACAACAGCCTGAATGGTCCTCTCCAGAACGCGGTAAAATCGCTTTTGATCGTCTGGCAAAACTGCCTGCGCTTGTGTTTGCCGGCGAAACCAGGGCTCTGAAAGAGCAGCTCAAGGAAGCTGCCGCCGGTCGGGCATTTGTTTTACAGGCAGGTGACTGCGCCGAAACTTTTTCGCGCTGCCACGGTCCTTACATTCACGATCTGCTCAAGGTCATACTACAGATGGCTGTGGTTCTGGCTTTTGCCGGAGAAAAAAAGATCGTCACTATCGGCCGACTGGCCGGGCAATATGCCAAGCCACGTTCAGAAGACAAAGAAACGGTCAATGGCAAAGTCATTTTCAGCTACCGTGGCGACATGGTTAACAGCATCGAACCGACACCGACCGCCAGAACCCACACCCCGGAACGGATGATTGAAGGCTATTTCTGTTCTGCCGCCACGCTCAACCTCGTTCGTGCCTTCACCAAAGGCGGCTATGCATCTCTTAACTATGTAGATTCATGGAATCAGGCAAGTTTTGGTCAGTTTCACGTCAATCCTGATTATAAAAAGCTCTGCGCTGACATCCAAAAAGCAGTTAATTTTATGACCGCAATTGGAATCAAGCCTGACGCTGCCGAACTTAACGAGTTCAGCCTCTACACATCGCACGAAGCGCTTCTGCTTGAATACGAGGAAGCTCTTACACGCATCGACACGCTTACCGGCAACTGCTACGATACCAGCGCCCACATGTTATGGATTGGCGAGCGCACCAGGCAACCAGAAGGCGCTCACGTAGAATTCGCCCGTGGCATAGGAAATCCGATTGGCGTAAAAATCGGGCCAAACTATTGCTGTGATGATATTAAAAGGCTGATAGATCTTCTCAACCCTGAAAATGAGCCTGGCCGGCTGTCATTGATAACTCGTTTTGGCGCAGACAAAATCGGTGATATGCTTCCGCCTCTGCTCGATGCAATTGAGCAGGAAGGCAAAAAAGTTGTCTGGATATGCGATCCAATGCATGGCAATACCTACGTTAACGAACAGGGCCGCAAAACCCGTGATTTCGACGTCATCACCGATGAAGTTAGAAAATTCTTTCTGGCGCATCAGAACGCTGGAACCATAGCCAGCGGAATACATCTCGAACTTTCCGGCACCAATGTCAGTGAGTGTTCCGGTGGCAAATGCACTCAGGCTGACAACGGCCTGGCAGAGAGTTATCAGAGCGCATGCGACCCGAGACTTAGCGCTGAACAAGGTATCGAACTGGCCTTTGCCATTGCGCGAATGTTGCATGCACGCAGATAGAAGCGAGCGTTCTCTGGCTCTATTATTGACTTGATGACACTTTTACTCTATATTGCCCCCATTGAGTATTGTGGCAGAAGACTGTCTTAGAGGAACTTTTCGATGGCTTCACCGATTTTTTCTATTTTTCAGCAACATGTTGAACGAAACCCCGATAAAACGGCTCTTTCTTTCGTTGATTCACAGCACACTTACGCAAATCTCGCCGAACAGGCGCAGAAGCTCGCATCAGGCCTGAACGCTGCCGGAATGAAACCTGGCGACCACGTCGGGGTGCTGTTGCCGAACTGTGCCGAGTTTGTCTTTGTAATGCTGGCTGCCGCCAAACTCGGCCTGGTAATGGTTCCCCAGAATTTATCATTGAGCGCGACCGCGCTTGCTGATACTTTTGCCGCCTCTGATGTCAAGCATATAATCGGCTGGCATTCGGTACTCACAGATTTAAAATTGGCTGCCAAAAGCCCTTTCAACACAAAAGAATCGGCATGGGTAGCGCTTGGCGGCAATCTGGCTGATTGCCTCAACTTTTCGGCAATTCTCACAGAAAATGCCCCGCTGATCGACGAACCCGATATCGACGGCGATCAACCTTATATTTTTTCGCTTACTTCTGGCTCAACCGGTGAACCCAAGCCGATAATACTGCTGCAAAAAACCAAGGTCGCGCGTTCTCAGGCGGCCCAAACCCTTTACGCCGTTACCGCGCAGGATATAACTCTGGCCGCCACACCACTATATCACTCGCTGGCAGAGCGCCTGGTACTGCTGCCGCTGCTGACTGGTGGCACCACAGTCGTTATGCCGACCTTTTCCGCAGCTGACTGGCTTGAAACGGTAGAAAACCAGAAAGTATCTTTTTCTATCGCAGTCTCATCACAGCTGAAACAGATTTTGCCGGAAATCCGCAAACAGCCTGAAAAAGCCCGCAGTCTGCGCTGCCTGGTTTCATCATCGGCACAGCTCGATGCCAGGCTCAAAGCCGAACTGCTGTCTTATCTTCCCTGTGATTTTCATGAGTGCTATGGCACATCCGAAATCGCCATTGCCAGTAATCTTTCCCGTAGAGACGGCGAAAGCAAACTGACTTCGGTCGGCACTGCCGCGCCCGGTGTCGACATAGTCATTCTCGATGAAGCCGGCAAAGAACTGGGCCTTGAACAGCCTGGTGAAATAGCCTGTAAAACCCCGATGCGCTTTGCCGGATATTATAAGCGCAACGATCTGACCGAAGCAGCCATGTCGGGCGAATATTTCAAAACCGGCGATCTTGGCCGGCTCGATGCAGATCGTTTTCTCTATTTTCTTGGCAGAAAAAAGGATATAATCATCACTGGTGGCATAAATGTCTACCCTCAGGACATAGAAAATGCAATGCTGCAACATCCTATGGTCTGCGAATGCGCCGCAATTGCACTGCCAGACGAGCAGCTCGGAGAAATTGTCGGGGTGGCGGTCGTGCTGCAAAACCGTGATAATTTCAAGACCAGAGAGCTACAGCGGTTGGCAGCAAAGCATCTGGCAGATTACCAGCAACCACGACGCTATATCATACTTGATGAACTTCCCAAAAATCGCATGGGGAAAGTGATGAAACGCGAACTCATAAAAAAATATGGCGGATAACATGAAACCCAATACGAATCAGCAACCGCTGTCTCTGGCATTTATCGGTGGCTCAATAAAATCAGCAGTCGGCTATGCCCATTTTGCAGCAGCGCGACTCGATAACCGCTGGCAACTCAAAGCCGGCTGTTTCAGCCGCAACGAGGAGATAAATTCGGCAACTGCCCGCCAATGGGGGATAGATTCGAGCCGAGTTTATTCAGACTGGAAGAACCTGCTGACAGCCGAAAAGGATAAGATCGACGCAGTTGTGATACTGCTGCCAACTCCTGATCACGCTGAAGTTGCCATGGCGGCTGTAAATTCAGGATATGCTGTTATCTGCGAAAAAAGCCTGGCAACATCAGCAGCAGAAGGAAAACGAGTCAGCGAATGTGTGCGACAAAACAGTGGATTTATGGCGATAACCTATAATTACAGCGGCTACCCTATGATCAGGGAACTAAAACAAATAATCGCGACGAAA
>Ga0209605_1003724_pt1 | contig 13084 bp, 10 predicted proteins | sample AD_UKC035_MetaG_FD_184408 | JGI IMG/M metagenome (GOLD analysis project Ga0209605, IMG submission 184408) | Active sludge microbial communities of municipal wastewater-treating anaerobic digesters from USA - AD_UKC035_MetaG (SPAdes) (version 2) | ecosystem: Engineered > Bioreactor > Anaerobic >...
GCTTTGAGGACGGCCGCTTCCCGGACGAAGAAGACCGGATCGCTTTGGTCGAGGGCGCTCTCGTCCACGCCGCTGGGAATGACGCGGAAGTCGGGGAAGATCCGGCCGAGGATCTCCTTCCGGCGGGGCGACCGCGAGGCCAGGATGACGTCCACGACGCTCAATCGCGGACGAGGGTGACGCGGACCGGGCGGACTTTGCCGGCCCGGTCCACGCTCAAGGTCACGGTTTCCCCGATCTTGCGGCTTTCCAGAATGGCGAACAAGTCGTCATAGGACGTGACCGGAGTCCGATCGACGGCCGTGATGACGTCGTTGATGGTCCGGCGGCCGAAGCGATCCCGGCCCAGGCCGCGGAGTCCGGCGGCGTACGCCGGGGTTCCGGACGGGACTTCCAGGATGATCACCCCCTCGATGCCGGCCCGCCGGGCATAGGCGTCGTTGAGGAAGGAGACGCCCAGTCCTGGCCGGGTGACCCGGCCGTGGGCGATCAATTCGGGCACGACCTTGGCGATGATGTCCGCCGGCACGGCGAATCCGACGCCGCTGGAGGCGCCCGAGGGGGAATAGATGAGCGTGTTCATCCCGATGAGCCGGCCGGCTGAATCGAGCAGCGGCCCTCCCGAATTGCCGGGATTGATCGAGGCGTCGGTTTGAATCATGTCCCGGATGGACACGCCGCCGGCGCCGGTGATTTTCCGGCCCAGGGCGCTGACGATGCCCTTGGTCACGGTATAGTCGAAGCCGAACGGATTGCCGATGGCGATCGTCTTCTGCCCGACGACGAGATCACGGGATGTGCCCGGGACGACCGGGGAGAGCTCGGACACATCGCCGTCGAGCCGGAGCACGGCGATGTCCTTGGATTCGTCCTTGCCGACGAGCCGGGCCGAGCGCTGCTGCTGGTCGGGCAGAGTCACCTGGAACTCCACCCCGTCCTCGATCACGTGGAAATTCGTGACGATGTGCCCCCGCCGGTCCCAGACGAAACCGGAGCCGCTGCCGCGGGGGATCTTTTCCTCGGCTCCGAAAAAGAAGTCGCGGACGAGCTGGATGTTGGTGATGTACACGACCGAATTCCTCGTTTTGCTGACCACTTCGATCGTGTTCCTTTCGTCCTCGGTCAGGGGAGCCTGCTGGGAGTGAAGGAGGATGGGGCCGCCGAGAAGCAGGAGGAGGGCCGCGGTCCGCGCCCGCCGGGGGGAGGTTGGTTTCTTCATGGTCTTCTCCATTGAAGCCGGATTATATCACCGGACGGCCGCGGTGAAAAAACAGGCTCAGGCCGGCGTCCCTCGCTCCGGCGGCCTGCGGACCAGGGCCCCTCGTCCGATCATCACCAGGTTCTTGATGAGATCGATCGCCGTCATCAGGACGATGAAGAGGAGGGCGGCCGCCAGGCCGATTCTGATTCCCGACAAGGCTTGTCCGCTGATCGGGACGGCGAACAAGCCGTCGAAGGGCCGGCGGAGGATCAGGCCGAACAGGATCAGGGAGACGGCGTCGGAACCGACGTCGATCCAGCGGGACCGGGTGAAGAGCTTGAGAAACAGGGAGACGGCCCCGGCCGCCAGCAGCGCGATCACGATCAGCGACAAACTCCGGCCGGCTTCCGCCGTGAAAAGGGGCTTGATTTCCCCCGAGCTCGCCAACCCGGCGATGAATACCGTCCCGTGCCGGGTGAAAATATAGACCGCCGCGGCCGTCAAGGCGAGCATGAACGTCAAGCCGGCGAGCGTCGCGGCGAGGGCCCCGGGCTTCCGGGGGAGCTTGATGTCATCGGCCTCGAGCCCGAATTTCGGCCAGGGGAGCTTGATGTCCTTTTTACTCTGGGTGACGAAGTAGAGGATCAGGGCGACAAACCCGAGATCGGTCAAAAACGCCGCCGGGAGATACAACAGAGCCTCGATGACGCCCATCCGGGGCACGAAAAGAACGGGAAATAGAACGAAGCTCCGGCCGAAGATCACTCCGATCAGGGTGAAAAGAAAATGGAAGCCGAACAGGATGGAGGTGTATCGGAACAGGTGGCGCTGGTAGGCCGGGGCGATGATCTCCCGGCCTTCCAAGTACCGCTCGGCCACCCGTCGGGGAGGGCCGAACCCGGCGATGACTCTTTCGAGGGCGGCCTCGCCGCTCCGGGCGCGCTCCTCCTCGGCTTTTTCCAGGATGTGGCTCCGGATTTCCGAGAGGATCTCCTCGCGGGCCGGGCCGACGGCCAGGTAATGGCCGATGTCCTCGAGGTAGGCATCGAGATTATTGGTCATGTTCGTTCTCCTTCTCGATTTCTTCGAGAATCCTATTTTGGTTTTTCCAGACGGCGAGAAGGCCGGCTTTCATCGTCCGCCCCTCGGCCGTGATGCCGTAGAACTTGCGCGGCCGGTCTTCCCCCAGCGTCCACCGCCCGGCGATCCAGCCGTTTTTCTCCAGCCGGCGGAGCAGGGGATACAGGGTGTTTTCCTCGATCTTGTATCCCAGCCCCTCGATGTGCTTGATCATGGAGTAGCCGTAGCGGTCTTTCTCGAGGAGGGCGAGGACGAGAATTTGGAGGAATCCCCGGTTCATTTCCGTTTCGAGACTTCCGAGTTCCGTTTCCGTCATTGTGATCGCCTCGTTTTTTTCTTTTACACGCTCGAAAACAATATAGTGCGTTAGACAATACTATATCAAACACAGTATGTCAAGCTTCCCGCGTTTTCTTCACGGGAAGGGGGCTGGCGGTGGCGTTTTTAACGACCGGAGCGAACATCATCCGGATGCTCCATTCCTTGAGTCTTGTCTGGGAAATCGGCGCGAAAAAGACCGGCGTCAGCTGTTGGAGACTGCCGGGCGCCGGCAAAAAGCCGGGGCGGGCGGCGGGGCGAATCTTTCAGGACATGGATTCTCCGCCGCCAAGCCGGTCGATCGGGAAAATCCGCGATGAATCCGGCGCGGGAGCGAAGGCTTTCATTATCTTGCCGCTTTCCTCTGTGCAAATGGGACGAGAGCCGGCTTTTTTGAGATCGATTCACGGGTTTGACAGCCCCGCGGACGTATGGCAGGATGAATCCGCCGGAGCCGCCGCCGGCGATTCGGCGGGAGAAATTCAGTTGTTTTCCGAAGGAGCCGTCATGCTCGACGTCATCGTGAAACTCGTCCTGGCCGTCGTTCTGGGCGGGGTGATCGGATTGGAAAGGGAGTTCGGCCAGAAGCCGGCCGGCCTACGGACCAATATCCTCATCTGCGCCGGCTCCACCATGATGATGGCCCTTTCCGGCATCATCCTCGGCGGAGCCCCCGTCGGGTCTGCCGATTCCCTGCGGATCGCCTCCGGCGTCATCACCGGCATGGGCTTCATCGGGGCCGGGACGATCATCCAGGCCCACCGGCACGTCCATGGTTTGACCACGGCTTCGACCTTGTGGGCGGTCGCCGGGCTCGGTCTGGTCATCGGGGCGGGATATTTCTTAATCGCCGCGATCTACACCGGAATCCTGACGATCGTTCTCCTGAGCTTCCCCCTGGTCGAACACCTCGTCCCGCACCGGTCCATCGTCCGTTACAATCTCCGGGTGGCCGGGATCGAGGCGGTGGACGAGTTGCGCGGGCTGGCCGCCGCCACGGGCGAAAAAGTCGACGAAATCTTCTTCCGCCGGGAAACGAACGGGGCCGTTCTCGTGTTCGTCATAACGGAACGCCCCTCCCGGGCCCGGACCTTCAGGGATAAAATCGCCGCCCTGGGGGAAATCGTCGAGATCCGGATCGATTAGCCTGCGTCCGGAGGCTCGTCGATCGGTTTTTCCGTGGTCGGATTCCGGAAGGCCTTCCAGGTCCAAACCCGGGTTTCCCCGTCGACGACCGAACGGATGGTCCCATTGATGGACTGGCCCACGAGCTTGCCTTCAAAGACAAAGGCCGCCGGGGAACCGGCGACGGCCGCCTCGAATCTGAACCGGACGAGGTCTCCCTGGATCTTCGCGTCGGCGATCGCCGCCTCGGTTCCGCCGATTTTCACCGTTCCCTTGGCATACTGATATTTTTGGATCAGATCGGCCCGGACGGTCGTTGTTTTTCCCTTGATCTTCATCGTCCAGGTCCAGGCGCCGCTGGCGTTGGCCGGGATCACCCAGAGAAACACGTCATGGCGGACGCCGTCCACTTCCACTTCCGAGGAGGCGTCCGGCTTCCAGTTTTCCATGGCGAAATTGTGCGAAACGACCCGGGATCCCGGCCGCAGCTCCCGGAGCAGGCGCGGCCGAAGCCGGAGGTTGATCGAAGTCAGGAGGTAGAGAGAGACGACCGTCGCTTCGCGGATATCGGCTTCGAATAAGTCGCCGGTGTAGAACCTGACCCGATCGGCGACGCCGGCGCTGGAGGCGTTGGCTTCGCTTTCCAGAATGCGTTCCGGATCAAGATCGATGCCGATCCCCCGGGCGCCGTATTTCTGGGCCGCCCCGATCACGATCCTCCCGTCCCCGCATCCCAAGTCGTAGACGATGTCGTTCTTGCTCACTCCGGCCATGCTCAGCATTTCGTCGACGACCGGGAACTTGGTCGGAACATAGGGAACATCCAGGAGCCGGACCTGGCCGGCGGCGCCGGAGATCAGAAGAAGGAGGGCGGCCGGAACGGCGAACGAGGAGAGACGTTTGGTCATGGGGGGGTCGATCCGGAAAAAAGATAGCACAGGGCCCGGGCGAAGACAAGGGCGGATACCCCCCTTTCCCGTCCCGGTCCCCGAAAGCCGCGGGGGCGGAGATCGCCGTTCGCGTCCCGAACCCGTCATTTCCTTGACATCGGCGCGAGACGGGGAATAAGATGGCCGGCATATGCGGCGTCCGGCGTCGGAAATCAAAACCGGTGGTAGACCGGGAGTGACGAAGGGATCCGGCACGGAGGAAAAAAACGCCCGATTTCCGGGCCGCACAGCCGCCGCCGGGGTGATCGTCTTTCTCCTGGCCGCGGTTCCCATCGTTCTCACGCCGATTCCGCCGACGACCGACCTCCCCCAGCATCTCAATCAGGTTCTCTTGGCGATCGCCCACGCCGGGAACGGGCCCGGCCCGTACTCCGTTCTTTGGGGCGCGCCCAACACCCTGGTCTACGGCTTCATTTTTCTCTTGGAACGCGTTATTTCCCTTGAATATCTCGGCCGGGCGGTCCTCTTGTCCATGATCGCGGCCTGGATTTTCGCGATCTTTTTCACGGCCGGCAGGCGGACGCGTCCGCTGGAGGGCGCCGTTCTCGCCGCTCTCTTTCTTTTCAATGTCTCCTTCTACTGGGGCTTTCTCAATTTCCTCGCCGGTTTTCCGGTTTTCATCGCCTGGTTTTTTTTGACGGTCCGGAAGGAGGAGAATCCTCCGGCCTGGTGGTATGCCGCGACGGTGGTCGCATCCTTATTTCTGTATTTCGGGCATGTCCTCTGGTTTGTCGCCGGGGCGGCCTGGTTCGGGTTGATCAGCCTCCTCCGCCGGCTGCCCCTCCGATCCCTCGCCTTCCGGGCCGCGACGTTGATTCCCGCTTGCCTTCTTTCCTTTTTCTGGTACCGAAAGTTCGCCGCATTCCAGGCGGCCTCCGAGCTGGACCTGGCCGCGGAATGGATCAACCGGCCTTTCGAGAAGCTGTTCACCATGTGGTTCCGGGGCGCGGCCTTCGGCGGCGGGACGGGCGGGCTTGAGACGATTCTCTTCTTTTTCCTTCTCGCTTGGGCCGGCCTTTCGCTGGCCACCAACCGCAAGGATTGGCGGCGGCGAGTCGACGGCGATCTGGCGGCCGCGGCGGGCTTGTTTTTCGCGATCGCCTTCTTCGCTCCCGACACTGTCCGCAACACCATTTATTTCTCGGGACGATGGGCGGCGGTGAGCTTCATTTTGGCCGTCCTGTCGCTGCCCGCCCCGCGGATCAAGCCGGCCCTCCGCCGGACGGCGGCCTGGGGGGCCGTGCTCGCCTTTTATCTCGTGACGACCATCCATTGGGCCGGATATGAGAGGACGGAGCTGACGGGCTTGAAGGAAAGCCTGGCCCGCATTCCCCGGGCCTCGCGCGTTCTGGGCCTGGACTACGTGAAGATGAGCCGCTATTTCAAGCACCGTCCCTTTCTCCAGCTTTATGCCTACGCCCACGTGTTCCGCGACGCGGAATTGGGTCTTTCCTTCGCGCGGCATTCCACGGGCCTGGTCGCTTTCCGGCGGACGAGGCCGAATCCCTGGACGCCCAAGTTGGATTGGTACTCCGAGCGGGTCAAGGAATCCGACCTGGCGTACTTCGATTACGTCCTGGTCAACGGGAAGCCCTATGACCACAACCGCCGCCTGCCCCGGCGGCGGCTGGCGCCGGTGACGACGGCCGGACGATGGCGCCTCTACCGGGTCGAAAAATAATCCGGCCGGGCGTGAAAAAAATCCTTTCCCAAATCCCGGTTCAATTGTATAATGGCCGCAGCCTCCGGTCCTTGGGAAGGGGCCGGCGGAGTTTGGAAAGACGGGGAATTAGGAAGCGGAGCAAAAGAACGGATGCTTTCCAATAAACTCCGGGAAAGGCTGCCGGAAGGGTTCCGGTTCCAGGACACCGGCTGGTACCAGGCGATTGAGGGGATTCATGAACGGTTCCTTCGCCAGCTTCTTCTGACCGGATTGTCGGCGGCCGCGATCGCCGCGTTCGTTTATCTTTTGCTCGATCTGAGACGGGGAAACACCGCCTACCTCGTCTATTACGGGATCTGGCTCGCCGTCTCCCTCGGGCTGCTGATTTCTTTCCTCAGGACGGGGCGGACGTTCCGGCTGGCGACCCCGGCCGTCCTTCTGCTTATGGCCGGATTCGTCCTGGCCGCTTTCATTCCTCCTTCCCGCGACCTTTACCTCATCATCTTTTTCTGTTTTCCGCCCATCGTCCTCCATCTGACCGGCGCCCGCCGGGGAACTCTCTGGACGGGCGTCTTCCTCCTGACGATCCTGTTGACGTTCGTTCTGAACACGTTCGGGTTTTTCGGGCCCTGGAACATCGATTTGACCATCCGGCAGATCATCGTCGCCTTCGTCATTTTCAGCCTGATGTTCGTTTTCAGCTTCATGAACGAGCGGCAGAAAGAAAAATTCATCGATCAGCTGGTTCGCCAGCTGAGCTACGACAAGGCCACCAACCTGCCGAACCGCGAGGTGTTGATCCATTCCATCCCGAAAGACCGGCAGTTCTTGTTCGCCATCGTCCATATTGAAAACTTCGGCGAGCTGGGGACGATCTTCGGCTACGAAACGCTGGACGAGATCCTCCAGTTCATTTCCCGCTATCTCCAGCAATGGAGCCGGGAGTTCAACTATTCTTTATATCGGCTGCGCGGCAACGATTTCGGCCTCCTGATCCCCCGCGAATCGATGGACCGGGCGGCGGCCGAATCCCTGCTCAACCGGATCTGCACCGCCCTCCGCCGCGAATTCATGGCCTGGGGCAGGCTGAACATCCATTTGAACATTAAGCTCGGGGCCTCGTTCGTCAACGACGCGTCCCCGGTCGATTTCCTGTCCAAGGCCGACTTGGCCCTCAAGGACGGCATCCGCTCCCACCGGGCCGTTTCCCTTTACAAGGGCGACGAGAGCGTCCGGGATTCGGCTTATGATTCCCTGAAGTTGTACAGCACCCTGACCCGGAATCTCGAGGGGAAGACATGCCGGGCTTATTTTCAGCCGATCATCGATACCCGCACCGGGGAAGTGGTCTGGTTTGAAAGCCTCCTCCGGCTGCGCGACCAGGACGGCTTTTACGTCTCGCCCAGCCCTTTCCTCCCCCTGGCCACCTCGACCGGCCTCGATTCGGACATCACCGAGTTCATGTTGAAGGAGGCCTTTACGGCCCTGCAGAAGACGCCCTGCGACGTTTCCCTGAACGTGACGTTCAAGGATCTCTTGATGCCGGAGTTCGAGAAATCCCTCTTTGCTTATCTCAAGGACGCTCCGGCCTTGAACAAGCGGCTGATTCTTGAGGTCATCGAGCGGGAAGAGCTGGTCGAGAACGAGGCCTGCCGGTCGTTCCTCGAGCGGGCCCGGGCCAACGGCTGCAAGATCGCCATCGACGACTTCGGAGCGGGATATTCCAATCTCAGCCGCTTGATCCAGCTCCCGATGGACATCCTGAAGATCGACGGCAGCTTGACCCGGAAGTGCCTCCACGACGAAAAGGCCAAGCACCTGATCCGGATCGTGGTTGAGTATTGCCGGTCCAACGGCATCAAGGTCGTCGCCGAGCATGTCGACCGGCCGGAAATCGCCAAGTTCTTGACCGGCTGCGGCGTCCATTACCTTCAAGGGAACCATTTTGGGATTCCCCAGGAATCGCTGACGGACTTCGATCTTCCCGCCCTGAAAATCTGAGTTTTCTCCCCGGGGAACCTTTTTCACCCGAAATGCGTCTTTTCCGGTGAACGTCTCGGAGGAGGATCGAACATGAGCGGACAATCAAAATTCGCCGCCGGCCTGGCGAGCGTATTCCTGGCGATCACCGTCGCCGCCGGCGCCGCCTGTGATTTTATGGACGGCGGCTTCGGTGATTTTTTCGATGGATCGAAGCACACCGAATCGTTCTCGAAAACCCTTCCCCTAAAGGCGGGAGACCGATTCGCCTTGAAAAACACGAACGGGTATGTCCGGGTGACGACTTGGGACCGGAACGAAGTCGAGATTACGGCCCAGAAAATCGCCTCCCGCCGGAAAGACGACTTGGACCGGGTGAGGATCGAGGTCGAAACCCCCGGCTCGGACGTCCGGGTGGACACGGTTTATGAGCGGTTCCGCAATGTTCGAGTGAAGGTGAATTACGAGGTGAAGGTCCCCGCCGGGGTCATCCTCGAGACGATCCGCTCAACCAACGGCGACATTGAGCTTTCGGGCGGCTTCGGCGATGTCAAAGCCGGCACGACCAACGGCGACATCCGGATGGAGGGCGGGGACGGCCGGATCGTCCTGGCGACGACCAACGGGACCATCCGCGCCCGCAACCTCCGGGGATCGGTTTCGGCCGACACGACCAACGGCTCGATTTACTTGGAGCTGGACGAGGTGAGAAGCGATATCCGGGCGGACACGACCAACGGCTCGGTCAACCTGCGCCTGGGCGGCGAGGTCAACGCCGACTTTCGGGCCCGGTCGACGAACGGATCGATCACCGTCGACTTTCCCGTCACCATCAAGGGCACGATTTCTTCCCGCCACCGGATCGAGGGTCAAATCGGCGGAGGCGGCCCCTCCATCGAGCTCGAAACGACCAACGGATCGATCCGGGTCAACCGGATGTAAAGGCCGCCGGGGAGGCTCCCGGAGCCTTCCCTTGTTCCGATAAGCGGGCGGCTTCCGGCCGTCCAACCTTCGCGGCCGGAAGCCGTTCCGCGGTTTGATCCCCCCCGGCCGTCCGGATCGGGGCCGCTCGTTGACACCCCGCGAAAGCCGGGGATATAGTGTCTTTCGGCATTCCGATGAAATCGAACATCCGTGAGATCCGCCTTCCTCATCCCCATCCGGAGATGAGGCCCCGGGTCGAAGGCTCCCCCCGGACGGCTCCTCATCCAGGGACGGCGGTCCGGATCGGAGAAGATCTGTTCGAGGTGATGACCGAAACATGCTCCGCCGGCCGAGAATGGATCTACGGGCTGGAGCCATGGAAGGCGGGCAACGTCACGCGCATCGTCGTCGAGTGGGGGGACGCAGCCGAGAAAGACTTCCTGGCCGGCCTCCGGAGGGAACGGATCCGGACGCGCAAAAAAAAACCTGGCTTTGGGCGGCCAGGCTCTGTTGGGATTTCTCCCCCGTCCTTTTCAGGAACGCTTGGCTCAAACCCTCGAATTCGACCCGGGGCGGGCGACGCTCTATTCAGCCCTCCTGGAAACGCTGGCCGCCGGGCCGCCGGCTTTTCTCTTCTTCCTCCAGATCTTCGGAACCCCGGGCGGGCGGTTCGGACCGGTCATTCCCTCAGGCTTGGGATTTTTCGCCCTGGCCGGCGCGATCGAGGGAATTGTCCGGTTCGTGATCAACCTCTCTTCGGGGGAAGCGGTCGGAAGCCTCCCCTTGTCCCTTTTGGGTCTCCGCTTCGACAAGGGGCCGAGGGACGACGTGATGAGTGACGAGTTCCTGCCCGCCGGCGACGTTCTCGAGGTCCTCTCGCCGACGCCCAAGGCCTGGTGGCTGAAAGCCGGGGGGATCACCTGCGGCGGCGATTCCTTCCTGCTTATCCGGTCCGCGGCCGAGGGCCGTCGTTTCCGGTATGTCTTCCGGAAAGGCGGCTCGGGATTTCCGGAAACGGACGCGGTTCTGGAGCGCGAGCGCAACATCGCCGCCGACCGGGCGTATGCGCTGGCGCCGCTCTGGGGTTTCCTGCCGCGGGCGGACCAGGAAGCGGCGGCCTTCTATGGCCGGACCAAGACCCGGCTTTGGGTCCGCGGCTCGATCGCCTTCAACCTTCTGCTTTCGTTTTCGATCGTCGCCCTTGATATGGTTCGGATCGGGGCCGGAGGATTCGCCTGGTGGACGCTCGTCCGGTTCCTGTTCGGCCTGGCTCTCCTCGGGGAAAGCGTCATCCGCCTTCTCCGTCATCTTCAAACCGGTGATGTGAGCGGGAGTTTTTTGGGTGTTTTGATCAAGCCGCTGTTCTCCCTGGCCGTCCAGGCCGGGCCGAGCGGCGCCGGAAAACCGCGCCCGCCGCGGCCAGGGCCAGAATCGTCAGGCCGCTGACGGCCGCCCCGGCGAGAACGCTTGCCGGGAGATAACGGATTTCCACTTCGTGAGCGCCCGCCGGGATGACGACTCCCTTGAGCCCGAGGTTGACGGGGAAAACCGGGACGGGCTTCCCGTCGAGGCGGCCTTTCCAGCCCGGGTCCCAATTTCCGCGGAAAACGGCGATCACCGGGGCGGGCGTTTTCATCCGGTGGACGGAACGGCCCTGGATTTCGAGGACGGCTTGGGCTTCGGCGGCTTGAGCCGCGGCCGGTCCGTCCAGGCCGGGAACCGGACGATCGACGACGGCCGCGTCGGCCGGGTCGAAATCTTCGGCCGCGAAGGCCTCTTTTTTTTCGGCCGGCGTTTTCGCGACGACCGCCCTTCCGACGAAATACGGAAACGAGGCGGCCGGCCCGAGCTTCTGGACGGCGAGGGGGATTCCCTCGAAGATCTGCTTCTCCGCCGGCAGTCCCCGCAACGGCCGCGGCCCGACGAGATACGCGCAGCCGATCGACCGGAGATGTTTGAGCAGGAGATCCTCGGACCAGCCGGCCGCCGTCGTCCTCAGCTCCCCTTGCTCCTTCGGGTGGAGGCCGAAGAAATCGCGGTTGAAAACATAGCGGACGCCGTCGCTCATCCCGGAAAACGGGTAGAGGCTCTGGCGGATGAAGCTTTGGGCTCTCCGGCCGCCGAGCTTGATTCTCATGTCGTCGGGCAGGACTTCCTGGCGGTACACGGTCACCGGGCGCCCCGTTTCGGCGAGGATGGCGGCCGGATCATAGAAGGATTCGGGGACGACGGGATTGATGGAACTGTTCCGGATCAGCGGATCGGCCACGGCGAGGAGGAGAAACAAGGCGGCGAAGATCCCCGATTTCTTTTTCCCCAGGCTGAAGGCGCCCATCAGGACGAGAGCCGCCGACAGAGCGGCCAAGCCCGCATAAAAGGAACCGCGGACCGCGGCGAGGAGCCGCTCGTCGCGGAGGACGAAGAGGCGTCCCAGGACCCGGCTTAAGACGGGGACGAGGGCGGTCAAAGCGGCCGTTATTCCCAGGGCCGCGATCCATCCGCCCCGAAGGCGCCTCGCCTCGACCCGGCGGCGGACGAAATAATCGTCGAAAAACACTCCGGCGGCGAAAGCCGCGACGAACATCGCCCCGGTCATGTATTTCACCGGGTAGCGGATCGAAGAAAGAAAGGGAACGCGGACGAGAAGCTCGTTCAAGGGGAAATACCGGCCGCTGGCCAGGAGAAGAAAAATTAAAAACAGCCATCTCCGGCCCCGCCCGGCCCGGTTCGTTTTAACCGCGAGTCCGAATGCGGCCAGGAGAAGCCCGGCGCTTCCGAGATAGAAGCTGTAATAAAGCGGCGCGCCCTTGTCGAAGAGATGGGCTGCCCAAAAATCAGACGTCCCCGCCCCCCGGTCCGATCCCAGGATCCCGGGGAAGGGGACGTTGAGCAACTGGATCAACTCCAGCGGCCAGAGGGACGTTTCTGCGGCCGTCCGCTCGGTCCGTCCCAAGATTTCCAGGGAGGGGAGATACTGGACGGCCGAAAGCAGGGCGCCCAGAACGAGGGAGGCCAGGACGACTGCGGCCCGCTTTCCGGCCTTGCCGGGGAGAAAAAACGACTGGCCGAGGGCGAGGATGAGAGTGATCACGACCGCTTCCGGCGTTCCGGCGAGGAGCTGGAGGGCCCAAAGAATCCCCAGAAAAGCCGTTTTTTTGAATCGCGGAAGGGAATCCGAAAAGGAGAGGATCAAGATCCAGGGCATCCAGGCGAAAGCGGCGACATGATTGTAGAATTCAAAGCTCGAAAGGAAAAGGCCGCTGAAGAAGAAAAGCGAGGCGCCCAGAAAGGCCGACGGCCGGCGGAGGCGGAAGAACCGCTGAAGTCCGTACATTCCCGTCCAGCCGATCAAGGCATGGATCAAGTAATGAAAACGGAAGGCGGTGAAAAAGGGCAGGATGAGATAGAGCCAGGTTCCCGGATAACAGACCGCGTTCTTGGGATTGGCCAGGAACGGCTGGCCGTTGCCGTGGACATCCGTCCAGAGGGCGAAGTTGCCTTCGCGGAGGAGTTGAACGGCCAGCCGGCGGGCGGGAATCTCGAGAACGGCACCGTCCCGCTCGAAGAAAACGCCGCCCTGGAAGAAAAATCCGCGGAAGAGAAAAAGCAGGGCGGCCAGAAACAGGAAAAGGAAAAAAAGGTCAACGGGTTCGAACAGGCGCCCGGGAGGCCGGCTTGCGTCTCCATCGAACCGCCCCGCCGCTTTCGCGTCGTCCATCGGCCGAAGCATAATGCATCCCCGAAGGCGATGTCAAAACCGGCGATTGTCCTTCTCTCCCGCCCGGCCGTTTTTTCGAAGAGCGTGATTCCCGGCCGGGGAACGGTCTCTCGAAACGTGCGCGG
>Ga0209605_1003725_pt1 | contig 13082 bp, 9 predicted proteins | sample AD_UKC035_MetaG_FD_184408 | JGI IMG/M metagenome (GOLD analysis project Ga0209605, IMG submission 184408) | Active sludge microbial communities of municipal wastewater-treating anaerobic digesters from USA - AD_UKC035_MetaG (SPAdes) (version 2) | ecosystem: Engineered > Bioreactor > Anaerobic >...
ACCCCCTCGTTTTCATCATGCTCTTTTTTTCCTCCAGCCTCATCATCATGATCAGCGCCGTGGGCTTTCTTTATCCCCTCATCCGAATTCTCCGGCGGCTGAGAGGCGAAAAACCGGGGCAGGGAGAGGGCTTGCCGTGAAGACGGGCGGTTCCGCTCCCGAAGGGCATTTCATGAAGAATAAGATACTCCTTCTTTTCGTCCTTTTTTTCCTCACCGCGACACCGTTCCTGCCGGAGGCCTTCGCCGAAAGCGACACCGTCGACCTGGGAAAAGCCGTCCGGAGGCACACCCTGTCCAACGGCCTCAGGCTTCTCATCGCCGAAAGACACCTGAGCCCCACCGTGTCCTGCTACATCCGCTACAAGGTGGGTGCCGTGGATGAACGGGGGAAAAGCACCGGGACGGCCCACTTCCTGGAGCATCTCCTGTTTAAGGGAACGGAAACGATCGGCACGGTGAACTACGAGCGGGAGAAGCCTCTCCGGGCCCGGATAAGGAAACTTGTCCGTGAGTTGGACAGGGAAAAGAAAAAGGGTTCCCCGGGAGATGAGAAGAAAATCGAGTCCCTGGCGGCTGAGATCGCCGCCCTGGGGGAAGAGGCCGCCGGATGGACGAAGCCGAGCGAGATCGATCGTCTTTACACGGAAAGCGGTGCCGTGAATCTGAACGCTTCCACCGGTTACGACCTGACGACCTACCACGTGAGCCTGCCCGCCAACCGGCTCGAGCTGTGGGCCCGGATCGAGTCGGACCGTATGGCCGACGCCGTTTTCAGGGAATTTGAAAGAGAGAGGATGGTCATCGAGGAAGAACGGCGCCAGACCGTTGAATCCGTTCCCAACCGCAGGCTCGTGGAACTCTTTCTGGGAACGGCCTTCATGGTACACCCCTACCGGCGGCCCATCATCGGGTGGCCTTCCAGCATCCCTTTCCTGGACATCGACTACGTCGAGAGGTTCTACGAAACATACCACGTCCCCAACAACGCCGTCATCGCCGTCGTGGGCGCCGTGGACCCCGGGCGGGTTCTCGAGATCGTGGAACGGTATTTCGGACGCCTCCCGGCCCGGGAGATCCCTCCCCGCGACATCCCCGGGGAGCCGGTCCAGCGTGGAGAACGACGGGTCGAATACAGGGCGCCGGCGAACCCGAAGATCATTCTCGGATATCACAAGCCCACCCTCCCCTCTCCCGATGACGTCGCTTTCGACCTCCTCGACATCGTTCTAACGGGTGGAAGAACGGCCCGACTGCATCGCGTTCTTGTCGAGGAGGCCACCGTGGCTTCATCCGTCCAGTCGTCCAGCGGTTTTCCCGGGGTCCGGTACGACAACCTCTTTACCGTTTTCGCCACCCCCCGATCTCCCCACACCCTCGAGGAGCTTGAAAAAGCGCTCCTTTCGGAACTGGACCGCCTGAAAGAAGAAGCGGTGCCGGAGCGGGAAATCGAAAAAGCCCGCAACATCTACCGGGCCGGCCTGCTCCGGGAAATGCGCTCCAATGCCGGTATGGCGGGGCTTATTTCCTATTTCGAGATTCTCACGGGAGACTTCCGCTTCCTGTCGGAAGCCCTTGAACAGGCAGAAAATGTCACCGCGGAAGACCTGAAAAGAATCGCCCGAACCTGCTTTGTCGATGAGAACCGGACCGTGGCCATTCTCGCTGGGACGGGTGAATCATGAAAAAGGCGCTTCCGGTTCTTTTTTTTCTCGCGTTCTTTCTCCTTTCCTGTGGACCGGCGCGGCTCCCCGACCCCGAAAACATTCCCGCCCCCCCTCTCGAAGCCGACATGCCCCCGGTGGAGAAAATCAGCCTGGCCAACGGGATGACCCTGTATTATCTCGAGGACCGGGAACTTCCCCTGGCTTCCGTGTCCCTTCTCGTCGGCGCGGGCTCCGCCCTCGATCCCCCGGGAAAGGAAGGACTCGCTGAACTGACGGGCACGCTGCTGCGCACGGGGGGAACGAAGACGACAGGAAGCAGGCGGGTGGACGACGAACTCGATTTCATGGCCGCCGAAGTCACGGTGAGCGTGGAAAAGGAGATGACCTGGATCGACGCCTCTTTCCTCAGGGAAGACCTGGATCGAGGTGTCGATCTTCTCTCACGGATGCTTGTCGAGCCGGCCTTCGAGAAGGACAGGGTCCAACTGGCCAGAAATCTCAAGATCGAGGCCCTCAGGCGTATTCCGGACAACCCCTCGGGCATGGCCTTTCGTGAATTTTTCAGTGTTCTTTACGGCAGCGACCCCAGGGGGCGGCTGGAAACGAGGCAGACCGTCGAACACCTCGACCGGCCCGACGTCCTTCGATTTTACGAGTCCCACTATTTCCCGGGGAACGTCCGGGTGGCCGTGACGGGAGACGTGACCCGGCGGGAAGCGGTTGAACTGATTGGAAAACATTTCCGGCGCTGGAACCGTGCGGGCACCCGTACCTCCCTCCCCGATCCCGCCCGTCACACGGGCGGAGGGGTCTATCTCCTCGAAAAAGACCTTCCCCAGTCGGTGATCGTCACCGGCCAGATCGTAGCGGGGAAAAGGGAGGACGACTACTACGCCTTCGAGGTTCTTGATTTCATTCTCGGAAGCGGGGGATTTCGCTCCCGGATCTTCAGCCGCGTCCGAAACACGCTGGGTCTCGCCTACAGCGCGGGAAGCTTTTACGTCCCCCGGGGAGGATATGGAATCTTCGCCGCCTATGCCATGACGAACGGCGGCGCCACCGCCCGGGTGACCGACGAAATCACCGGGATTCTCGAGTCCCCGGGCTTCCGATCCCTGAGCGGGGAGGAGATCGCCTGGGCCAAAAACGCCCTGGTCAACCAGTTCGTATTTTCCATGGCCTCCGCAGCGGGGATCGCCAGGCAATGGATGATCAATGATTTCAACGATCTTCCGGAAGATTTTCTATCACGCTACGGGGAGCGGATCGGCCGGGTCACGCCGGAGGACCTGGAACAAGTATCCCGGAAATACCTCGGGGAAATAAAAAGGCCCATCCTGGTCTTAGGGAAAAGAGAAACCTTTGACAGGCCCCTTGACGCCTTCGGCACCGTCCATGAAATACCCGCTACCTACTGACGGCGGAAAACAGGAAGGAAATCAAATGATCGACGACGCCCTATTCGACAGGGTCTCCCGGCGGATCGACGCTTACCGGGAGGATATGATCGAACTCCAGAAGGCCCTGACGGCCATCCCGGCCCTGGGACCGGAAAACGGCGGGGACGGGGAATTCGAAAAGGCGAAATTCCTTGAATCCTACCTCCGGAGCGCCGGCTTCCGTGAGGTCCTTCACTGCGATGCTCCCGACCCCAGGGTCTCGTCGGGCCTGCGCCCGAACCTGGTGGTGCGGGTTCCCGGTAAAAGGGGAAAAAAGACCGTGTGGGTTCTGACCCACATGGACATCGTACCGCCGGGGGAACGAAGCCTCTGGGAAGGCGACCCCTACGAGGCCGTCGTGACAGACGGTAAAATCCGCGGGCGGGGAACGGAAGACAACCAGCAGGATCTTGTCGCCTCCCTTTTCGCCGCCCGGGCCGTCATGGACGAGGGAATCGAACCGGATGCTTCCATGGGCCTCGCCTTCGTGTCCGATGAAGAGACGGCCAGTTCCTACGGGCTTCCTTATCTTCTCGAGACCATGGGGACGCTCTTCGAAAAAACGGACTGGATCGTTGTCCCCGATTTCGGCAACCGGGAGGGAACCCTCATCGAGGTCGCCGAGAAAAGCCTTCTATGGCTCAGGATCAGGACCGTGGGCCGCCAGTGCCACGCCAGCACGCCTGCCGAGGGCGTCAACGCGTTCACTGCCGCGTCCCACCTGGTCGTAAAACTACGGGAGCTCTACCGCGTCTACGGCCATTCCAATCCTGTTTTCCTGCCTCCCGTGAGCACCTTCGAGGCCACGCGAAAAGAGGAGAACATTCGCAACATCAACACGGTTCCCGGCGACGACGTCTTTTATCTTGACTGCCGCATCCTTCCGGACTACACCGTGGAAGAAATCAAAAAGACGATCCGCGCCATGGCCGACGAGATCGAGCACGACTTCGGGGTCACCGTGGAACTCTCCCCCGTCCAGGAGCACCAGGCCCCTGAGCCGACAGCCCCCGACGCCCCCGTGGTTGTGGCCCTCCAACGGGCCTTGAAGAAGGTTTACGGTGTTGACGGCGTCCCCACGGGCATCGGGGGGGGAACCGTGGCGGCCTTTTTCAGGAGGGCGGGGTTCCCGGCGGTGGTCTGGTCGAAAACCAACCAGACCTTTCACCAGGCAAACGAGAGCTGCATCATCGACAACATGTTGGGAAACGCTAAAATCTACGGGCACCTTTTTCTGCAGAAAGACTGAGGGAAAGGAAACGAAAGGGATTGCGCCCTCCCGATGATGATGGTATCATGCGAAAAAATGGGGAATTGGGCTTTTTGAAAGAAGAACCCGAAGATTTCGTTCTGCGGGAAATCCATCTTCCCGACGTCTCCATCCTGAAATTCCTTCTGGGAGAACACGACAGCCACATCCGGCTCATGGAGAGACGGACGGGCGCCCGGATACACGCCCGGGGATCCCGTATCACCCTGAAGGGGGAACGGGAAAACGTCTCCCTCGCGGAAAACCTCATGAACCAGCTTTGCGGTCTCGTGAAAAAAGGCTATCCCCTTTATCCTCCCGACATCGACTACGCCTGCCGGATCCTCAAGGAGGACCGCTCGGCGAGCCTGGAAACCATTTTCCTGGACGCCGTCTACATCCCGTCCACGAAAAAAATGATCACCCCCAAGAGCATGGCCCAGAAGCTCTACGTCGACGCCATCCGGGGTTACGACATTGTCTTCGGCATCGGGCCGGCGGGAACCGGGAAGACTTACCTGGCCATGGCGGCGGCCATCGCGTCGCTCATGGAAAAGAAGGTGAACCGGATCGTCCTCACCCGTCCCGCCGTGGAAGCGGGGGAAAAACTTGGTTTTCTGCCGGGAGACCTGGCGGAAAAAGTCAACCCCTACCTCAGACCCGTTTATGACGCCCTTTACGACATGATCCCCTTCGACCGGGCGTCGGCCTTTCTGAACAAGGGGATCATCGAGGTGGCCCCCCTGGCCTTCATGCGGGGGCGGACGCTGAACGACGCCTTCGTCATCCTCGACGAGGCCCAGAACACCACGTCCGAGCAGATGAAGATGTTTCTCACCCGCCTGGGCTTCGGCTCCCGGGCGGTCATCACCGGGGACGTGACCCAGACGGACCTCCCGCCGGACAAGGTGTCGGGACTCATCGAAGCGGAAAAGCTCCTGTCGAAGACGGAGGGGATCGCCTTCATTCACTTCAGCGAGATCGACGTGGTCCGCCACCCCCTGGTCCAGGAAATCATCCGCGCATACAACCACCTGGACCGGCAAAAGAACAGGAAAACCTCGACGGCACAGGAAGAAACGGGTCATGTTGGGGAATAAAAAGACACCGAAAGGCAGCAAAAAACGAAACAGGGCCCGCCGTATTCCCGGATCCCGTTTTCTCACGTCCACCGGGTTCAGGGTGTTCATTCTCTTTTCTCTCAGCATAACCCTGGCTTACATACTCAACCCCTTCCTTCCCGGGGCCGTTCCCCTTTTCAAGTCCGGGACCATAGCCCCGAAGGACGTCAAGGCGGACAGGGATTTCCTCATGGAGGACCGGGGCTCCACGGAAAAAAGGCGCCTCGAGGCCGCCGAAACGGTCCCGCCGGTGTACGATTATGACCGGCAGGTTCCCACCGTGATCGGAATGGCCGTGGCCGGCGCTTTTCTCGAAATGTCGCGGCATCCCGCGGAAGGGCCCGGGGAGAAAGGAAACCCGCCCATCGAGGGAAAAAGAGAGCCGGCAGAGATAAAAAAAGACTTTGAGGCCCTTTCAGGCGTCACCCTCGGGGACAACGAGTTCCAGGTGCTCCAGCGTTACGGCTTTTCCATGGACAGGCTGAACGATTTCGTACGCATCATTTACGCCCCCTACCGAATGGGGCCGATCAGCCCGGAGAGCCTGCCGCCGGGCCGGACTATTCTCGTGCGGGACATCAAGACGGAAAAGGAGGAGTCCTGGGAAAACCTGAAAAACGTCCTCACCCTGGAAGCCGCGAGAAAACATCTCCGGGAGTACGTGGAGCAGTACAGGGGCCTGCCCGAGGATCTCCGGGAGGTTTACATCTCCCTGGGAGGAAAGCTCCTGAGGCCGAGCCTGACCTTCGCCCGAAACGCCACGGAAAAACGGAAACAGCTGGCGGCGGAGTCGGTGAAACCCGTTTTTTACAAGGTCCAGGCCGGAGAAATGATCGTTCGGGAGGGAGAGAAGGTCACCGCCGGCCAACTGGAAAGGCTGCGGGCCCTCGGGAGCGCGGAGAGGGACAATCTTGTTTCCCTTGTTTTCAAGTCCGCCGGGACCTTTCTCATGATTCTCCTTTTCACCGTCCTTCTCTACCTCCTTTTGAGAACCGATCGACTGTCCTCGGCCAAGAACAACCTGGACCTCCTTTTCCTGGCCGTGCTCTCCATTCTCATGGTTTTTCTCGCCGAAGGCGGCCAGTTTGTCGCGCGGTCCCTCACCGCCGCTTTTCCCCAGGTTCCGCTGGAAGCGGCCTTCTATGCCACTCCCTTCACCACGGGAACCATGATCGTGGTCATTCTTCTCAGGAAAAACGCCGGGCTCCTCTTCACGCTCTTCTTCGCCTTTCTGACCACTTTTCTCTTCGAGTCGCCCTTTCGAATGTTCTTCTACATCCTCACGGGGGGAATCGTCGCGGCTTTCCGGGTGGCGGAATGCCATGAAAGATCGGTCTTTTACCGTGCCGGTGCGGTGGTCGGCCTGGTCAACACGGCGGTGATCCTCTGTTTTTCCCTTTACGGCAACACGCTTCTGACCATGGCGACGGTGCCGGCACTGGCCGGCGGGTTTCTGTCCGGTATTCTTTCAGGAATCTTTGCCGGAAGCCTCGTTCCCCTTTTCGAATTTATTTTCCGCTACACCACGGACATCAAGCTCCTCGAACTGGGCAACCTGAATCGACCCATATTCCAGCGGATGATTTTCCTCACGCCGGGCACCTATCACCACAGCATCATCGTGGGGTCCATGGCGGAGGCGGCGGCCGAAGCCATCGGCGCCAACGCGCTCCTGGCCAAGGTCAGCGCCTATTACCATGACATCGGCAAAATGAAAAAACCGCTCTATTTCGTGGAAAACCAGAGGAAGTGGGAAGACCGCCACCAGAAACTGTCCCCGAAGATGAGCAGCCTCGTCATCATATCCCACGTGAAGGAAGGGTGCGAAATGGCCCGGGATCTCCGTCTCGGACGGCCCATCACCGACATCATCCGGCAGCATCACGGAACCCGTCTTGTCACCTACTTTTACGACAAGGCGCAAAAAGATCGGGACCCTTCCATCCGTTCCATTCCCGAAAGCGACTTTCGCTACCCCGGACCGAAACCCCAGACGAAGGAGGCGGCCATCGTCCTCCTCGGGGACATCATCGAGGCGTCTTCACGGGCGCTCATCAACCCCACGTCATCAAGAATCCGGAACCTGGTGGAAAGCAGAATCCAGGAAATCCTCAACGAGGGGGAGCTGGACGACTCCAACCTGACCTTCCGGGAACTGCGCGTCATCGAGGACAGCTTCACCAGGATCCTCCTGGGCATCTTTCATCACCGGATCGATTACCCGGCGGCACCGCCGCCGAAAACGCCAAACGGTAAAAAGGACAGGAATGGCCATCCATATCGACAACCGCTGGGGAAAAGCGCCGGTTTCTTTAGCGGCACTCCGTCGGGACCTCACTGACGTTCTCCGCGCCCTGGCCCTCGACGGGCGGGAACTCTCCCTCGTCCTCGCCGGTGACGAGGAGATTCGAACCCTCAATCGCCTCTATCTCGGGCGGGACCGTCCCACCAACGTCCTTTCCTTTCCTGCAGGGGAAGAAACCGGCGACACCGGTCGCCCTCTTCCCCTGGGGGACATTGTCATTTCCGTCGACACGGCGGCCCGGGACGCCCGGGAAACGGGAATCCCCCTCGAAGACGCCCTTCTTTTTCTCGTGATACACGGTCTGCTTCATCTGGCGGGATACGATCATGAACGTCCGGGAAGCGACGAAGAGGCGATGAGAAAAAAAGAAAATGAACTCTTTGGGCGTTTGAGGGGCTACGAAATGGAATGAGAGCGGTCCCGTCCCTTTCCCCGGGTCGCCCGCTCAGCGGCAGATCGTGATTTCCTGGCCCGGGTAAATCCGGCCGTCGGGACTGAGGCCGTTCATCTCGAGAAGATCTTCCACGGTGATGCGATATGTCCGGGCGATCCGGAACAGGCTGTCACCGGGCTTCACCGTGTACACCGTCCCGCTTTCAACGGCGGCCGCGGCACCTCTCCCCCCGTCGAGACGGAGCACCTGGCCGATCTGGAGCCCATCGCCGGAAAGTCCGTTCAGGCGCTTGATTTGAGATACCGTAACACCGTGTCTTCGGGCGATGTTCCACAGGGAATCACCCTTTTTCACCCTGTAATAGGAAGGTTTGACAGAAGCGGTTCCCCCCTTCCGGTCGCCGAAAGGTCCTTCATGGCCTGAAACGCCGCCGGCACGGGTGGGGACCTTCAGGATCTTGCCCTCCCGGATCATGTGCTGACTCGAAAGGTTGTTCATCTTGGCGATGGATGCCACGGAAGCGCCGTATTTCCGGGCGATTCCCGAAAGGTGCTCCCCCCGTTTCACCCGGTGCAGCACCAGGGCCGTCGCCTGGGGCTTTTTCGCGGCGGGAATGCCGTCGATAACGGCCAGGAGCCTTTCCGTCGATCCCGAGGGAATCTTCAGATCGTATTCCCGGTCCGGCGTCACCCCGTATCTCAACTGGGGGTTCAACAGTTGGAGATCCTCCTCGTCAAGCCCCCCGGCGCTGGCGATGTCCTTCAACCTGAGAGACCGCTGGACGGTGACGGTTTCAAAATCCATGCCTGTTTTCGGGGTGGGAAGCGCCATCCCGTATGTGTCCGGGTCCCCGATGATTTGGAGAGTGGCCAGAAACCGCGGGACATACCGGGCCGTTTCGAAGGGAAGCTGGTGATAAAGGTCCCAGAAATTGTCGAGGTAATTGGTGTGCTGCCGCGATATCACCCGGAGGACCCGGCCCTCCCCGCAGTTATAGGCGGCGAGGACGGTCAGCCAGTCCCCGAAAATACCGTGGAGTTCCTTGAGATAGGCGATGGCGGCGTCGGTGGACTTCTCCACGTCCATTCGTTCGTCGATCCAATGGTCCCGCTTCAGTCCGAACTTGTAGCCCGTGGAGGGGATGATCTGCCAAAGGCCCAGGGCCCGGGCCGATGAAAGGGCCTGCACCCTGAACCCGCTTTCCACGAGGGGAAGCCAGGAAAGTTCTTCCGGCAGCCCCGCCTTTTTCAGTTTCTCGAGAATCATGGGCCGGTAGAGGCCGGAACGCTCATAGGCCCGTTGAAACGTCCCCCGCTCGGATTTCTGGAACCTTTTGATTTCCTTTTCCACGTCGGCATTCACGACATGGGGGATCTCGCTTTGATATCCCGTGGTCACGACATTCCTGGATGCGTAGATTTCGAGAATCCGCTTCGAAATCATGTAGCGCAGGTCGTCTTTCTGCCAGGCGATGTCCGGGTTTCCATCCACATTGAGTATGGAGCCGTACGCCTGGTCGAGAAGGGCCACGGCGTTTTCCAGTTCGCCCTTCTCCCAGGCCTCCTGGGACCGGTTGATGAGTTCCAGGGCCGCGTCGATCGTTTCCTGCTCTTCCAGTTTCTCGTCCTCTCCGGGCCCGCCGCCCGCTGGAGGCTCGTCCAGGGCCGTGGCGGCCAGTTCCTTTTCTGAAAGGATTTCACCGGCCGTGTCCAAATTCGACCGGCTGTCGGGACAGCCCTCGACGGAAGCGACGCCCCTTTCTTCGGCGGATGCCCCTTTTAGTCCGTCCTTCGCCGGCGCCGCCGCAGCGGGGTCCGTCGAAAGACGTGCCATGTCGTGAAAAGAACCGCAGGAGATAAGAAAAAAGGACAAGCACAGGAATAACGCAAAGAAAGGCGTCTTCTCAGGCTTTTCTCTTTTTGTCACCGTTCTCCCCCTGCCTTTTTCGGTTTTTCACAATTGATCCGACTCCGCCGTTTTCCTGGTGAACGCAACCTCTCATGAGAGCGATAACGCTTCAGCTCTGTTGCAGCAGATACCCCTCGATCAGGTCGTCGATGTCCCCGTCAAGGACCCGGGTGACGTTTCCTATTTCCATGTTCGTCCTGTGATCCTTCACCAGCCTGTAAGGATGAAGGACGTACGACCGGATCTGGCTCCCGAAAGCGATGGCCTGTTTCGTCTTGTTCAGCTCCGTCATCTTTTCGTTCTGTTCGTCGACCTTCAGTTCGTAAAGGCGGGATCGAAGCACTTTCATGGCCACGGCCCGGTTCTTGTGCTGGGAGCGCTCGTTCTGGCACTGGACGACGATGCCCGTGGGAAGATGGGTGATCCTCACGGCCGAGTCGGTCTTGTTCACGTGCTGACCACCCGCCCCGGTGGAGCGGTAGGTGTCTATCCGTAGATCCTTATCGTTGATCTCCACGGTTATCTCGTCGGTGATCTCCGGATAGACGAAAACGGAGGCGAAGGACGTGTGCCGCCTCGCCCCGGCATCGAAGGGGGAGATCCGGACAAGCCGGTGAATCCCCACTTCCGCCTTGATGTAACCGAAGGCATAGTCCCCCTCCATGGTCACCGTGGCGCTCTTGATTCCCGCCTCCTCGCCGGGCTGCAGGTCGATGAGGTTCGCGGTAAAGCCCTTCCTCTCGGCCCAACGGAGATACATGCGGAGGATCATGTCCGCCCAGTCCTGGGCCTCTGTCCCACCCGCCCCGGCGTGGATCATGAGAATGGCGTTTTTCTGGTCGTCGGCGCCCCCGAGCATGCTTTTGAGCTCTTCGCCCCGGACGGCCCGCTTCAGGTTCTCGAATTCCCTTTCAGCTTCCTCCAGGGTTTCCTCGTCGGCCTCCTCGCAGGCGAGTTCATGAAGGACCTTCAAGTCCTCCAGGCGCCTGTCCGTGCTTTTCCAGCTCTCGACAACCTGTTCGAAATCCCTTTTTTCCTTGAGAACGGTCTTTGCCGTCTCCTGGTCGTTCCAGAAATCTTCCCGTGAAATCCTGGCATCGAGCTCCCGAAGGGCTTTTTCCTTGCCGTCGATGTCAAAGAAAACCTCTGAGGTGGTGAATCCGTTCCTGGAGTTCCTGGATACCCTCGGCAAAGTTTTCAATCATCTAAAAGCTTCCTCCTCAGTGAATAAATAAATATAATACCAGAAAAAAGAAAACAGAAATAGACAAAAATGTCCCCGTAACGGGAATAGGGGCTCCCCATGTCGACAAACCGGACGTCTCCCCGCAGGCCCGTCCGCTCGAAAAGACCCGTTTTCGCGACAACCTCTCCCGTTGGGGAAATGATGGCGCTGATCCCCGTGTTGGCCGCCCGGACGAGGAAAACCCGGTTTTCCACGGCCCGGAAAAGGGCTGAGGCCAGATGCTGATAAGGTGCGGAAGACGTTCCGTACCACCCGTCGTTGGTGATGTTGACGAGGAGGCGCGCTCCCGCCGTGCTGTAGGCCCGGCTGATCCCGGGGAATATCCCCTCGTAGCAGATGAGGACGCCGAGCGGTTTCCCGCTCGCCTCGACGGGAACCCAACCCTCACCGGGAACGAAATCGCCTACGCCGGCGACGAGTTTCTCCATGAATCTAAAAAGACCCTTGAGAGGGACATACTCGCCGAAGGGCACGAGGTGGACCTTGTCGTACTTTCCCGTAATCTCACCTTCCGATGAGACGAGAAAGGCGCTGTTCCCGTATCGGACCCCCTCTTCTTTCTCCTGGTAACTCGGGCTTCCCAAAAGGATATCCGCTCCCGTCTTCCGGGCGAGGCGCAGGATCCTTGTCAGCTTCTCACCGCCATCCTGAAGAAAAAACGGCATGGCCGTTTCGGGCCAGACCACCAGTTCCGTTTCCGGCCCGGTCCAGGATTTGGTGAGATTCTCGTAAATGTCCAGGGTTCGAAGCTGGTAGTCCCGGTTCCACTTGACGGCCTGCTCGATGTTTCCCTGGATCACGGACACGCCGGCGACTTCGGCCTTCGACGTTTTTTCATGGACTTCCTCCAGGCGGTAAAAACCGTAAAAAACGATGACGAACACGGCAAGAGAGCAGAGGATCATCTCTCCCGCTATTCGGCGCCTGTTTTTCCGGCTGACCCGAAGGATGCCGTACAGGACGGTGCTAACGAAAACAATGACGAAGGAAAGACCGTACACGCCCGCCAGGTCGGCGATCTGGATGACGACGAGGTGTTCGTGGAGAGCCGTTCCCAGGTTGCCCCAGGGGAACCCGGTGAGAAGGTGCGATTTTCCGTATTCCAGAATCGTCCAGAGGAAGGGCGCGGTGACAATCTCCGGGAAGCCTCTCCCCGTGAAATGGCAGAGGGCGGCGGAAAAAACGGCCACGTAAAGACTCATGTAGATGACGAGAAGGAGAAGAACGGACCAGCCCGCCGCCAGGGACAGGTTCCCATAGCGTATGACGGCCTCGGCCACCCAGTAGAGAAGTCCGAGGTTCCACGCGACGCCGGCGACGCCCCCGAGAAGGAAACCTTCCCGCACCGATTTTTTCCTGAGGGCGAAAAAAAGAGGGATGAGGGCGAACCAGACGAGCCAGCCGAAGCCGAACTTGGGAAAGGAAAAGAAAAGCAGCGTTCCGGAAAAAAGAGACAGGCCGAGGTCTTTTCGGTCCATGGTCACCCCGCTTCGAGCCTGCTCAGGCCTGTTCTTTCCAGTTCAGATCGCCGGCACCGGTGGACCCTTCGACCCGCCGAACCCGAACTTTCTGGATGCTTCTCTCGTTGGCTGACTCGATGACCATTTCCAGGGTTCCGAAAGGGACAACCTCACCGGGCACGGGAATTTTCTTCGTGATGTGAAGAATCATCCCCCCCAGCGTTTCGAACTTCCCCTCCGGGGACGTGACATGGAAATATTCCTCGAAGTCCTCGATGTCCACCCGGCTGTCCA
>Ga0209605_1003732_pt1 | contig 13065 bp, 13 predicted proteins | sample AD_UKC035_MetaG_FD_184408 | JGI IMG/M metagenome (GOLD analysis project Ga0209605, IMG submission 184408) | Active sludge microbial communities of municipal wastewater-treating anaerobic digesters from USA - AD_UKC035_MetaG (SPAdes) (version 2) | ecosystem: Engineered > Bioreactor > Anaerobic >...
CCTTTAGCCCTTACCCTTTCTTTATTCTTTATTTTTGATTTTTGGAATTTTTGTCCTGGCTGGTATAATTTAAATATCATAAAATATGGTCAAACCGATTTTTATCGCCAATTGGAAAATGAATTTAACCCTCAAAGAGCGGGTGGCTTTGGCGCAGCAAATCAAAGATGATTGGGGGAAAAATACTGATAAGGAAATAGTGATTTGTCCGCCCTTTATCAGCTTGGTTCAATTGGCGGAAATTTTTAAAAATAGCCATATCAAGCTCGGCGCTCAAGATGTTTTTTGGGAAGAAACCGGCGCTTATACCGGAGAAATATCACCGTTGATATTAAAGGAAATTGATTGTCAGTATGTCATAATCGGCCACAGTGAACGGCGCCAATATTTGGCTGAGACCGATGAGATGGTCAATAAAAAAGTGGCCGCTTGTCTGGATAACGGTCTAACGCCGATTATTTGCGTTGGCGAAAGCTTGGAGCAACGCCAGAGAAATGACAGCGCCACCGTTGTCCACTGGCAATTAAATCGGGCTTTAGAAGGGATTGAACTGGTTGATAATGAGCAGTTGGTGATTGCTTACGAGCCGATTTGGGCCATTGGCACCGGCCGGCCGATTGAGCCATCAGACGCCCAAGAGATTTTGCAAGTGATTCGTCAGACTTTAATCGACCATTATCCGTTGACAATCGTCAATAATAATATTAGGCTGATTTATGGCGGTAGCGTTGAGCCGGATAATTGCGCTGATTTTTCCGCCGTGGACTATTTAGCCGGTTTTTTGGTGGGTGGCGCCAGTCTAAAGAGGGAGCTGTTCAATCAGATAGTAAAATTAAGTTTTTCTTAAATGTTTATAATTATTATCTTAGTTATTGTTATTATTTTTTCAGTGGTGATTTTGGGTTATTTGCTGTTTAAGCGTTTGCCAGATTTGCGCAGTTTGGATATAGAATCGATCGCCGAAGAAAAAGAAGGCAAGGCCCGAGCGAAAATTTTGGAGGCTAAATTTTCCCGTACTACTGGCGCAGTGAGCCAAAAATTAAACCACTTCGTTGGACCGTCAAAAAATTTTTTTCGGGCTAAGTTTCGTCATCTGAAAGACAGTATTTACCAACTGGAAGAAACTTATAAATCAGATCACGCCAAGAAGAAAAAACGGCCACCAACGATTAACGAGCTATTTGTCCAAGCCAAAGGATTTATTGATAAAGACGAATTTGCTCCGGCGGAAAAAGCCTTGATTGAGATAATCTCTCGCGATAACAAAAATGTCCCCGCTTATGAAATGCTGGGCGATTTGTATTTTGACAACCGCAGCTATGATCAGGCGGAGGAAATTTATAAGTATTTACTCAAGCTTTATACGGTTAAGAACAAAAAATCATCGCAGGCCCTTAATGTGATCAATTTGAGTAGTGATGAATTACAACAACTGGAAACGGCTTTGGTGGCGGATTTGGATATTGATCCCAAGATCGCTACTTATTATGATGATCTGGGCGAAGTCTATGATATCACTGGTAAAATTGATAAGGGCCTGGAAGCTTATCTCAAGGCGACCGCCATTGAACCGAGCAATCCCAAATATTTAAATCGATTGATAGATTTTGCTATTAAAGCCGGTGACAAAGGTTTGGCCAAAAAGACTTTCAAGCGCCTGAGGCAGATTAATCCGGAAAACGCTAAATTAGGGGAGCTGGAATCAGCTATTGAAAAAATGAAATAATTATGTTAGGATATTAAGGCTAATTCTTATTATTTTTTTTATAGTTCAATTAATTCGCCGTTGTACCTGCCTGCCGATAGGCAGGGCTCAATTGATTGGTTAGTCGATTAAAAAACTATCATACTTTAAAACTTATTTATTTAATTTGCCGTTGTAGCTCAGTTGGTAGAGCGCATCCATGGTAAGGATGAGGTCTCCAGTTCAATCCTGGACAACGGCTTTGGGTCGGTACCGAAGTGGTCAAACGGGGCAGACTGTAAATCTGCTGGCTTCGCCTTCGCTGGTTCGAGTCCAGCCCGGCCCACCATAAACATAAACGCCAACCTCGAACTTAAAATCCATATATGAGAGTTACTACAAAAGCAGCTACAATTAACGGAATTTGTGTAATAATTGGGTCAATTATCGGTGCAATTATTGCTCTTCGATAATAGCCACAAATATAACGATAAATATGCTAAATATCGAGGCGAAATCAGTTACTACGGAAAGTTTTTAAGGTTTTGGATGAAGATGGTCATGGTACCGTGATAACTCCTGGGCCAACAACGACCCTTGGGTTTCGATAAATTTTACAAGGAAAGTTCGAATTTTATAAGGTCCACTAAAAACTCCCCCTTATGGGGAGTTTTGTGGTATAATAAAAATAATATGACTCAAAATACATTTTTAAAAACCGCTCGCTATATTGTCATTGAACTATTGGGCGAATTGGCTTATTTTCCAATTTGGTGGTATTCTCGCGGCGTCAAAAAAACAGCGGTTTTTTTCTGGCAGGCGATAATTAATATGGAACGCCGACTGGGTTGGTCGGTTTGGCTGACTAATTTGTTTAATCCGATGTATGGCCAACGCGATTGGCAGAGTGTTTTAATCAGTTTTTTTGTGCGATTATTTCAAATTGTTTTTCGCGGGATTTTGTTGCTGATTTGGCTGGTATTGATGTTTCTTTTGGCTCTATTCTGGCTAGCCTTGCCCTTACTGGTAATATATCAATTAGTCAGCTTTTTTAATAAATGACTTCAACAGTTAAAAAAAATTATTTATTTTGTCCCGCTTGCCGCGGCACCGGCCGCGCCGGCGCTGGTTCGTGCTCCCATTGTCGCGGAGCGGCAGTTGGTCTGAATTATAGCGGTCTGTTTTTGTATTGGGGCCGGTCAATCAGCGCCGGTTCAATTGTCCAGGAACGTTTTTTCCGTTTGGTAAAATTGGCTTTTAAGATGGCACTTTTGGGTTTTGGTATTGGCGGGGTGATTATTTTGGGTTGGCAATTTTGGCGTTGGTCGGTGGCCGGATTGACTTTGCTGGATTTGGGGCAGCTAGTTAGGGCCAAGAGTTACCCGATGTTTATTTTCTGGTTGAGCTTATTGGCTGATTTGTATCTTTTCTATTTATTGAATCGAGATTTGGAAAAAGAAGAAAAAATCAAAGAAAAACATTATCAGTCGTCTTTAGCGGAAACAACAGAAATCAGTTGGGAAGATTTGTCCAGTTCTAATCAGCGGCAACAAGTTGATGTCTCTTTGGCTTACGGCACCCAGGCTAATTTGGTGGTGGAACGGGCCTATCAATTTGCCCGGCAGTTTGGTCACCGTCAGCTAAATCCGATCCATTTGTTGACTGCTCTGTTAACTTTTAATGAAGTGGGGTCGCTATTGGCTCGTTTGGAAATAACACCGGAGAAAATTAAGGAAAAAGTGCTTGATAATTTAACTCACGAGGAGCGTGGCGTCAAGCCGGTTTTATCGCCGGCCAGCCGGCAAACACTGGTGGAGGCGTATAAAATTGCTTATGGTCAGCGTAAGCAAAAAGTCGGCCTGACTGATGTTTTGGTGGCGGCTAATTTGCTTAATCAGTCGATTGCCGATATTTTTTACGATTTGGAAATTGATTTTGACAAAATAAAAAATGTGGTAATGTGGGCTGATTTTTATGACATTACCCAGAGTTATTTGCGTCGTTTTCGAGCGGTGGCTAAATTTAAGCCCCAAGGCAATCTGGATCGCGCGATGACCGCTATGGCCACCCCCTTTCTTAATCGTCATAGTCGCAATTTGACTACTTTGGCCAAATACGGTTATTTTAGTCCTTGCTTGGGTCGGGATAAAGAAATTGAGGAAATTTTCAGGGTGGTTCAAAGCGGTCGGCGCAAAGGCATAATATTGGTTGGTGAGACCGGGGTTGGAAAAACTGCTATTATTCGCGGCCTGGCTCAGCGAATGGCGACAGAAGATGTGCCTGACATTTGGCGGGACAAGCGGTTGGTTGATTTGAGCATTCCCAGTTTGATCGGCGGGGCGGCGCCGGATGTCGCTCAAAGCCGATTGATCCGCGTCTTGAACGAAATTACTCAAGCCGGCAATATTGTTTTAGTATTGGAAAATATTCGGGAACTATTGGGAATTTCGGTTGGCGGGGAAGAAAGTTTGGAATTGGCGGAAATTTTGGTCCAGGTTTTGGCCGGCGGCGGTTTTTACTGTTTGGCCACCACCACCCCCGCCGATTATGCTCGTTATATTGAAAGGAGTTCATTGGTTAGCGTTTTTCAACCGGTGAGAATTGAAGAGCCGGACAAAAACAGCGCTATTCAAATTTTGGAAATTAAATCCGGGGCGATTGAGAATAAGCACCAGGTCTATTTTTCTTACAAAGCGATTGCTCGAGCCGTGGATTTAGCCGATCGTTTCATTCCGGATCGTTACTTGCCGGACAAAGCCATTAATATTTTGGAAGAAGCAGCGGTTTTGGCCCGGCAACAACGGGGTTCGGCCAGTATTGTTCGCGGCGAAGATGTGGCTGAAATTGTCGCCCAGGCGACTAAAATACCGGTTCAGCGGATTAGTCAGGAGGAAAGTCGGAAGCTGCTTGATTTGGAGCAGCTGATCCATCAGCGGATTGTTGGTCAAGCTGAAGCGGTCAAAATGGTTGCCGCCAGCTTGCGCCGGGCCCGAGCCGAGATGCGCGATATTAAGCGGCCGATCAGTAATTTTTTGTTTTTGGGTCCGACCGGCGTCGGCAAAACAGAATTGGCCAAAACTATTGCTGAAGTTTATTTTGGCTCCGAAGACAATATGATCCGCTTGGATATGTCCGAATATCAGGCGGCCGACAGTATCAATCGGCTGATCGGCCAAGCTGACAGCCCCGGCTTGTTGACAGAGGCGGTGCGGCAAAATCCTTTTAGCATTATTTTATTGGATGAAATAGAGAAAGCTGATCGTAACATTATTAATATTTTTCTCCAAGTGATGGAAGATGGCCGTTTAACTGATGGCGCCGGCCGAGTTATTGATTTTACCAATTCAATTATTATTGCCACCTCCAACGCCGGTACGGAGTTTATTCAGGATCAAATCAGGGCCGGTTTGGGCGTCGAGCAAATTCGCGATCAATTAGTTGACTATCAACTCAAGGATTATTTTCGGCCGGAATTTCTCAATCGGTTTGACGGGATTATAGTTTTTCGGCCGCTTAATTTGGCCGAAGTGGAGCAGATTGCCCGGTTAATGATTGACCGGTTGGGCAAAAACTTATCTCAGCAGGGGGTAAGTCTGGAGGTGACGGCGGCGGCTATTCAGGAATTGGCCCAAGCCGGCTTCAATCCGACTTTAGGCGCCCGGCCGCTCCGGCGGGTAATTCAAGAGAAGGTGGCCGATATTTTGACTAATTATTTATTGGAAAACAAATTATCCCGACGGGATGTGGTAGTGATTGATGCCGGCGGTGTTATTACGGTTAAGAAGGCGATTTAAGGCTTGCAAAAATCGGCTTTTTATGGTAAGCTGAATTCCGTCCCACGGGATTTTTATTATTCAGTTGAGTAAGTCCGGATTCGCCGACTTAGCTCAATGGTAGAGCAACCGCCTTGTAAGCGGTAGGTTGTCGGTTCGATTCCGACAGTCGGCTAAATATAATTTAACAGCTAAAATCAAATTTATGTCTCAAGACAACATGATAAAATTAGAGTGCACCGCTTGTAAAAGAGTCAATTATTTTTCTCGGAAGAATAAGAAGATTTTAAAGGATCGTTTGGAAATGAATAAATTTTGCAAGCACTGTCAGAAGCATACCAAGCACAAAGAGACCAAATAATTTTATCGGCCTTTAGGGCCGCTTTTGGGCGTGTAGTTCAACAGTAGAACGGCGGTCTCCAAAACCGCAGACGAGGGGGCAGCACCTTCCACGCCTGCCAGTTATTAAAAAGCAATCTGTTTAGCCGTTGGGGCGAGATTGCTTTTTGTGTTATAATGAAGTTGTTTTATTACTAGCCAAAGTTGATTGGTGGTATGTTCATTGGTATGTTCATTAATTAATAATTAATAATTTATGGCCAGTGAAAAATATATTCGCAAGGTGGTTAAAAACGGTCGCAACAGTTATTATCTTAATCTTCCCAGAGAAATTGTCAGGGCGCTTAAACTCAAAGAAAGACAAAAATTGATCATCGGGCGGCAAGGGAAGAGGATAATAATAAGTGATTGGACCAAATAGCGATGAGAGCGCGTCGACAATTAGTCTTTTGTTTTTTGGCCGGATTAAGCTTAGCCGGCTGTATCATTCAGCGGCCGGTCAATTGGCCGGCGGTCAGTAATAGACGGCCGGAAACCGAGTCAGTTCAAGCGCTAATAACCGAATCACCGGCCTCGGCAACAATTAATGAGGAAATTGACGTGCCGATTATTATCTATCATCACATCAAAGATGACTACAACTCAAACAGCGAGGCAGACAAAAATTATACGGTTACCGTGGCCAATTTTCGGGCCCAATTGGATTATTTGGTGGCACGGGGCTTTACCCCGATTTTACTTAGCGATATAGCCCGATATTTTGCCGGCGATTTTAAATGGCCAGTCAAGCCGATTGTCATCACTTTTGACGACGGTTTAATTAGTCAATACCAAAATGCTTGGCCGATGTTAAAGGAACGTGGTTTTAAGGCCACTTTTTTTATTTTTACTAATCCGATCGGCAAAAATGACAACTATTTTAATTGGGAGCAGATTAATGAATTGGCTGAGGCTGGTTCGGAAATCGGCAGCCATGGTCATTATCACTTGTTTTGGGATAAGATAACCGACCAGGAGCTAAGACAAGAAATTATCGCGAGTAAAGAGATAATTGAAGCGAAAATTGGCCGGCCGGTAATTGCCGCCGCTTATCCATTTGGTCAATCTAATGATCAAGCGACACAAGCGCTTAAAGACGCCGGTTATTTGGTTGCTCGGGATATTGTTAATGGTCGGTCGCATCAGCCGGCGGAGTTATTTAAATTAAAAGCTTATTTTGTTACTAATGATTTTAGTCGTTTTAAAACAATAGTGGGTGATTAAGCTTTGCTTAAAATTGTGTTATAATTAAAGAAAATTAATAACCAAACCATACTATGTTCAACCAATCTGGCCTGGCGCCAGCCTTAAAAATAGTTTTGGTTTTTGTATTGGTGGTGTTTTTGATTGTTGTCGGCGGTTTAGCCTGGGCAGTGTACAAACTGTGGCCGCTGTTAAAGGCCAATGAAGCCGTTTTGCCCGCTGTTAAGCCGGAGACTGTTTTAGACGGCGCCGATTCAGTTAATCAAGACACTACTGACAAAAACCCCTTATTAAATGCTGACCAGGAACGGGTTCTGGAAAACTTGGGTGTGGATGTGGCCGCACTGCCTCAAGCAATTACCCCGGCGCTGGAGCAATGTTTTATTGAAAAGTTGGGTCCGGATCGGGTCAAGGAAATCAAAGCCGGCTCCCCATTGACAGTAATGGATTTTTTCCAGGTTAATAGTTGTTTTTAAAGTTGTCGGTTGAATTATTTTACCAGTTTAAAAGCTCCGCCAATGGCGGAGCTTGAATTTTGCAACAAAAAAAGCTATTTTGCGTAATAGATATAAAGAACAATTATGGTGATTAATTTTATCCCGGAGGGCAAAACCGACGAGGAGTTAGTTCAATTGACTTTGAAAAATAAGGAATTTTTTTCTTATTTGGTCAATCGTTATAGCATCAAGCTGTCTCGATATATAATTAGGATATCTGGGCTGGGTCGTGAGGACGCTGATGATTTATTACAGGATATTTTTATTAAAGCTTATAAAAATTTAAATAATTTTGACCGCCGATTGAAGTTTTCTTCCTGGATTTATCGCATTGCCCACAATCAAGTGATTGATAATTTTCGCCGCCGCCGAGTTCGTCCGGGGCAGATATATTGGGAGGATAATGGTAATATTTTAGTTAAACTTTTAGCCGATGATGATGTTATCCAGAGAATAGACAGTCAGATTGATCGGCGTAAAATCTATCAAGCCATAGAGAGATTGGATTATAAGTATAAAGAAGTGCTTGAGTTGAGATTTTTAGAAGAAAGAAATTACCAGGAAATTTCTGATATTTTGAAAAAACCGGTTGGGACGATTGCTTCTTTGATCAATCGGGCCAAGCTTAAATTATCTGAACAATTAAATAAATCGTAAATATATGGATGATAATTTCGGACAAGAAGTATTAAAAAAAATTGAGCGAGATGAGATATCGCCAGAACCGAAATGGAAGTTTTTATTGGCCGATTACATTATTTGGCTGTTGGCCACGGCATGTCTATTGGTTGGCAGTTTGGCAGTGGCGGTGATTATTTTTATTATTTTTAATAATGATTGGGATTTATACCATAATGCCACTAGTAGCTTTTGGTGGTTTGGTTTGACTAGCTTGCCATATTTATGGATATTATTGTTGGTATTATTCGTTGGCTTGGTTTTTCATAATTTTCGCCATACCAAATCCGGTTATCGTTATCGCTTTCATTCAATATTTATCGGCACGATTATAGTTAGTGTTATTTTGGGAATATTGTTTTATGGGATTGGTTTTGGTCGGGCTCTCGAAAGAGCTTTAGCTGATAGCTTGCCTTTTTATGAGCGTTTTAGTCCGCATCATCGTTTATGGCAAATGGCAGGTGAAGGACGTTTGGGCGGTATTATTACTACGATTGACAACCAGGGCAATATCCGGTTGCGCGATTCTTTTGGGCGCGAGTGGCATATTAATATCAGCCAGGTAGAAGTCATTGGCGACCCTAATTTTATTCGGCCCGGGCAAAGATTGCGAGTGGTTGGTCGTCAGGTCGACGAGGATGAATTCGAAGCGTTAGTCATTAAGCCTCTTTTTGCGCCGCCGCGTCGCCAACTAATGATGCTATTTCGTTAGTCAGTAAATTTAATGCAATAAAAAAATAGTCAAACCGTATTAACTTAATGAAAGGTCTCAAGCGCTAGTGAGATAATATGTAATTAATAAATTAATTCTACATTAATGAGTAAAAAAGCACTGATTATTCCTTTGTCTATAATTTTTGTCTTAACCATTGGTGCATTTTCCGCTTATGCTTATGGCGGTGCAGTTGGTTTCAATGGGGCAGACCGCCAGGCAGTCGAGGAAGCCTTAACTAAAGGCGATTATCAGGCCTGGCAAGAGGCGGCCAGCAATTCACCTTTAACCGAAAAAATTACCGAGGATAATTTTGTCCGATTTGTCCAAGCGCATCAATTGCGCGAACAGGCCAGGCAAATTGAAGAAGATTTGGGCATTACTGATATTGGCGGTCGCGGTGGCCGCGGGGAGGGTATGTGTCCCAATTCACAAAATCATCAGGCAATAATGGCAGCTTTAGACAGTGGTAATTATCAGGCCTGGAAAGAAGCCGTTGGTGATTCGCCGTTGGCCGAAAAAATCACCGAGGATAATTTCGGCCGATTTGTCCAAGCGCATCAATTACGTCAAAGCGGCCAATTTGACGAGGCCCGGCAGATTGAAGAGTCTTTAGGCATTGATTTCCCCGGTCGGCGAGGTCAGGCCCGCCAAGCTAAATAAGTTTGGGGATAGTATGATTAATTAAAGTAAAAATAATAAAACCCCGATTAACGGGGTTTTATTATTTATCCGGATATGGTATAAAAAGCGTAAAGATTAATAATTAATATTAAATACGATGAAACAAAATGAAGGGGTAGTAGATCGGATTATTTGTTTGCTGTTGGCCATTATTTTAGCAGGTTTGGGCTATTGGAGTCTTATTGGCGCTTGGCAAATGGCGGCTTATGTGATAGCGGCGATTTTATTAATTACGGCTGTTACTGGTTTTTGCGGTTTGTATAAGGTTCTCGGTATTAGCACTATCAAGCAGCCTAAGCCGGATTTGGGTATGGGTGGTTCGAGCAAAGAGAATGCCGACCGTCAATAGGCCGTTTAGTTCAATTATTTGTTTCAATTATTATTATCTTTGAGTTATAATTTAGATAATAGTTGGTTATTTTTATGCCCAAAATTGTAGTAGTTAATGATAAGATGCAGAAAGATTATCGTTATATCCTATCCGCTCCGATTGGCCGTGGTTTTGCCCCCGATTTTAAGCCGCAACTAACCCCCAAGGAGATGTTGCGGTTGGGTGTATTTGGCGGCAAATACTTGACTGATTGCCGAAAGGAATTTCTCGCCAGTTGGTTTAAGGGAGCGAAACTATGTTCCGAGCGCCACAACGCCAAGCTTAATTATTTCGGCGTTAACGCCGTCAACCATTATTGGTCTGGCGGCAAAAAGCTGGATTTATCCGGATGATCCCCGAGGTTGGTTTCAGTGGTATTGCCGTTATTATTTAGGGCGGCGTTTAATCGAAGAAGACCGCCGGCAAATCGGTCGTTGGAAGACGATGGCTCGGCACATCGGTCAAATCAAAAAATATTGCCACCCCGGCGATTTGTCTTGCCGGCGCCGGCAGCGTCAGGCACTCCTTCATTGGGCTTATGACAGTCGTAAAATTTAGATTGGCGACCCAATATTTAAATTTAATTAAGTTGACAAAATCGGCATTTTGGCGCATTATTGAACCAGCAACGAAAATTGAAACCAGGGAGAAGCCAATGCCCAACAAGAAACTGGAAGTGTCCTTAGTTAAATTTTTGTTGATATTTTTTTGTTGTCTGGGGGCGGGTCTGTTTTTCGGTCTGAAGCTGGGCCGTTATTGGTTGCCTAATAACCCTTCTTGTTATTCGGTTGAATCAGCTGGGTCGGCCCTGGATCAGGAATTTAGCCGATTAGCGCCGGCTGAAAAGAAAATTGCCCTGGATTTTGTTCAATTAATCAGAGCTCAGTTTTCTCTGGAAGCACCGTTATTGGAGCGGCCGGAACGAGATTGGTCAGAGCAATCACGGGGATTATCGCGGTGGTCATTGGCGCGAGTCAAGAAATTTTGAATCCAATTGGCGACTCAACCGAACTCACCCGAACCAAATAATGGTTCGGGCTTTTTTATTCGGTCGGTTTTTGTTAAGATAGAAAGGATGATAAAATATCAACTGAATAATTTTACTCCTGCCGGCCGGTTTAAAATTGATTATCGGTCGGAATTGAATGAGGAACAATATCGGGCCGTCACTCAAGGCGACGGTCCTTGTTTGGTTTTGGCTGGCGCCGGGAGCGGCAAAACCCGCACTTTGGTGTATCGGGTGGCTTATCTATTGGAAAGAGGAGTTAAGCCCAATCGGATTCTTCTTGTCACTTTCACCAATAAAGCGGCCAAGGAAATGTTGTCGCGGATTGACAGTTTGCTCAAAACCGCTACCAAAGGCTTGTGGGGCGGCACTTTTCATCATATCGGCAACCGGCTGTTGCGGCAATATGGCTCGGCCATCGGCCTGAAGCCCAATTTTAATATTTTAGACGCTGAAGACGCCAAGGCGCTAGTCAAGGCGGCCTTGGCGTCTGTCGCCATTCCGGAAGATAAATATTTTCCTAAAGCGGAAATGATTTACAAAATAATCAGTCTGGCGGCCAATTTATCACGGCCGCTAGCCGAAGTAATCGATTGGCGCTTCGGCCAAATTGATAAGGACTATGTCCCTTTGATTGAGCAGATTGCCGCCAGCTATCAACAGCGAAAAAATCAGTCCAATGCTTTGGATTTTGATGATTTGCTCTCTTTGTGGGCTCGGCTTTTGAGGGAATCGCCCGAGGTCAGGCAAAAATTGGCCAATCAATTTGAGCATGTTTTGGTGGATGAGTATCAAGACACTAATCATCTTCAGGGAGAAATTGTCGCGGCCTTGGCCGGCGCCAGTCCTAATATTTTTGTGGTCGGTGACGATTCTCAGAGTATTTATTCTTTTCGTGGCGCCGATGTTAATAATATTTTAGACTTCCCCAAGATTTTTCCTCAAGCTCAGACGTTTAAACTGGAAACTAACTATCGTTCGACGCCGGAAATTCTAGCCTTGGCCAATCAGTCTATTTCCTACAACCAAAATCAATTTGTTAAAAAATTGAAAACCAATAAACCGGCCGGAAGCCGACCGGCGGTGGTACCGCTAAGCGACAACAGCCAGCAGGCGGAATTTATTTGTCAGCGGATTTTGGATTTGGGGCGGGACGAAGGGCTTAATTTGAAAGAGGTGGCCATTTTGTTTCGGGCTCACTATCAGTCGTTGGAATTGGAGTTGGCGCTCAATAAGCGGAACATTCCTTATGTTATGCGGGGCGGTTTGCGGTTTTTTGAACAGGCGCATATCAAGGAGGTGATTGCTTTTTTAAAAATTTTGGTCAATTGTCATGATGAATTGGCCTGGCAGAGATTGCTATTGCTTCAACCGGGCATTGGTTTGGTCGGCGCCCAAAAAATATATCAGCAATTGTTGGGCCGGCCGGATTTGGCGGCCATCACTAATAATCCGGTGCTGGGTTTGCCGGCGCGGGCTCAAACTTCTTTTGACCGACTGCAGCAATTGGTTGCTCGCATCAGTTCTGGTACTAGTCATGATATTGCGGCGATGATTAAATCAATTATTGAGTCTGATTATCGCGAACAATTGAAAAATAATTATGATAATTATCAGGATCGTCTGGCTGATTTGGAGCAATTGGCGTTATTTGCCGCCAATTATGATGATTTGGCTAAATTTTTGGCTGACGCCGCCCTAGGGGAGAGCTTTAAAGGCGAAAGCCTTGCCGGTTATCAAGCCGGAGCTGAGGAGGCGGTCGTATTATCGACCATTCATCAAGCCAAGGGGTTGGAGTGGCCGGCAGTGTTTATTCTTGGTTTGCTTGACGGCCAATTTCCCAATGCTAAAGCTTTTGAGCGACTAACCGACCTAGAAGAGGAACGGCGACTGTTTTATGTTGCTGTCACTCGGGCTCAGGATTATTTGTATTTGACTTATCCCTTGTTTAGTTTGGCCACTGGCAATCTCAATCAGCCCTCGCAATTTATCAAAGAATTGCCCCAACAGGTTTACGAGCCGTGGCAAGTAGATGAAGCCGAGAGTGATGAGGTAATTTATGTCGAAGAGGAAGAAAGTG
>Ga0209605_1003741_pt1 | contig 13040 bp, 10 predicted proteins | sample AD_UKC035_MetaG_FD_184408 | JGI IMG/M metagenome (GOLD analysis project Ga0209605, IMG submission 184408) | Active sludge microbial communities of municipal wastewater-treating anaerobic digesters from USA - AD_UKC035_MetaG (SPAdes) (version 2) | ecosystem: Engineered > Bioreactor > Anaerobic >...
CGACCCCCGTAGCCACCACCCCCGCGCGGCCCCAGCCCCCAATGCCCCAATCGCCACAAAAAGCCACGCCACCGCCAACGCCACCGTCCCCAACCCCCAACAGGCGTACGAGAAGAAATCCGTGTTCAACGCCGCCGCAATCGCTCCCAACCCGCACACCCAAAGCCGAAAACCCAGCCGCAAAAACGCAAACCAAACCGCCACCCCCAACACCAGGAGACTCAGCGCCGCATAGAACTTGCCAAAAAACAGCGGGCCCAAAACCCACAACAACAGATTCGTCACGTTCGGCGCCCCCGCCCCACCCCAGCCGCCCACCCAATTCAAGTCCTGCCATATCCCGAAGAAAATCCCCGGCACCGAAAAAAACGCCGCACTGCTCGCCCCCAAGGGGCCGTCGCTCGAAAAATGAACCATCTCCGGCCGGAAGCTCTTGGCAAACATCCAGCCCAGCAGCACCGCCAGGAACAGCACGACGCATAAACCCGATCCCAGCGGACGCGGGACACGGGAGCGAACTTCGGGGTCAGCCATAGAGTCCTCGAATTGTGGCGTATGTGGTCAACAGGTCAAGTTTGGCCCCTGCCGTTCCAAGCCATCGCCCCTTCCGTCGAGGACTCCACATGGGCGAGGCGCGGGCAAGAGAGCTGAGGGGTACAACAAGGTCGTCACAAGCCTCGGGATTCGACGGGGTTTGAGGGCGCCTCGCCAGACGTTGGCTCGGGTTTGCGGAAACTCAGGATCGGATGAAACGAAAGGGCGTACAAACCAAGCCGATTCAGCGCCGTCGTCAGCCAACCCGGCTCGTACCGGTAGAGCACCGGCGGCCCGTAAATGCTCCCCGTTCCACCGGTAAACACCAGCCCAGCCCGCCTCACCCGCCGGATCACACCCAACACCGTGTATACCCGGTCGATCGGCTGCAGCACGATCCAGCCCGGCCGATTCAGCTTCTCCGCCAATACCCGCACCACCCACCACGGCAAATGCAGGTAGTTCGGAAACGAAAGAAACAACCAGCCCCCAGGCTTCAGCACCCGACCCATCTCCGCCAGCGCCGGCCCCGGATCCTCAAGATGCTCGATCGTCTCCATCAACAACACCATGTCGAACATCCCGTCCCCAAACCTCAGCCCCGCTAAATCCATCACCTCAAACGTCGCACCCGGGAGTCGCGCCCGCACAAACTCGATCGCCGTGCGGCTCTGGTCGACCCCATAAATCTGCCCCGCCGGCAGCAAGCCTTCCGCAGCCAAATACCGAAGCCCATGCCCCTGCCCGCAGCCGCACTCGAGCAAACGCATCCCGGGCTGCAACCGGCGCCGCAACACCGGCAACAGATGCGCATACCAAGGCGGCATGTCCGGCTGCAGCACCTCGTAATGCCGATCGTACCACGCTGCCTCGGGACGCAGCGTCCCCGCAGGCCCCACCGCCGGTGCGGACGGATCCGGATCAGCCATGGCCTCAGGAACCCCTCCCGGAACCGAGACCCCGCCCCGCCGCCCCATCGGCCTCCGGCTTCGCCAAGTCGAACTCGACCACGTCGTACATGTTGAACAAGAAGTAGCGCAGAACCGACCTGAAAGGCAGCAGATTCCGCACCCGATGCATCCAGTTCGTCCGATGCGCCACCAACTCCGCCCGCCGTAGCTCGTATCGGACCGGCGCGTAAAAGTCGTACCGCCCCTCCCCCGCAAAGTAGTCCATGCTCCTCTCGGTGAAGTAATGCCGATGCGTCGGGTCCTGATACGCCCAGTCCGCCTTCGCGTACGGCACGATGATCCGCAACACCCCGCCCGGCTTCAATACCCGATGCAGCTCCGTCAACACCCGCGGTATGTCCCCGAGGTGCTCAAGCACGTTGTCCATCAGAATCTCGTCCGCCGAACCCGTCTCCAGCGGATACGGGAAGATGTCGAGGTCGAAATGCCGATCCGCTTTCACCTCCGGCACCACGTCACAGTTCAAGTACCCCGGCAAGTACCGCCGGCCGCATCCGAGGTTGATTTTCATGGTCGCAATCCCGCCTCCGCCCCGGCACGACGGCCGGAGCCCGCCACGCTCACAAGGAAATCCTCATACCGGCGCGCCAGATCGTCCCAGTCGAATCGGCGCGCAAACGCCTTCCCCGCCTCCCCCAGCGCCCGCCGCCGGGCCGGGTCGTTCGCCAGATCCACCAGCGCCTCCCCATACGCCGCCGCGTCGAAAGCCGGCACCTTCACACAGCAGTCCGCCGGATAATCCCCCAGCTCGGGTATGTCGAACACAACCACGGGCACCCGATGACAGAACGCCTCCACCAACACCAGCGGCGAAGCCTCGAACCGCGACGGCATCGCCATCAGCAACGCCCGGCGCAGGAGATCGTCCCGCTCCGCTTCCCCCACCCGCCCTGCCCACCGCACCGCACCGCCCAGACCCAATTCCCTAAGCCTCCGCCCGAGCCATGCCTCGTCCGAGGCCGCACCCGACCCGGCCACCACCACCGGCACCTTCAGACGCGCCCCGATCCGGCGCACCGCCTCGAACAGCAGATCCAATCCCTTCTGCTCAACGTCAATCCGCCCCAGAAACAGGACGTGCTCCTCCGCCCGGCGCGGCTCGCAGTCAATCAACTCCCGGCTCACACCGTTCGGAATCACCACCGACCGAATCCCCGGACTCGACGCCTCGACCACACGCTTCAAGTGACTCGACAGCGCCACCGCAAATTGATACTGGCTCAACCCCCGCCGTTCCACCCAGCCAAACGGCAGCCGATACTTGCGCGCCATCGCCGCCCCCGACAACACCTGGGTCAAGGCCACCACCGGCTTCCGCGTGAACCACGGCAGGAACGCTGTCGAAAAGGGCGGCGTCAGGCTCTCGACCCATACATCGTAGTCCCCCCGGACCGCCCGACTCGGCAGACGGACCTGGTAAATCAATTGGCCCAACCGCGGCCCCGCCTTCGCCCACCCCAGACGCTCGTAGCCGACGCCGTCCCTCGACTCGGACTGCGCCCCGGGATAATCCCCCGTCACCACACGGACCTCGTGCCGCGCCGCCAGACGCCGGGCAATCTCGTGGATCGCCCGCGCGCCACCTCCCGAGTAGTACGGGTTGCCGGGCGCGTCGTAGTTCGAAAACACGATCCGCCACCGATCGCGCCCGCCACGGTATTCAGGAGCCGATGGCATCGCACCTCCGCCGCCCCGCTCACGGCACCCAGTGCGGGTCAAGCCGATGCCGGACCCGCCGCCAGAACTGCTGCCATGGCGTCAACGGGGCCGGGTCCGGCTCCAGCTCCGGCAACACCGCCCGCGCGGCACCCGGCACAAGCCGCTTCGCCGCTTCAATGCATATCGCACAGTGATAAATCATCACCCCGTCCAAATGCGTCACCGTCGCCCAGTGCCGGCGTCGCACCGGCGCAAGGTGAACCCGGTAGTTGTACTGGCACGGCAGGATCACCACCTGATCGTAAAACTGCGTGTGCACCACCTCGTTCAACGTCAGCTGATCCTCGATGCTCCGAAACCGCGCCCGGCCCCGCGCAACAATCGCCTCCCGCATCGGCCGCGATGCCTTCACGTCCCAAAACGTCACCCCCGCGTTGAAGTAGTTGCTCGTGTACCCTTGCCCCGCCAAATACCGCGAGCCCGCATGCTCGACACACGCCCCGAGCGACGCACCCCGCAACAAGGCCGGAATCTCCGGCAACGGCCGCAGGCACAACACGTCCGAGTTGTCCACCACCAGCGCGTAGTCCACCCCCAAGTGGTCGATGAACAGAAATCGCCGATAGTACAAGTCCCGCATCGGATGCGAAAACGCCAGGTCCGGCCGCTCAAGATGATACTGGATGCCAGGCAATTGCCTTGCCGGAAGCCGGTCCCCGATCACAAACGCATGCAGCTCGAGAAACGGATTCTGCGCAAAGCTCGTGAACGTCCGGTCCAATCGCTCCGCCGGCGGCCCCGACGCCACCGTCACCACCGCCTGTCGCCCAGCGCCCATCCCCTCAGCCCCCCACGGCATTCAGCCGTATCACTCGCGTCCCCTCCGCCTCAAAACCAACCGGCACCCGCCGCAGCCCCCCGAGCGCCCGCTCAATCGCTTCATGCCGGCCCGGCTCCGCAACAAACAGGAGAAACCCCCCAGCCCCAGCCCCGAGGATCTTCCCCCCCACCGCCCCGGCCCGACGCGCCGCCCGATACCACCCGTCAATCCGTGCGCTCGAGACCCCACGGGCCAACCGCCGCTTCAGCATCCAGTTCTCATGGAGGATCTCCCCAACCGCCCCAACCCGGTCCCGCTCCAGCTCTGCTCTCAGATCCCCCGCCAATCCCACCATCCGCGCCAGCATCGCCCGCTTCCGACGGTCCCCGGCAATCGCCTCCTGCTTCTTCTCGAGAATCGGACCCGCCCGACGGGTCAGCCCGGTGTAGAACATGACCAGATGCGCCTGCAGAACCTTCAGCGTGTTGGCCCGACACCGGATCGGATTCACATGCACCCGGTCGCCCGGGCAGAACTCGATGTAGTTCAGGCCGCCATAGGCAGCCGCGTACTGGTCCTGCCAGCCGATCGGCTCCCCGCACCGATCGATCTCGATCGTGCACGCCTCCCGGGCCAAAGCTTCCGCAGTCCGGCGCTCCCCGCAATACGCGTGCAGCGCGTTCAACAGCCCCACCGTGAACGCACTCGATGAACCCAGCCCCGTGCCCCTCGAGGGAATGTCCGCCACCGACACGATCTCAACCCCCCCCTCCACGTCCAGCATCCGCAGCGCCTCCCGCACCAGCGGATGCTTCAGCCGGCTCACCCACGCAACGTTCTCCGTCCGCGAATAGCTCACCCGGATCCGCCGGTCGAACTTCGGGTTCACCGTCACGTACACGTACTTGTCAATCGCCGTCGACACCACCGCCCCGCCATGCTCCCGGAAATAGGCCGGAAGATCGCTCCCGCCCCCCACGAAGCTCATCCGTAACGGTGTCTGACTGATGATCATGCCACCACCCGATCCTGCTCCAGAATCAATGCGACCGCCGCCCCCACATTGTCCACCACAAAGTCCGGCGAAACCGCGTGCTTGCCATCCCTCCCCCCCAGACCCGTCCTCACCAGGACCGATCGCACCCCCGCCGCCCGCGCCGTCGCCAGATCGGTCGTGCTGTCCCCCACCAGCCAGGATTCCCCAAGCGCAATCCCAAGATCCGCCACCGCCCGCCGCACCAGCCCCAGCCCCGGCTTGCGACAGTCACACTCGATCTTCAACTCGGGCCGCTCCCCGGGGAACCCGCGCTCCGGATGATGCGGGCAGACGTAGATCCGATCCAGAAAACCATGCCCGGCCCCCAGGGCCATCTCGAGCCGATGATGGATCCGCCGCAGTTCCTCCGCAGTGCACCAACCCTTCGCAACCACCGGTTGGTTCGTGATCACCACCGCCCGATACCCCGCGTGATTCAAACGCCGCACCGCCTCTGCCACCCCGGGCAACAACTCCAGATCCTCCGGACGACATACGCCCCCCACCTCCGCGTTCAAGGTGCCGTCCCGGTCCAGAAACACCGCCCGCTGCGGTCGATCCCAACCGCTACGCGCCACCAACCCCGCCTCGAATTCGGCACAAACCCGATCATACCGCTCGGGGGTCCCAATGTCCTTGATGTACTCGGAACTCCGATACCCGTAAAGCCGACCCCCACGCGCCTTCAGCTCCGGAAACACGTCCCGCCCAAAATCCAGGATCCCCCCATGCCCCTTCCACGGCGCCAAGGCCCCCCGCTCGATCACGTACAACGCCGCGTTCACCAGGTTCGCATGCAACGCCCCTGCCGGATGCGGCCGCGGATGAAAGCCCACAATCCAATCCGCATCGTCCACTTCGACGAGATCCGAATCCAGGGGATGATCGTTCGGATGCAGCAGCAGCGTGGCAGCCGCCTCCCGCTCCGCATGCGCACGCCATAATCGATCAAGGTCCACCCCCAACATCTCGTCGCCGTACACCACCAGATACCGCGGCGCCAACGCCGATTCCACACCCACCACCGCCCCCGCCGTCCCCCGCGCCTCGGGCTCGATGCACAGCCGCACTCCCACCCCCCACCGGGAACCGTCCCCCACATACTCCCGGATCGTTGACCCCCGGTGCCCCGCCAGAATGAGCACCTCGTCGAAACCATGCCGCCGGCAAAGCGCCAACTGATGATCGAGAAGCGGCCGCCCGCCAATCGGTATCATCGGCTTCGGCAGGTCGCCCAACCGCTCGCGCAGCCGGGTCCCAAGACCGCCAGCCAGAATGACGGCCTGCTTCATCCCAGGACTTCCCGCGCCACCTCGTCCACCGCCCGGGCCACCGCCTCGTCCGAGCTCAGCCGCGCCACCCAGCCCAAAGCCCGCAGCCGCTCCACGGAATACCGGAACCGCGGCACATCCCCCGGCCACCCCTGCGCCGTCGCCCCATACCGAATCCGCGCCCCGGGCGCCACCCGACCGACCACCGCCTCCGCAATGCGCGCCACCGTCGTGTCGCTCCCGTCCGGCCCGATGTTGCAGCAGTTCCACCGACCCGCCATCTGCGAAACCCCATGGACCATCGCCGATACCAACTCCTCGACATGCAAGTACGGCTTGCACTGAGTCCCATTCCCCAGAACCGCCAACTCCCGCGGATCCGACCCCAGCCGCTTCACAAAATCCAGGATCACCCCGTGCGTCGCTCTCGACCCCACCACGTTCGGAAATCGAAAAACCCACGCCTGCTCGAGATGCGTCTCCAGCGCCGCACTGATCAACCCCTCGGACGCCAGCTTCATCGCGCCGTAGTTCGAGATCGGCCGGAAAGGTCCGCCCTCCTCGGTCAGCGGATCGGGATGACACCCGTACACCGCCGAGGACGACGCGAACGCAAACCGCCGAATCCCCAGGTCGCGGGCCAGCGTCAGGCTGTTCACCGTGGTCAGCAGCGTGTGGGTCAAATCCACCAACGGATCCTCAACCCCCGCCGGAATGTCCGAGTTCGCCGCCAGATGCCACACGATCTCGATCGGCCTCGAGGCGTGCAGCGGACCCAAACGCGCCCGGTTGCCGGCCAGGTCGTTCACGTCCGATTCGATCAACGTGAACTCCGGGCTCTCGAGCGCCCCACACAGGTTCTCCCGACGACCCAACCGAAGGTTGTCGATGCCAATCACCCGACAACCCAGCCCCAGGAGACGGTCCGCCAAATGACTCCCGATGAAGCCCGCAGCCCCAGTCAATAAACAACACAACGGTCGGTTCAGTGTCACGCTCGAACCCCGATGCAATAGGCCGGCCTCGCCTTTGTCAACCGTCCAGGCAGGCCGGATCGCCGATTGGGGAGGGACAGCACAGCCGGTTCCCCGAGATCTCTAATCTGCGCTCCGCCCTGAATCGGCGAGGAACCATCCCCGCACAGATTCGGGCCGGATCGCCGATTGACTGAGCGACGCTTCCGGCTCCGCGCAAACCCCTAATCTGCGCTCCGCCCTGAATCGGCGAGGGATTGTCTCCGCACCGATTCGGGTCGGATCGCCGACTGGGGAGGGACAGCGCAGCCGGTTCCCCGGGATCTCTAATCTGTGCTCCGTCCTGAATCGGCGAGGGATTGTCTCCGCACCGATTCGGGTCGGATCGCCGACTGGGGAGGGACAGCGCAGCCGGTTCCCCGGGATCTCCAATCTGTGCTCCGTCCTGAATCGGCGAGGGATTGTCTCCGCACCGATTCGGGTCGGATCGCCGACTGGCGAGGGACAGCGCAGCCGGTTCCCCGGGATCTCTAATCTGTGCTCCGTCCTGAATCGGCGAGGGATTGTCTCCGCACCGATTCGGGATGGATCATCCCTCGCCGCGGGCCATCGCCTCGAGCCAGTCGCACGCCCGCGGCAGCACCTGGCTCCAGTGAAACGTCGCCGCCCGCTCCCAAGCCGCCCGCCGATAACGCTCGTAATCCCCGGGAACCCGCCAGCAGGCCAGAATCGATTCACCCAGCGCCTCCGGCGTCTCCGCGTCCGTAACCCGGCCGGTCTGATCGTGCAGGGTCGATTCCACCAGGCCCGCCACCGGATAGACCACCGCCGGCGTTCCCATCGCATTCGCTTCGATCACGTTGAGTCCCCACCCTTCCCGCAACGACGTGTGCAATAACAAGTGCGCCTGACGCAACCGCACATCCTTCTCCGGTTCGGACAATGCCCCCGTGAACTCGACGCAATCCCCCAGCCCCAGGTCGGCCGCCAGCTGTCGCCATACCCCCTCGCGATCGCCGCTCCCTACAATCGTCAACCGCGCCTCCACACCCCGGTCCCGGAGCCATGCCACCGCCCGGATGCCGTGGTCGACCCGCTTGTTCGGCGCCAGCCGCGATACCATGATCAATCGAATCGGCAGCTCGATCCGCTTCGGCTCGAGCTCCGTCAGAACCTGGGTATGAACCCCGTACGGAATGATCTGCACCCGCCGGACCCCCATCGCCTCGAGCAACGCCTTCGTGTGCGCCGATGCCGTCCAAAACGGTACGTTGCGGTAGACCCAATGCGTCGACCGCTCCTGCCAGCGGCCAATCATCGACGTCGGCCACCGATAGAACACATCCCAGATCGGACCCAGCACCTCGTGAATGTACGCCACACACCGCGTCCCGCACCACCACGGCGCAAACCACGGCAACCCGTGATGCTGGTCAATCACCAGATCGAACCGCGCCTGGCGCCGATACCACCACCGCGCCTCGAGGATCGACCGTCCCTTCCCCCCGCGCCGCACCACCGGCAACCCCCGCACCGTTTCCTCCGGCGCCCCCCCCGGAAACGCGTTCGCAAACCACCACACGTCATGCCCCCGCTCCCGCAGCGCGGATAGATATCCCTCCGTCACGCGCTCCGCCCCGCCAGCCAGAGGGTTCAGCGGATCCCGCCAGTTGAGCATCAAGAACCGCATGCCTCGGACCACTCGTTCTCCATTCCGCCGTCCACGCCGTCGCTCAAGCTCCCGCCATGCACCATGACCTCGCCCACCCGCTTCACGGCACCACCGTCGCCCGATAATACCGCGCCCGCGGCCCCGCCGACATCAGGTCCTCGTAGACAAAGGACTCCGAGGACGCGGCGAGCATGGCAAGGGGCAGCCAGACGGACAGATCGCTCGAGCCCTCGATCTGATACTCGATTCCGGGCACCGCCGCAAAGGCAACTCTGTTGCCCAGCGACCCCGGCGCACGGGGCAACCCGACCAGGACAGGAGCAGGAATCCAGGGCGGTGCGAGTGGGGGCGTGGAGGCCACAGCACGCCGGACTCCATCCTGAAGAACAAAGTAGTAAGCCTTGGCGTCTGACGGCAGCGCGACACGCACGCTACTGTTGGTGATGTTCAGCACCGTTCCTTGCCATTCACGACTCTGCCAATAGGCGCCCTGGCCATCCTGGAAAGCCCTGGTCTCATTTGTGGCCCAGTACAAAGCGACGGAGGGCAGTCCTACAACGTTCTCAATCTTGGCCTCCACCATGCTCGGACCAAATGCCGTCTGGGTGATGCAGGGATAGTGTGCCCCACCCCGCAAATGGGCATCCAGAAACACCTCGGCATCCTGACACCAGTCCCAGGTGTACACCGCCCCGTGACCCAGCCCCGGGCGTATGCACAACGCCCGTGGCCCCCGCGCCATCGCCCAGGACAAACGGGTCGTTCCCATGGAGAAGTAACTGTCCCCATCACTGTTGACAAAAAGCACTGGGCATCGCACTTGGTGTAGATAATGCACCGGGTCGAACACCCCCTTCCATCGACGGACGTCCTCAGGCTGCATCTCGTTGAAGTGCAGCGTAAACGACGACTCGATGCCTACTCCTGCTCCGCCATAAATGGCGACTCCACCCGCCACGCGATCGTCAATGCCCGCCAGCGTGCAGGCCAACACCCCCCCCCAGCTCAAGCCCATCACCCCTATCCGATCCGGGTCCACCTCGATCAGTCCGCTCAACAGCGAGATCGCGCGCGCCGCCGCCGCCACGGATTGGTAGACGGAACATTCGCGCTCGCCCTGCGCAATCCGATGGAACGTGTTGGTGGTCGTCACCGGCAATACACTCTCCGGCAAGGGCTGACCATCCGGACCGTTGCCGAGGTTGTCCGTGACCAGGGCGACGTAGCCCCGACTGGCATAATGCTCGCTCCAATACGGGTCGGCGTCGGACTCGAACCCGGACAGACAGAGCAAGCCGGGAAACGGCCCCGATCCGCTCGGCCTCGAGAGATAGCCGAAAGCCCGCCGGCCGTCCGTCACCTCCCACACCACAGCCTCCGTCGTTTCATTCACCGGCACCGCCGAATACGACGGCGGTTTCCGCAGCTCGCTCATGTCCCAGGGACCCGTGTCCCGGTCGTCGGACGCCGCCCCCCCCGGGATCATCCCCACCATGAGAACCAGGACCGCAACAAGAAGCCGGCAAACCCATGAGGGTAACCCCGGTCTGGTGTCAGGTGCGTGAAAACACAGACACCCCGCACTTGGTTCCTCTCCCCAACCAGACCCGACCGCGATGGTCCTTCCGCCTCTCACACCGGCGCGGGCGCGGGCGCGCCCAGTCCCGGCGGCAGCTTCGGCGGCAACGGCTTGGGCACCTCGGGCAGCGGTGTCGCCGCCTCCGCCCCGGTCGGGGGACCGCTCGCGGGCGGCGGCGGCGGCGGCGTCAGCCTGCCGGTCCGGACGATCTCCTCGACCTGCGCCCCCTCGAGCGTCTCGAACTCGAGCAGCGACTTCGCAATCGTCTCGAGCTTGTCCAGGTTCCCGTGAATGAGCGAGTGCGCCTTCTGATAGCACTCGTCGATGATCCGCTTCACCTCGGCGTCAATCTCCTGGGCCGTCCGCTCACTGTACTCCTTGCCCCGCACCATGTCGCGTCCCAGGAAGATGTACTCGTTGTCCTCGCCGTATTGCACCATGCCCAGCTTCTCGCTCATCCCGAAGTGGCACACCATCGCCCGGGCCATCTGCGTGGCCTGCTGGATGTCCCCGGCCGCCCCGGTCGAAACGTCCCCGGAAATCACCTCCTCCGCGATCCGCCCCCCCATGGTCACCGTGATCAAATCGAGCATCTCCTTCCGCCCGCGGTTGAGGATGTCCTCCTTCGGCAGGTACATCGTCGCCCCCAGGGCCTGGCCCCGCGGGATGATGGTCACCTTGTGCAAGGGATGCGTGTGCTCGAGCATGACATTCACCAGCGCATGACCCGCCTCGTGCCAGGCCGTGAACCGCTTCTGCTCCTCCGTCATCGCCAGACTCCGGCGCTCCCGGCCCCATCGCACCTTGTCCCGGGCCTCCTCGAGCTCCTTCATCGTGATGAGTTTCTTGTTCAATCGCGCCGCCAACAACGCCGCCTCGTTCAGCAGGTTCGCCAGCTCCGCCCCCGAAAACCCCGGCGTCCCGCGCGCAATCACCGAAAGATCAATGTCCGGCGCCAGCTTCACGTTCTTGGCGTGCACCTTCAAAATCGCCTCACGCCCCCGGACGTCCGGCAGATTCACCGTGATCTGACGGTCAAACCGCCCCGGCCGCAGCAGCGCCGGATCCAGCACGTCCGGCCGGTTCGTCGCCGCAATAATGATGATGCCGTCCGTGGTGTCGAACCCGTCCATCTCGACCAGCAGCGCGTTCAACGTCTGCTCCCGCTCGTCGTTCCCGCCGCCCAGCCCGTGACCGCGGCTCCGGCCCACCGCGTCGATCTCGTCGATGAACACCAGACACGGCGTGTTCTTCCGCGCCTGCTCGAACATGTCCCGCACCCGGCTCGCGCCCACCCCGACGAACATCTCGACAAAATCCGAGCCGCTGATGCTGTAAAACGCCGCTTCCGCCTCGCCGGCAATCGCCTTCGCCAACAGCGTCTTCCCCGTCCCCGGCGGGCCTACCATCAAGATCCCCTTCGGAATCCGCCCCCCCAGCTTCTGGAACTTTTTCGGGTCCTTGAGAAACTCGACCAGCTCGGACACTTCATCCTTCGCTTCCTCGATCCCCGCCACATCCTTGAACGTCGTCCGGTTCTTCTCCCGGTTCAGCATCCGGGCCTTGCTCTTCCCGAAACTCAACGCCCCTTTTCCCGCCGACTTGATCTGCCGGATCAGGAAGAAATAAACCAGCCCCGCCAGCAGCAGAAACGGCAGAATCCCGTAAAACAGGTTCCAAAAGACCGTGTTCGGCTCCGCCACCTTGAACCGGCCCGTCCGCAACAGCTGATCCTCGAGCGCCTCCGATAACCGCGTCTCGATCTTGAACGGCACCCCCGCCTTCCCCCCCTCGGTATCGGCCAGCTTCCCGACAATCTCCCGCCGCAGCGACTGGGGATTGTAATAAATCGTCGCCTCCGTCACCAGGTTGCTCTCGACCACGTGCAGAAACTCGAGGTGATTCAACACCTTGTGACGCGATTGCGAGCGGTCCCTGAAGAAGATCGCCAGCGGCACGAGGCTGAAGATGATCAGCCACATCAGCATCGTCCGCGGCGAAACCCGCGGATCACCCCCGCGCCGTTCGTTGCGTCCGCTCTCGTTCTTGTAATCGTCGCTCATGTCGAGCCAAGTCACGCTGACTCTAGCACCTCGACCCGCCCCCTGCAACCACCGGTTCCACAAGTTGCTACAGTGTGTCCCAGGGCAGAGCCCAGACATGCTCGCCCAGCAACATCAGGAAACTCGGCGCGGAGCAAGGTGGTCCTTCCCACCTGCCGCGCCCCGGCGACGATAACCACGGGGAACTGCTCAAAGAGCCGATGCAGTTTCGGGGCCAAAAGCCAAGGTTCTTACTTCATGCGCGATGATTAATGACTCCGACATCGCATTTCAAGCTCTACCACAGAGATATGAGAAGCGCAGAGGACTCCCTCAGAAACCCCAACCCGATCCCCTCTCTGCGCTCTTCGTGCCTCCGCGGTTGATTCGGCCGCCCCGTCCCACCGCAGAGACACGAAACACGCAGAGGACTCCCTCAGAAGCCCCAACCCGATCCCCTCTCTGCGCACTTCGTGCCTCCG
>Ga0209605_1003744_pt1 | contig 13038 bp, 18 predicted proteins | sample AD_UKC035_MetaG_FD_184408 | JGI IMG/M metagenome (GOLD analysis project Ga0209605, IMG submission 184408) | Active sludge microbial communities of municipal wastewater-treating anaerobic digesters from USA - AD_UKC035_MetaG (SPAdes) (version 2) | ecosystem: Engineered > Bioreactor > Anaerobic >...
AACAGGCAATGGTACAGTTGAAAGAGCTCAGAACGAACGACAGAAACCCGCGAATAATTAAAAGCGAACAATTCGCGAAACTGGTTAAGAGCATCAAGGAGTTTCCTGAAATGTTGAAGTTGCGACCCTTGATCGTGACCGATAACGGGGAGGTTATCGGTGGCAATATGAGATACAAAGCATTGGAGAGTCTCGGCTATGAAGAGATTTCAGACGATTGGGTAATGTGCGCCTCGGATCTTACGGAAGAGCAAATAAAACGATTCATTATATCCGACAACATAATAATGGGCGAATGGGATTTTGACATTGTTTTTAGCGATTGGGAAATAGACGAATTAAAAGATTGGGGCTTTGATGTTTCACTTTTGGACTTGCCGGATACTATGTTAAGTGATAACGAGGAAGAAGAGAGCAAAGAAGAAACCAGCACACTCAAAAAGTATAAATGCCCAAAATGTGGGTTCGAATTTAGCGAGTGACCGGTATGAAGATTGCCGCATATATTCAAAGAAAATACGCCAAAGAGGCATACAAGAACGAATGTTATAATGCGCGGCTATGGGTTGGCTTAGAAGTCGTAATAGATTCGCTCAGGCGTGCTGGGTACGAAGTCGAATATACGGAAAAAAACAGTGTGGAAAATTACGACGTAATTCTGGTTTCTATCACAGCTGATTGCGATTGGCTGTCGTTCTTGGAAGAAAGAAAAGACTGGAAAAAAGGCGATTATATAATAATCTGTGGCGGTGCCGGTGTGTTGAATATTCGCCCTTTTCTTGAGTATGTCGACGTTTTTGTTTTTGGGCGTGGCGAGGAAACAGCCCCGAAAATTGTGAAGGAATACGAAAAAGGTGGGCGGTATCAAGATGAATCCGTTGTGTGGGCGAAAGACTTTGATCTTGAAAAAGAATATTACATTGCACAAGCAAAAGAATTATATCCGTATAAAGTGGAGTTGCCTAACGGGTTTGAATACGAAGAAACCGCACTCGGTTGTCCGAACAAATGTTCGTTTTGTGCTTATACGTGGCACAGAGATTATATTGGGGACGGAACATATCAGATGTCAAAATTGTCGAACAGAACAACAATAGACAAAACGGAACGAACTATCGCGGATTTGTTGAAAATTCCCGTAGAAAATTGGTCTGATGACGGGCTGGTAAAAACGATAGGATTAGACGGGATGTCTGAGAGGCTGAGATTCAGAGTAAATAAAAAAATCTCAAGTGAGATGTACCGAAATGTATTGCGCGGCTTGATCAAACAACCAAAAACAACAGAATTAAAGGTGTTTTGTGTTATTGGCTATCCAACGGAGTCAAAAGAGGATTGGCTCGAAACGCTCGAGGATATAAAAGCCGCGGAACCCGAAACTTTCACAGGCGAAAAGCAAGAAAAATTATTATATCATTTTACCCCGTTTAGGGCGATGCCCGCAACACCTGCTGCAACTTGGGAGATGCCAAAGGAAAATCTACGGGGTTTAATATCTAAAACATTAAAAAAGCCTAATATGCCCGGGAACGTATTCTATCAAGGTAAGGCGTTTTGGGCTTTGGAGAGTTTCGCGACCGATCATTTGTATGCGGTTATATTGTCTGCTTTGGTACTTAGAGGGGTAGAAAAAGATTCGCGGGCGGTGGACAAAATAATAAATGCAAAAGGGTTTGATTCTTTACGTGCATATAAAAAAGTCATCTTTTTGGATAAAATCCTTGACATAGACAATCTATTCCGAAAATATACAAAAGAGGATTTGCCGACGAAATACTTAAAAAACGGGTGCAAAGAAAAGGAGAGAGCAAATGATAAAAATTGACGGATTGAAAGAAAACGAAAACAATCCGCGGACAATACAAAGCGAGGCGTTCCAGCGTCGGGGCTTATTATTTCGATGAATCGTTTCAAGTGAAAGAGGATTACGAATTATGCCTTCGTCACATAAAAGAAAGAGGTGGAATAGTCGCCGCACGTTATGTGTTTTGGCAAAACGAACATTGGAAAAAAAGCGGTGGGTGCGTAGATTATCGAACACAAGCGATGGAAGCGGATTGCATAAGGCGTTTGATGAGAATGTATCCCGGAATGATCAGACAGGTAAAAAAAGGTGGTTCGAAATATTCGATAATGTTGGATTTCAAAACAAAAAAGTGACAAAGCAAAACAAAAAGAGGTGAGAAAATGGAGCAAAAAAGAGGTCATGCGGGAGGTCGCCCGACGGTTATTTCAAAAGAAAAAGTAGAAAGCTTGTATAAATATCTGAAAATCGGATCATATCCGGAAACTGCCGCGGCAGCCGCCGGGATTTCAAAGACAACTTTCTACAAGTGGCTAAAATACGGGCGCCGAGTCATTGAAAACAGCGAGAAGAGATACAAAAAAATAGCGGAAAAAGATCGCGTCTTTGTTGAGTTTGTGAACGCCTATGACGAAGCGATTGCAATCGCCGAGATGCGAGATTTGATAGTAATTGACAAGGCGGCTCAGGAGGATTGGAGAGCTGCTGCGTGGCGGCAAGAGCGGCGAAACCCGAAACGGTGGGGGCTTCGACAGCAGCAAGAGATCGAGGCGACGATAAAAGAGGTGCAGCCGTTCAGGAACGAAAAAGATTTTCTCGAAACAATCAGGGAGGTCGTCGATGTAGCAAAGGAATTTTCAGGAGACGTTTGTGAACATGCAGGAGAAGATGGATGACCGGCTAAGTCTTTCGGAAAACGAACAGGTTATAGAAAGCAATCTGCGGCATATTTATCACAACGAGTGGATAAGGAGCCGCCCCGGGAAAAAGCAGCTTCTCTTTTTGATGTTGCCTCAAACCGAGCTTTTGTACGGCGGTGCGGCTGGCGGTGGAAAGTCAGAAGCATTGCTTACCGCAGCGCTAATGTATGTTAACGAGCCGGATTATTCCGCGTTGTTGCTTAGAAAAACCTACGCGGAATTATCACTGCCCGGGGCACTTATGGAGCGGGCATTTTCGTGGCTATTTGGCACGGCGGCAAGGTGGCGGGACGATCGAAAAACTTGGGTGTTTCCGTCTGGGGCGACTTTGTCTTTTGGCTATTTGGATTCCGAGAACAGTAAGTACCGTTATCAGTCGTCAGAATTTCAATTCATTGGGTTTGATGAGTTGACGGCGTTTCGAGAAAGCGATTATCTTTATCTTTTTTCAAGATTGCGAAAGAAGGCAGATTCGAATATTCCGCTTCGCATGAGGGCGGCGAGTAACCCGGGAGGCATAGGGCACGATTGGGTAAGAGAAAGGTTCTTGAGGGGAAAAAAGCTTTTTATTCCCGCGACGTTGGAGGATAACCCGCATATTAACAGGGAAAAATACGAAGAATCGCTTAACAAACTTGATCTTGTTACAAGGCGGCAGTTGAGATTTGGGGATTGGGAAATAAAAGCAACCGGAAACAAGTTTCGTCGTGATTGGTTTAATGTTGTTAGAGATTATCCCGCCGATTTCAAGAGTGGCGTTCGTTTCTGGGATTTTGCAGCGACAGAACCAAAGAAAGGTGGTGACCCTGACTATACAGTCGGCACGTTGATAGTTGAGAAAAGCGGGTTGTATTGGGTGGTAGATGTTCAACGAACGCAAGGAACCCCACAGAAGATAGAACAACTTGTTAGGGCAACAGCAGCATCGGATCACGCCAACTACGGGAATAGAGTCATAACGGCAATTGAAGAAGAACAAGGATCGTCCGGGAAGATCGTCGCAGACAATTATACTCGCAATGTGTTACGGGGGTATACCGTCAAGTTTGTGCGTCCAACCGGTTCTAAGGAGGTGCGTGCTAATCCGGTAAGCGCAGCCTTCGAACGCGGTACGATAATGGTTGTAAGTGGCGGCTGGAACAACGCGTATATTGATGAATTAACCGCATTCCCGACAACCGGTGTACACGATGATCAGGTCGATTCGACAAGTGGGGCGTATAATATGCTAAGCAGAACCTTCGCACTTCGGCAAGGGAGAATAGAAGTATAACTCATAAAGGGCAGGTGACCGGATGAAAAGCTTTCAGGAATTGATAAATGTTTTTTTCGGAACGTATACCGAAGCTTATTGCAAGGCAAATGATCTCTTTGTGGCATATAAGAAAGACGGGACTACAATAAAAGCTAAAACAAGGATGATTGAGAACTTTCAACAAGAACTCGTTAAAATTGACGCCGGGTATATCATAGGCGGTTGGCAAGAATATATTGTGGACGACGAAACCGGGAACGCCAAACGGCTGTTGCTTGACATTCTCAAAGATAACAACTGGGAGGCGGAACAACTCAAAATTATTTTGCAGGGGCTTATACTTGGGACAACGGCGTTTCGTGTTGGCAAAGATATGAGTGGGGAGGTGCGAATAAGCCACATTCCAATCGCTTCGGCACTTATAAGTCGCTTTGGTGATGGCTGGATTGTAGAAACCAACGTGGAAGATAATGGGCACATGGCTATGCTCCGTGAGATTTCGACTTCGCAATTCTATCGTCGGGAGAGAAACGGCGTGCCTGAATTTCAAGCTGATATTTCAAGCTACGGGATACCATTCATTTCCGTTATTTCAAACAGACCGACGATTGACCCAAACTTTTCGAGCTGGCAGGGTGAACCCGAATGGCGAACGATCCAACCACAGCTTGATGAGATCAATTCGTCTTACAGCAGGCTTTCAATGATCGAAGATCGTTATGCTAACCCGCTATTGATTGTTAAAGGGATAAACGACGCAAGTGATTCGGAGATAAAAAAGGATTCGAACGTGCTTTATCTGCCAGAAGGCAGCGATATTTCCTTTTTGGAATATCAAGGGAATATTTTGACACCCTGTCTGGAAAAAATTCGCGAATTAAAACAATCAGTGAAAAATAAGTGCCCGGAATTGATTTTGCAAGATCTTACGGCGGTTAACTCCGGCTACGCCCTGAAAATTCGGTTGCAATCATTGAAACGGAAAATAAGTACCTTACGAACAACCTATTTTTCGGTCTTTGAAAACTATTTCAACGTGCTGTTGAAAATGGCTACAGGAAATGATTACGCGATATCGATAAAAGCAGAGGATGTTATTCCGGAAGATACGGAATCGCTATTAAAAGAATATATCGCGTTAAGAGGGCTTGGGATACTGTCTGATAGAACGATTGCGGAATCCCTGGGGTACGATTACGATGAAGAGCAAGAGGAAATAGCTAAAGAGGTGCTTAATCCAAACAAAACGCAAGAAGAGGAAAAAACGGAAGAAGCAGGGGTAGAAGAGTAACGGCGGGGGTGGTGAAAGATGATGGTTTCGTACGATCCGAAGATAGAAAAGGAACTGTATCACAAGCTGATCTCTGCCGAAAAAAAGTATATTTCCAAACTTGAATATTTGTTATCGACCGGGCAAACTATGACGCCTAAGACGCTTAAACACAAAATCGCAAAGGCAGAAAAGATGTTAAAAAACGTCACCGCGGACTTCAAAAAAGAGTATGTGGGAAATATGGAAGCGTTTTTCGAGAGAACGATAGAAAACGTATTCAAAAACGAACTAAAAATAGTGGCGGTGAATTGGAACTCAATTTCGAGGAAAGAGTTTGAAAGGCTAAAAGTCGGCGGGTTGGCGTTTATGCACAATTACGAGGAAAACATAATCAAAAAGGTTCAGACCGAACTGTATCTGTCCTTTCTTAATGGAGAAAGTTACACTGATGCGTTCAAGCGAATAAAACCGTTCGGGAATGATCGTTCTCGTCCGAAGGTTATGGTTCGGGATCAAATGGAGAGAGTCTATCAAGCGTCGATCGTCGAGGCATATGGGGCAACTGGGCACCCGCAAGATTTTTTGTATTATTGGACGGGTCCTGACGACGAACGAACGACTGATATTTGCACGGATAGAAAAAGCAGGAATCCTTACACGTGGGAGCAGGTTTGCAGTATGGATTCTCACCCGCATATCCAATGTCGGCATCGGTGGGTTGCGGAAATGACAAAGACGTCGGAAAAGAGTATCTGAGAAAAGGAACGGTTTGGAATTTTCGGGCAGTCAAAAACTGCGATGATATAGTCCGCAAAAAAAGAGCTAAAAGAAAAAAAAGAAAGAAAAGAACCAAAAGAAAGAAAAAAAAGAAAGAAAAGAAAGAAAATAAACAAAGGGAAGAAAGGAAAGAAAGAAAGGAGTGTAAATGCTTGTGCATAGCAAATGCATAGCAAATGCATAGAGGTGCATAGAAGAGGCATAGGCGGAAGAAGCAGCAGCACCTGAAAATAATTGTCGTTGAAAGAAAACGTGATATAATAAAACACTCACAAGGAGGAAAAAATGGCAGACAAAGAATTTGAATCAAAACCGCAGGAAAACACAAAAACTACCGGAATATCCGACAATCCACAACGAACCGTGTCCGAGGTTGAAAAAAACATTGACATAAACGGTATCGGGGTGGGGGCGGAAGGAACGGGCGGCGATCAAACAAAGGCGGGGTTGAAGATGTATACTGAGGAACAGATGAGAGACCTTTTGCAGAGAGAAGCAGATAAGAGGATAACTGAAGCTCAAAAGACTTGGCAAAAAAAGATCGATGCATTAAAGACCGAGATTGAGATGTCAAAACTTTCAGAAGAGGAAAAAGCGAAAGAAATTTCGAAGCAGAAAGAAAAAGAGCTTCAAGAAAAAGAGCAAGAGATAATGCGGCGGGAGGCGGATTTCAACACCATGAAGTTGTTGGCGGATGAAAAGCTGCCAACTGAATTGTTGGGCGTCTTTGAAAGCGTGCCAGATATGGATAAGCGAATAAAAGCGATTAGGCTATATCGCGAGATATATAATAAAGCTGTTGCGGATTATAAAAACGAACGTGAAAAAGGGTCGTTTCACCTGTTGAGCGGCGCAAAACAATTCTCAAAAGAAGAGATCGCGAAGATGACGCCACAGCAGATAAACGAAATATTTGACAAAGACCCCTCTTTGCTTTTAGGGGCAAAAGAACGCTAAAGATGAAAGGAGAGCGAAACAGATGGCATTAGATGGATTCATCCCTGAAATATGGAGTGCAAGGCTATTGTCACATTTGGATAAAGATCTTGTATTCAAGCAACTGGTAAATACGGATTACGAAGGCGAAATTTCCAACTATGGCGACACAGTACGGATCAATCAGGTTGGTGATGTTACCATTAAGGATTATACACGGAACGCTAACATGGAAGATCCTGATGAACTCGGTGGAGCTCAGCAAGTACTATCTATCGACCAATCGAAGTACTGGAATGTGCAAGTTGACGATCTTGACAAAGCACAGCAAAACCCGAAACTTGTGGATCAGGTAGCGGCGCGTGCGGCTTACGCTATTGGAAACACAATCGATAGTTATATTGCGGGATTCCACGCGAACGCAGGTATCGAACTTGACAATGGCGGTTCTGGTTATACCGTCGGATCGGGAACTGGCGAGAAAAACGCCTATGATCTCGTTGTCGAAATCGGCGTGGAACTTGACGAGAATAATGTTCCCGCTTTTGGGCGTTGGCTGGTTATGCCGCCTTGGTTCCACGGAATGCTGTTAAAAGCTGACGAGTATAAGCTCGCCTTTGCGGATTACAAGGCGAAAGGGCTTATTCCCGAGATCGCAGGGATCAAGATTTTGAAGAGCAATAACATCAAGACAGCCAGCACTTCGCATTATCTATTGGCAGGGACGTCGCTTGCAATAAGTTATGCAGGGCAGCTCGCGAAAATCGAAGCGTATAGAATGGAGAAGCGGTTTGCTGATGGGCTGAAAGGGCTTTACCTGTATGGCGCGAAAGTAGTTATGCCAAATGCACTCGCGAAAATTGTCGCGATAAAAGGCACATAGGCGGTGATGAATATGAGGAAAACAAAACTGTTTTTGACGCTCTTGATTTTGGCTGTTGTTACTGTACTTATTGGTGCGACGATAACGCCGACGCTTGTTAGTCGAAACACAATCACGAACGTCACCGCTCAGTCGCTCACCGCGAGCGGGACAATGACTTTTTTGTATGAGGTAGATTCGAAGATCGGCTTTTTCGTTGACCTAAAACCGACAGACGCTACAAGTCCAACGATTACGCTAACGATCCGAGCAGGCGACTTCGGTGGAAGCAGTGAAGGAAGCATATCACTTACACACGCGACAACCGCAGAACTTTTTTACGTTATCCCTCCCCTTGAAAGTTGGAGATTCGTCCAAGCCAGTGATACGACAGTAAGTTTCTATTTTGAAAGTGCAACAAACACGAGCATTAAGGTCTATCCGTTCCAATTCTGGTAAAGCTGGGGAACTTCCCCGGCTTTACTTTGTTTGAAGTAGCGAGGTGGAAAGATGGCAGACACGAATCTCACAACATTAAGATTGTGGCTAAAAGATAGCGGCGAAACACTTTTCTCGGATGCTGAGCTTACCTCCATACTTACAAGAAATGGGGCAATCGTTGATGGTGCGGACGTAACGCTGACCAACAAGATGTTGGATTTATCACGTGCGGATGCTTACGAGTTGCTTACAGGCGACCCTGCAAAATTCAACTCTTACTCAATTGGCGGGGTTAGCGAAACGATTTCAAAAGAGCTGCTGCTGCAGATGGCAAAGGATTTGAGAAAAAGATATATCATCGCCATAGAGGATATCGAGTAATGCGAGTACCGTGGAAATTCTATGAGCTTACGCACCGAAGAGTGGTAGGATCACCGAGTTTCAACGTTTCGACCGGGGCTGTTACCGAAACAACGCAAGACAACGTGGTATCTGGATACATTGTGCCATCAACACCGCAGGATATAAGCAAAGGGTTTCAGGTTGGCAGCTACAAATGCTTTGCCATCGGGGTGGCAAACTTGCCGATCGTGAAACAAGACAAAATAGTGTGTGGCACAACCGTCTACACAGTTCGGAACGTGCGGGATTGGGTAGGTTCTGGGCTGTATGAGTTGGAGCTTATCGCGTGATAACGATACAGCTTGCAAAAGAAACGAAAGAAGCTTTTCAAAAGGCTTTGGAAAAGCACAAAAAAGAAGTAGAAACGGCTTGTGAGTATGCTCTTCAAAAGTTTTTGATGTTGCTCGAAAAGGGAATCGCAGAACATATTGCGAAAAATAGTACGAACACAGGGCAACTATTGCAAAGTTTGTATCAGAAGCAAAAAGGTTTAGAAGGTGAAGTTGGGGCGACCGCGGCACACGCCCCGTATGTTGAATTTGGCACGCGTCCGCACAGACCGCCCTTTGCACCAATATTCGAATGGGCGTGGTTAAAAAGGCACGATTTTGGGATCCCAGAAGAAGCAGTGTATCCGTTTGCAAAAGCTGTGTGTAACGCAATAGCACGTTATGGGACAAAAGAGCGGCGACCGTTTCGAGACACGATTGAGGCAAACGAAAAAACACTGAACGATTTGATCCTGAAAGCAATCGAAGAGGTGGCACGATGACGACCTTGATCCCGCAGTTGAATCAAAAATTTTCGCAATCGATAACAGGAACAAGCGTAATATTCGGGTATACAGACAACTTAAAAACCAAAACCGAGTATATCTTGATCGACTATGAAGGGGCGGCAAAAGACAGTGGGGTAACTCCAATGGTGCAAGAGCTTAGGCTCAGAGCCGAAGCCTTTACAAAATCCACAACAAACGCCTACGCGATCTTTACGTTGGCAAAAAAAGTTTTGGATGTATTGAAGCATAAGGTAAAGCTAACAAACGGGGAAGTGGTTGAATTTACGAGAGTAACATCAAACTATTTTGATGTTGAAGTCGGAAAAAAAGCGGAGATTTCCGCGACAGTAAAATTCTGGAGGTGAACATAGATGGCAGGCGAAGTAACAAAAAACAGGCGTGACGGGACGCTTACAATTGTTGATGGGTCTGAGACGCCGGTTCAAACGCTTATCGAGTTTGCAGAAGGGGATTTCACGTATAATGAACCTGCGATGAAGGAACCGATAACAATAAAAAATCGAAAGGGAGAGCTAAAGTTTTTGAAGGTGGATGACAAGTTTTCAGGGTTCGGGCGCGTTTCTTTTTCGTTCCAATATCAAAACAAAACAATTCGCGAGTTGCTTTCGGATCCGGCGACTACGTCAGCGGTTGCTGCCGATAAAATCCATTCGAACTACAAAACCGTGAATCTTGTATTTGTGCTTAACAACGAGTCTGGGGCACCCGAAGAAACGCACACGCTTTATAACTGCCGGTTCGCAAGAGGAAACGTGAAGTTTAAAGAAGGAAACGAGTACAACACAATATCGGCAGAAGGTATTATAATGGGAAAGATCGACACCGGCGTTCGTAAGTTTGTCGCCGTGACGTAGAAAGGGGGAGGTGAAAAGAACATGAGCGTCGTAAAAAACAAGAGAGATGGTGAGTTATCGGTAACCTGTGGGGTCGCAACCGCGGCGGTTACGGCAGTTTTGGACTTTTGTGAAGGCGATTTTGCTTATGAAGATCCTGTGGAAGGTGAACCTATTGCAATTCTGAATAGAATTGGTGAGTTGGATCACGTAAAGGCGAACGATCCGCATAACGGATTTGGCAAATGCACTTTTTCCGCGAAGTACGTCAACAAGAACATAAAAGACAAGTTATGCACCCCAGTGGCGACAACGGCGGTAGAAGCCGACGGCATTCCGAACGCGTTTCCTTGCGTGAATATGGAATTGGCTTTGAAGGACGAAGCGGGTGATCTTGAAGAAACAATCTATGTGTACAACGTATTTTTCGATCCCGGGAAGGTTGTTTACAAAGATGGCGACAATTATTCCACGCTTACAGCCGAAGGGTATGTCTTTGGGAAGTACGACGATACCGCGGATAACGACAGGCGGTTCAGCGAAACCGTAACGGAAACCTAATGGCAAGCTACGGGAAACGGGACGCGTTTTTGAACCTCATATATAATGGAGAAAGTATAGCCCTCTTATTTGCAGAGGGCTTTTCCCCAATCCACGCGTATGAGATGCACAGTTATAAACCGTTGAATTCCCGGACGTATCAGAAAAAGATAATTGGGCAGCGTTATTCTTTTGGGGTTGATGTTCTATATCTTGATAACTTCTACGCCGTATCGCAGTACGCGACAATGCTTGATGAATTTGGGCGGGCGGCTTTGGGGCAATGGGCGTTTGGAACAGCTTGGGCTTATGGTGACGATGGCTTGCCGGTTATACCCGATATGCGGGAGAATATAGCAACTGTTTTCGACTATATTGCGGAACATCGCGAAACGTTTGATTTCGAGGTTATCGACTATGCGGATAGCGCTAAAACGCTTTTTCACCACGTGCTTTACAAAAATTGCCTGATAGAAAGTTTGAGCCGCAATGATGATAAAGCGATTAAAAAGAACATAAAGGTAGTGGCGGAAAATATTACATCGTATGCGTAAAAAACGAGAGGAGAAAAAAAAGATGGAACTTAAAGGATTTGATCAGAGCAGTGCGGGAGTTTTTAGGCAAAAAAAAGATTATCGAATCACGTTTCCAAACGGGGAGAGTATAACGTTCCCGTTAAAATCGCTGCCGACGAACGTCGCAGATATTATATCGGACGCGCTTCCATATCCGGCGGCACCAAAAAAGTTTGACCGGGAAACAAAGACTTGGGGGCAAGACCTGTCGTCACCGGAATATCTTAAAGAAAAATCGAAGATAGATGCCGCCAGAACCTACGCGTTAGTTATTTATGGGATAGACGAATCCCTTTTCCCGATACAAGGCAACACGTTGCTTGAAAAGATTGATACCCTCATTAAGACCGAAATCCCGCTTGGATACTTTTCGAAGATTGCAAACGCAGTAGGTGAGTTGTCCGGCATATCGTCGGACGAGTTTCGATAGTGCGTTCGAACTATTCGGCGGCGATGAGGCGGTAGAAACCTATAAAGTGCCATTGAAGTATCAGATTTATGATATAGCCGCGGAATATTGGCATATTCCCAATGTGGAAGAGGTTTTAAGTACGATGAGCAAAAGACAACTTACTTACTGGTTAGCTTACCGATCCGTTAGAAGTAAGATCGAAGAACGGCGAATGGAAGAAACCAAAAACAAGCAGAATTAAAAAACAAAAAACAGCAGATAGTGTCAATCGCAAACGTTCGAAATTTACCGTCCTATCGCTCGTATAAAAGCGTTTACCTCGTTTCGCGATAAAAATATCACGGGAAAAAAAACTAACGATTTTGGAGGCGATTAAACGGTTTTTGAAAATCTGACGCCATCGAGGTGATAGAGTGGCAGGAACAGTAGAATTACCGGCATTACTTGCAAAGATTAAGATAGACGACAAGGAGTATAAGGCGGGCATTGGAAATGTGCAAACCGCTCTTGACAAACTTGAACAAAAGATGAGATCGACCTTCTCATCAATGGAAAACATCGGAAAAAAAGCCGCGATACCCTTTGCCGCACTTACGGCGGCAATAGGGGGAGTTACAAAGGCGGCGGGCGACCTCGAAACCGCAACGATTCGGTTATCGGCAGCGGTTCAGGGCGATACAAACGAGTTTAACTATTTTAGTCAAGCAATCAAACAGGTAAGAGCAGGTTCGGAAGAAACGCTGGCGACAATAACAAACGTAGCGGCACGCGCAAAACTTCTCGGTTCTGAACTTGGGCTGACGAACGAGCAAATTGCGAAACTCACGCTTGTTTCGGAAAACCTTTCTACGATATGGGGCGGCGATATGCAGACCGCCCTTGAAGGTTTGATGTACGGAATGGCGGGTATGACGCGCGGATTGAAGCAATACGGGATATTTGCGGACGACGTGCGTTTGAAAGAACGACTTCGCGCAAAAGGTTTGAACGACGACCTGAATCTTTTAACCGCAACGCAGAAAAGTCAATTGATTTACGAGACAATAATGGAAAGCGTGCAAGGGCAATTAGAGCAAGCATCGGCAGCAGGGGCGTCATTTAATACGCAGATTGCACGGGTTAAAAATGCTTTCATCGACCTTTCCGCTGCGGTAGGAAAGAATTTTATCGGCGATTTCACAAAGTCGATTACGTCATTCGCTGATAAAA
>Ga0209605_1003745_pt1 | contig 13037 bp, 10 predicted proteins | sample AD_UKC035_MetaG_FD_184408 | JGI IMG/M metagenome (GOLD analysis project Ga0209605, IMG submission 184408) | Active sludge microbial communities of municipal wastewater-treating anaerobic digesters from USA - AD_UKC035_MetaG (SPAdes) (version 2) | ecosystem: Engineered > Bioreactor > Anaerobic >...
CAAGACAAAAGGTTGACTCATCAGATCACTCCTTGTTGCGTTAGATGGATAAGCAAATTCATTATGCCGCATCTCGCAGCAGGCGCAAGTTTTGGATGACTGCCCGGCGCACCTCTGGCCCCATCGACAGCCCGCCCTCGATCATCCCGAGCAGCACGGCGCCGGCAACGGGCGGCGTGCTCAGGCGCACCAGGCGCGCCTGCGGGGCAGCCCGGTAAATGGTAGAGCGCATTGGTGCGATCAGCCGCTCTCCGCCCTCGAACATACTGCCCATCATCACCACATCAAACGCCAGCGCCTCAAATTCCAACTGGCGGATGACGGCATTGACCATCTCCCCCAGCTCACAGCCGGCCCAATCGACCAACCCACGCGCCACGGCATCTCCCTGCCCGGCAACCTGGAAGATGAGCGGAGCAGCGGCGGCCCCAATGAGGTAGCGTTCTTCTGTGTAACCTTCGATCAAATCTTCCAGGCTGGTTGCGCCAACCTGCCGGGCCAAGGCATCGCCCAGGGAGGTTGCCGGGCCGCGCCCAATCCAGGCATAGTTCACCAACTGCATGGCGCGGATGACCAGTTCTGAGGCCCCGGCCCCCTCGCCCATGATGGCCCCATAACCGCTGACACGGCCTTCGCGCTGGTGGGTGCGGTCCCAACCGCGGCAGTTGCAGCCCGTTCCAGAGACCACTGCCACCCCCCAACCCTCTTCGGCGCCCGCTACCAGCCCCAAAATCGTATCGTTGACCAGGGCATACGGCGCCTGCAAACCCAGGCGGTCGATGGTGGCGCACATATCGCCCCGTTGAGAATCCCAATCAAAGCCGCCCACGCCAAAGCCTGCCCCACAAACCTGATCTATCGAAAGGCCGGCCCTTTGCAAAGCCTGCCGCGTCCCCAGCTCCAGCACGGCGAACATGCCATCATATCCCACGCCCTCAGGATTGCCGGGCCCGGCCTCGCCAAAACCAAGCACCCGGCCATGCTGGTCGGCGATCAGCACATGGGTCTTGGTTCCGCCCAGGTCTGCACCCAAAAAGTAGTTTGTCATCGCATCCTGCCTGGCTGTGATGCCCACTCAACCCTGCCAGAAACGGGGTAGAAAAGCGCGGTTTGTCTCGAGCATATCATCCAGCACAGCCTGCACCTGGCCGATCTTTGGCCCCAACGGATGGGCCAGCAGGGCCTGGTAGGCGGCATCACGGTCACCGTGCACAGCCGCCTCTACCGTCAGCAGCTCATAGGTTTTTACCTGGGCAATCAACCCAAAGCAGATCGGAGGCAGCGGCTCAGCCGGCAGCGGCTGGATACCATCCCTGCCCACGCGGGCAGGCATCTCCAGCACCCAATCGGCAGGCCATTCTTTGACCGCACCGTTGTTGCTGGTGTTGACAATGTGCGTCTCACCCAGGTCATTGTAATGGGCATTGAGCAGTTGGGTAGCCACGGTCGAATAATAAGCCCCACCGCGCTTCATCAAATCTGCCGGGGGTTCTTGCAGATGCGGGTCGGCATACTGGCGCAGCAGGTCTTTCTCCACCTCGATCACTTCGTCGGCGCGTGAAGGGGGCCAACTTTCTTGTGCCGCCAGTTTGTGAGGCGTATCGTAGAAATAATTCAGGTAATAATTGGGCACCATGCGCAAGATCTCGATCAGGCGCGGATCCCATTCTGGAGCTTCTTCAGCTTTCAAACGGGCAATATACCCCTCCATCAAGCGCGGCCAAACATCCTCCCCATCCAGGGTGAAGCCGCGGTGCCAGGACAGGTGATTCAGGCCCAGGGTCTTCAACTCGGTACGCGAGGGGTCAATCGATTGGCCTAAATATTGTTCCAAAGCCTCCAAAAACTTCATCTTGGCAGTGATGGGCACATTGCAGACCCCCACCGAGGGCACATCTGGTGCATACTGCTTGAGCGCCTGGGTCACCAGGCCGGCCGGGTTGGTGAAGTTCACCAGCATGGCACCGGGCCTGGCCGTGCGGCGCATATGCTCAGCAATATCCAGGATGACCGGGATGGTGCGCAAAGCCTTGGCCATACCGCCCACGCCGGTGGTTTCCTGGCCGATCAAACCATGCCGGTGTCCCAGGTATTCATCGTTGCGCCGGGCAAGCATTTGCCCCACGCGCAGTTGGGTAGTCACATAAGAAGCATCCCGCACCGCCTGGCGTGCATCCGTGGTCAACACCAGCTTGAAGGGCTGGCCGCGCGCCGCCACAATGCGCTGTGCAAAGCCACCCACGATCTCCAGGCGCTGCGCATCGATATCCATCAGCCATAACTCGGTGAGCGGGAAGGACTGCACGCGATCCAAGAAGCCCACGATCAACTCGGGGGTATACGTAGAACCTCCGCCAAAAACTGCAACTTTCATATTTTCACACTCTCCTGAACGGTTAAGAACGTACCTGCAAGCAGGGTCAACAGCCACACGAGCGGCGTAGAATGATCTCGGTAGGTAAAAGAATGATGTCTTGGGGCGCATTCTTGGCCAGCAAGCCGATCAACTGCTGGGCGGCAGTCCGGCCGACCTGCTCGGTGGGGGCGCGCACCGTGGTCAGCGGCGGGGTCAAGAAAGCAGCCAGGTTCATGTCGTCAAAGCCCACCACGGCCACGTCTTCTGGCACACGAATGCCCTTTTCGTTCAAGATGCGCATCACGCCAATCGCCGCCTCGTCATCGCCGGTAAAAATGGCGTCGAACGGGGGCACGGCTTCTTGCTCCAAAAAGCGCTTCATCACCTGGTAAGCCACATGGCGGTCAAAGTCGCCTTTCAAGATCAGCTGCGGATCCAGAGGCAGGCCGTGCGCCTCCAGCGCATCACGGAAACCGATCTCGCGCCAATACGAGTCTTCCTGGCCTGCTTCGCCGCGCATCAAAATGATGCGCCGCTTGCCGTGCACATCGATCAGATGATCGACCAGGCGGTGGGTAGCCGCCTTATTTTCGATGGTCACACAGGGCAGCGGCAGGCCGGCCGGCGGGGTGCGGTGGATCAGCACCATCGGAAAGTCGCGGTGGTGCAAAAAGGCCAGGTTCTTATCATCCAGGCTGTCTGCAAAGATCAGCATGCCATCCACATTATGCGGGCCAATGGGGAGCGAGCTTTGCCAGCGGTTGCTGACGTGATAGGTGGCAACCAGCAGGTTATAGCCCTGCTCGCGCACCACTTCTTCGATGCCGCGCAGCAGCAGGGAGAAGAAGTCGTTATCCATATTGGTCAGTAGCACACCGATCAGGTTGGTGCGCCGGGTGGCCAACTGGCGCGCCGCGGCCTGGGGCACATACTGCAGCTCAGCCATGACCTGTTCAAGCTTCTGGGCAACGTCTTCTGAGACCGGCGCGTTGTGGTTAATATACCGGCTGACCGTGGCAACCGATACCCCGGCCTGGCGTGCTACATCTCGGATCGTGACGGAAGTTGATTTGCGTGTCATACGTGTGTATGTAACCGGTTACATTATTTCATAAATTCAAAGTCATGTCAAGGACCAATATTTCGCAGACTCCAGTTATAATTAGGCTGGAGATATATGACGATGCAGTACACCCCTTCTCACCCCTACCAAACCGGTGTCAATCTAGGCGGATGGCTGTCGCAGTATTCCCCTCAGCTCACCGAAGCCGAACGCCTGGCCCACTTTAAAACCTTTATCCAGCGTGCAGATATCGAGCAGATCGCATCCTGGGGCATGGATCACGTGCGCCTGCCAGTGGATTACTCGACCTTAGAAGATGACGCCAGCCCGGGTGTATATAAAGAAAATGGGCTGGCGTTTGTTGATCAATGCATCGAGTGGTGCCGCGCCGCAGGCCTGGCTGTGATCCTCGACCTGCACAAAGCCCCGGGGTTTGCCTTCGACGATTTGCAGTCTGCCAGTTTGTTCCAAGAGCCCGCCCTGCAAGAACGCCTCCTAAATCTGTGGGATGCACTCGCCAGGCGCTACCAGGGCCAGGCCAGTTACCTGGCCTTTGAGCCGCTCAACGAGATCGTACTGCCCGACAGCGGCCCCTGGAACGCGTTAATGCCCAAAATTGTACAACGCATCCGGACCAGCAACCCCAGCCGCATCATTGTGGTGGGCGGCAACCGTTACAACTCAGCTTCTGAGCTGATCAACCTAAAGTTGCTGGACGACCCCAACCTGTTGTACACCTTCCACTGCTACGCCCCGCATATCTTCACCCATCAAAAGGCCCCCTGGGTGCCGGCTATCTTTACCTATAACCAGGTATTGGAGTACCCCGGCGAATGTACGAACCTGGCAGAATTTCTGGATAGCCCCCAGGCTGCCCAGTTCACCAACGAGGAGCTCGATTTCTTGCTCAGAACATACCTGGGCCAACCCCTAGATAAGGCCTCCATCCGGGCTGCCCTGCAGCCCGCCCTGGATTTCCGGCAGCACAGCGGGCACGCTGTATACTGCGGCGAGTTTGGTGTGATCGACCAGGCCCCGGTGGCCAGCAATTTGCGCTGGCACCAAGATTTCACCGACCTGATGCTAGAGGCCGACATTGGGCACGCCGTTTGGTCTTACAAACAAATGGACTTCGGGTTGGTGGATGCAGACAGCAAAGTGGTGCATCCAGAATTGGTTAAAATTGTAAGCAGGAGAGCTGTATGAACTACGGGCACTTTGACGACGAACATCGCGAATACGTGATCACCACCCCCAAAACGCCGGTCAAGTGGATCAATTACATCGGCACCCTGGCCTTCGGCGGCTTCGTGGATCATACCGGCGGCGCCCTGCTGTGCAAGGGCGATCCGGCTCTCAACCGCATCACCAAGTATATTCCCCAGATGCCAGCTTCCGATTTCAAAGGCACCACCCTTTACCTGCGCATTCGCCATGCCGGCGGCTACCAGGTTTTCTCGCCTTTCTTCACCCCCACCCTCGATCCCTACGAGCGTTACGAATGCCACGTGGGCCTGGGGTACACGCGCATTGTTTCTGAATTCTACGGCCTGCGCACCGAAGCCACCATTTTCGTCCCCCCCGGCGGCGAGGTAGAGCTGCGCGATATCCGCATCACCAACATCTCCTCGGCCGCGCTGGAGGTGGATGCCATTCCGGTGGTCGAGTATACGCACTTCGATGCGCTCAAGCAGTTCACCAACGCCGATTGGGTGCCGCAAACCATGCAGAGCCGTGCTTATCCAGAGCCAGATGGCCACCTGGTGCTGACGCAGTACGCCTTCATGAAACGTGACAGTGCCATCAATTACTTTACATCGAACCTGCCGGTGGCCTCCTTCGAGTCAGAGCGCCGTTTCTTCTTGGGTGACCACGAGTATGGCTCGTGGGCCAACCCGCTCGGCTTGCAGGCCCCCGCCCTCACCAACAGCCAGGCCAACCGCGGCGACAACATCGCCGCCCTGCTCCACCAATTGGGCGTCTTACAGCCCGGCGAGAGCCGCCGCCTGGTCACCCAACTGGGGCAGGCCGACAGCCTGGACGCCGCCCGGCCCGAGATCGATCGCTACCGCCAGGGGCAGGCGGTTGAGGCGGCCTTTGCCAAGCTGGAGCAGTTCTGGCAAAGCTACCTGGACCGCATGCAGGTCAAAACCCCCGATGCCAGCATGGATCACATGCTCAACGTGCACAACCCGCGCCAGTGTTACATCACCAAAACCTGGTCGCGCTACCTCTCGCTGTACCAGCTCGGCTTTGGAGGGCGCGGGATCGGCTTCCGCGACAGTTCGCAAGACGCCATGGGCGTGTTGGCCAACGTGCCCCAAGAGGGCAAACAACTCATCCGCATGTTGCTGCAGGTGCAAAAACAGAACGGCTCTGCCATGCACCAGTTCAACCCCTTGACCATGGTGGCCAACGAGGGCGACTCGCGCGAGCATGAAGACGGCCCCAAGTATTACAGTGACGACCACCTGTGGATCGTGCTGGCAGTCACCGCTTATCTAAAAGAAACTGGCGACATGGCCTTCTTGGACGAGGTCATTCCCTATTATGAAAAGGACAAGAACGGGCAGCCCCTGGAATCGGGCAGTGTGTTCGATCACCTGACCCGCGCCCTGGCCTTCACCCGCCGCGATGTGGGTCTGCACGGCCTGCCCCTGCTTGGTTTTGCCGACTGGAACGACACCGTCAACCTGCACAAAGGCGCCGAATCGCTCTTCACCGCTCACCTGTATGGCAAGGCCTTGTTAGAGATGGCAGCCCTGGCTGACTTCCTGAAAAATGCTGAGGCAGCCGGCCAACACCGCCAGGCATATGACGAGATGCGCCAACGCGTCAATGAGCAGGCCTGGGATGGTGAATGGTATGTGCGCTACTTCGACGCACCGCCCGACGACAAGACCCCCGGCGCCCCGCTGGGCTCGCGGCAGAATTCGCACGGCCAGATCTACCTGAACGGCCAATCTTGGGCCGTGATCTCTGGCTTTGCCACGCCTGAGCGCGCCCGCCAGGCCATGGATTCGGTCAACCGCCTGCTGAACACCCGCAACGGTCTCAAGCTCAGCACGCCCGGTTTCAATGGGTTTGACCCCAGCCGGGGCGGCATCACCACCTACCCACCCGGCGCCAAAGAGAACGGCGGCATCTTCTTACATACCAACCCCTGGACCATGATCGCCGAAACCCTGCTCGGTAATGGCGAGCGCGCCTACCAGTACTACAACCAGATCAACCCCGGCGCCAAGAACGACAAGATCGATGAATTTGAGTGCGAGCCCTACGTCTATCCCCAGAACATGCTCAGCAACGAGCACCCGCAGTTTGGCCTGGCGCGCAACAGTTGGCTGAGCGGTACGGCCTCTTGGGCTTACCAGGCCGGCACCATGTACATCCTGGGCATTCAACCCACCTACCAGGGCTTGCGGGTAGATCCGTGCATCCCGGCAGCCTGGGATGGCTTTGAAGTCAGCCGCCAATACCGCGGCGCCCATTACCACATCCGCGTGCGCAACCCGCACCACATCTGCAAGGGCGTCAAGGGCGTGCAAGTCGATGGCAAATCTATAGAAGGCAACCTGCTGCCGTTGTTTACGGATGGCGGGGAGCATATGGTCGAAATAGAGATGGGAATCTAAAGGAGGGCGCATGAAAGAAATCCACCTGAGCATCATGTATCACGACGGCCCGGCCGAGCAGTATCTGCGGAAGATGCTGGAAGATTTTGAGGCCCAGTATTCGATCAAGGTGCATTTGCACATCTTCCACTGGCATGAAGCCTGGTCTGAGCTGATCAAGGTGGCCCTATACAAAGAAGGGCCAGATGTGTCAGAGATCGGCAACACATGGGTCGGGGACCTCGACCGCATGGCAGCCCTACGGCCCTTCACTGGCGCCGAGGTTCACGCCATGGGAGGCGAGGCCGCCTTTTTGCAGTCTAGCTGGAAGAGCGTCCTCAATCCTGAAACCGGCCTGGCAACCTCCATCCCTTGGGTAGCCGAAACGCGCCTGTTATATTACCGTAAAGACCTGTTGGCTGAAGCCGGCATCGACGAAGACAGCGCCTTTCATTCCAGCGCTCAGATGGTACAAACCTTCGAGAAATTGCGCGCCCATGGCTGCCAGGTGCCCTGGGTGATTCCCACGCGCACCACCCGCATGACCCTGCAAAATGCTGCCGCCTGGGTATGGGGAGCCGGCGGGCGCTTCTTATCCGAAAACGGCAAAAGAGCTACGTTTGCCGAACCCGCTGCCCTGCAAGGCTTCACCGAGTATTTCGACCTGCGCCGCTACCTGGCCCCCGAGGCCCAATTCCTGGACGATGTGCCCTCAGACGACCTGTTCTGCACCGGGCGCGCTGCGGTCACCGTCAGCGGCAGTTGGCTGCTGGCACACGACAACTTATCTCCCGAAATCCGTGCCAAAACCGCCTTTATCTCACCCCCTGGCTTGCCCTATATTGGCGGCTCGAACCTGTCGATCTGGAAGCACTGCCGCCAGGAGGATGCCGCCTTCAAGTTGATCAAATTCCTCAACCGGCCCGAAGCGCAGGTCATTTACTGCCAGGTGACCGGCATGCTGCCCACCAGCCTGGAAGCCCTTACCCAACCCTATTACAGCGAACATCCCGTGTACCGGCGCCTGGTAGAACGCCTCAAAGTGGGTCGTTCATTCCGCACGGTGCCGTTGTGGGGTATGATCGAAGATAAGCTGTCTTCTGCGTTGACCATGATCTGGAAGGTCCTGCTCGACCATCCCGAGCTGGATACTGCCCAAACCCTGGCGGAGTATCTCGACCCCCTGGCGCGCCGCCTCAACATCACCCTTTCTGAGCATTAAACCCTGAAGCCCATGACCCCTTACATCTCTGAAAAACGAAGCTTGCAGAATCCCCATTTGCGCCTGGACTACCTGGCTACAGCCGGGCCGCGCCTGGTGGGCCTGTATGTAGACGGCAAACCCGCCAACTTGCTGGCCGAAAACATCAATGTTGGCTGGGACACCCCTTATGGCACTTATAACATGCTCGGCGGGCACCGCCTGTGGGCCGCCCCCGAAAACCCCGCCTACACCGCCATCCCAGATGGAGAAGGCCTGGAACTGAGCGCCGACGCCGCCCACGCCAGGCTTTGCCAGCCGCCCAGCGCGGCCAGCGGCCTGCGCCGCACGATCGAGGTTACGCTTGATCCTGAGCAGCCGGTCGTTCATCTCAAGCACACCCTCGCCAACGAGGGCAGCGCCAGCCAGCGCGTGGCCCTGTGGCCGATCACGCAGTTCCCCATGGGCGGGCTGGCCCTGATTCCCCAGCCGGTCGGCCCCTCAGACCCGCACGGCCTGCAGCCCAACCGCAGCCTGATCCTCTGGCCTTACACGCGCCTGAACGACCCGCGCCTGCACCTGCGCGACAATTACGTGCTGTTAGAGGCCACGCCTGATACCCAGGCCTGCAAGGTGGGCCACTTCAACCAGGCCGGCTGGCTGGCTTACTTCTGGCAGGGGATGCTGTTCTGCAAATACTTTGCCCAGCCGCAGCCCGCCCTGCCTTACCCCGACCTGGGCTGCAATGCCGAGGTCTACGTGCGCGATATCTTCTTGGAATTGGAAAGCCTCTCGCCGTTGAGCGACCTGGCCCCAGGCACATCCATCACGCACGACGAGCGCTGGGTAATTTACCCCGCCGCAGAACGGCCCAAATCAGAGATCGAGATCCAATCCTGGATCGAGCGACTGAACGCCGGTAAATAACACCCAGCATAACACAGCCCTGAACGAATTGTTCAGGGCTGTGTTATGCTGCCAGACTAGGCAACCGCTCTGGCGTCACTTGTTCGACGCCGTTGGCTCTAAGACCTAAGACACCCTTTGCTCTTCGGGTGCCGCCTGTTCTGCTGGCGCCACCTGTTCCGAGGGTGCCTTCAATCGCTGTGAGAGTAGATACAAGCCCAGTATCGCGGCAAAGAGCGCAAACAAGCAAACCGGGATCACTTCCAACGTGGTGCGCCGCGCCAGGGCCCCAATCAGCCCGGGGATGATCGCCCCGCTCAGGCCGGCCCCTGCGATCTGCATGCCAATGGTGTTGGCAGCATAACGAGAGCCCACCCGCTGCCTGGTTCCAGATACCAACGCCGGGAAGATGGGAGCGATCGAAAACCCAATCAATGCAACCCCAATCAAACTCAGCGCAGGGAAGGCATTTGCCCACAACAAAGCGCTGCCCAGCAGTGCCCCCAACAAGCTGGCCTGCACCAGGGTGTGCACACCCACCCGCCGGGTATACAACCCGGCCAAAAAACGCCCAATCGTAAAGGCAGCCCAATAGCTGCCCGTCACCAGGCCTGCCGCCTGCGGCAGAACACCGCGCGACTCGGTCAGCAGGGTATAGGCCCAGGCTCCCAGGGCAATTTCTGCGCCCGTATAGAGGAAGAACATCGCCATGCTCACCCACACTGCCGGGCGGCGGATCGTTTCAAGATAAGAAGTCTTATAATCGGTCAGCTTTTTGGCATCTTGAGCGCCGGCGGGCTTCTCACCCCGCTTCCACATTGGCAGGCTGAGCAAGAAAGTGGTCCCCAACACAAGCTGGGCTGCCCCTACCACCACATAACCCATGCGCCAGGAAGAAAAGGATGCCAGGGCTGTGGTCATGATCACCGGGCCCAGCGTGATCCCAATGCCATAACTGGCATGCAGCCACTGCATCAACCCCTCGCCGAAATTCGCCGCCACGTAGGTATTCAAACCGGCGTCGATGCCGCCTGCCCCCAGGCCAGTGGCGACGCCCAACAGAACCATCATCCACCAGGCCGGGACAAGCGTGTAGCCCAACAGGGCCAGGCCGGTCAGGGCGCAGCTTGCCGCCAACAGCCCACCCACGCCCAACCGAGCGATCAGCTTGCCGTTAAAGAAGCTAGAGATCAGGTAACCGGTGGTGCCGGTGATCAAGAGCATGCCCAACGCATCGAGGGGCAAAGAAAAACCGGCCCGAATAGAGGGCCAGCCCACCCCCAGCAAGCCATCTGGCATGCCCAGGGCAATGAATGCAATAAATGCCAGGATCACAAGGCCGATCCTGGAGCCGTATTTGGACTGCGAAAGAGGTTTCATTGATATCTTTCCACGGTGAAATGTGTACAAAGGGTGATTTTACCACGCAGGCGCATGGGCCGACAGGGCCGCTCAAAAAGCGGCTGGCAGGTTATAATCCAGGCATGCCGCCCGACACACCCCAGCCCACCATAGCGCTTCCCCCCCTGCTCGAACAGGCCTGGCAAGCGCGCGCTGCCGCCCTGGATGCCCAGCACCAGGAGGCGCGGCGGCTGTTCAACGGCTTTCTCGAAGGCTGTCCAGACCTGGTGGCAGACCTGTATGGAGCAACGCTCTTGCTTTATGATTTCTCTGAGCAAGGCCCAGGCGTCCAGGCCGGTCTGCCCCCCATGATCCAAGAAGCGCTGGATTTCTACCTGCCCCGGCTGAGCTGGCTGAAGTGTGTGGTGCTCAAGGCACGCCGTACCGAACAGCCGGGCGGGCGCAGCGGCCTGGTCATCTGGGGCAAGACGCCAGGCGACCGGGTGCAAGAGGCGGGGGTTTGGTATGCGCTCGACCTGATGCTGAACCAGGATGCCAGCTTTTACCCCGACACGCGCCTGCTGCGAGCCTGGCTGTTAGAAAACGCCCCTGGCAAGCGCATGCTGAACACCTTTGCCTACACGGGCAGCCTTGGCGTGGCAGCGCGCGCCGCCGGGGCCAGCCAGGTGGTGCAAACAGACCGCAGCGCCCGCTTCCTGGAAATTGCCAGGCGCTCGCTCGCCCTGAACGGCCTTCAGCCCCAGCCTGGCGAGCTGCGCCCGGGTGATTTCTTCTCCGTCACCCGGCATCTACGCCGGTCTGGCATGCTTTTCGATATCGTCATCCTCGACCCGCCCTTCTTCTCAACCGGCAGGCAGGGGCGGGTGGACCTGAACGATCACAGCATCGCCCTGATCAACAAGGTGCGCCCGCTGGTTGCCGATGGGGGCAGGCTGGTGGCAGTGAACAATGCCTTGTACGTCAGCGGCCAGGCTTACCTGGATGCCCTGCAAACACTGTGCGCCGATGGTTATATCTCTTTAGAGAGCAGCATCCCCATTCCAGAGGACATCACCGGTTCTCCCGCTACCCGCCGCGGCCATCTGCCCACCGACCCGGCCCCCTTCAACCATGCCACCAAGATCGCCGTGCTGCACGTCCGGCGCAAAAACTGATCCTGTTGATTGGAGCATCCCCCTATGACTCTCCCCGCCCTCTTACAGCTTAACCCCACGTACAGAGACTACGTCTGGGGCGGCCAACGCCTGCGGCCTGGCCCTGACCTGACCGCCGAGGCCTGGATCATCTACGAGGGCAACCAGGTCATCGACCTGGGCCTGACCCTGTCTGAAGCCTCTGCCCGCTATAGGGCAGACCTGCTGGGGTCGAAAGCCGCTCAGCGCGCCGCCGCAGGGCGCTTCCCCCTGTTGATCAAGCTGCTAGACGCCGCCCAATGGCTGTCGCTGCAAGTCCACCCCAATGACGAGCAAGCCGTTCAACTGGAAGGGCCTGCTGCATCTGGCAAGACCGAGGCCTGGCATATCCTGGAGGCCGCCCCTGCCGCCCGCCTGATCGCCGGGCTCCAACCTGGCACACAGGGCCTGGCCCAGGCCATTCGCGATGGCAGCATAATCGATCTGGCGCGCTATGTGGATGTGCAAGCTGGCGACACAATCTTCATGCCGCCCGGCACGATCCATGCCATTGGGCCGGGGATGCTGTTATACGAAGTACAGCAGAATTCTGACCATACCTACCGGGTGTATGATTGGGGGCGGCCCGAGACCCCCACCCGCCGCCTGCATATCGACAAATCGATTGCCGTGGCACAGGCCCAGGCCGCCCCTGTGCCGCTGGCCCGCCCCAGCCTGGGCGACGGGCAGGCACAGACCCTTTGCCAATCGGCTTATTTCTCCCTGGCCCTGCTGGCCTGCAATACCCGCCCGGCAGACCTGGACACGCGTGGAGAGAGCTTTCATGCCCTAACGGTCATCCAAGGCCGGGCACGGGTTACCTGTGAGGGGCAAGCTATTGAACTGGGGCAGTACCAATCGCTGATCGTGCCGGCTTGCAGTGGGGCTTACCAGGTGCAGCCTTTGGAGCCCTGCCAGGTGCTGATCGCTGCGGCTGAATGATCGATGTAAATAAAACGGGAGGGCTGCGGTGCATCGGCACCGCAACCCTCCCGTTTCGGGTACCACTACGCCCAGCCCAAGAGCCGGGCTAGGCTGGCAGTCAAGAAGGTCACCAAAAAAGCCAGCCCCAGCGTGATGACCACGCTCAGGGCCGCCCATTTGCGGCTGCCAGTTTCCTTATAGATCGTGGCGATGGTGGTGCCGCAGGGGTTATGCAGCAGGGCAAACAGCATCAGGTTGACCGCCGTGAGCAGAGTCCAGCCGTGCTGATCTACCAGCAAGGTCTTTAGCGCGCTGTAATCTGGCATCTCGGTCATCATCCCCACGCCCATGTAAACCATCAGCATCGTCGGCACCACGATCTCGTTGGCAGGGATGGCGATGATATAAGCCAAAATGATCACCCCATCCAACCCCAACA
>Ga0209605_1003748_pt1 | contig 13033 bp, 11 predicted proteins | sample AD_UKC035_MetaG_FD_184408 | JGI IMG/M metagenome (GOLD analysis project Ga0209605, IMG submission 184408) | Active sludge microbial communities of municipal wastewater-treating anaerobic digesters from USA - AD_UKC035_MetaG (SPAdes) (version 2) | ecosystem: Engineered > Bioreactor > Anaerobic >...
CGCTGGTTTCGCGCCTGCCGGCGCTCCTACAGAAACCGACGTGGCGCGAGCGCCCTGTAGGAGCGGCGGCAGCCGCGAATGGGGCGGTGCAGGTTGCGACGTGGCCGCAGCGGATCGACGCTGGTTTTGCGCCTGCCGGCGCTCCTACAGAAACCGTCGCGGCGCGAGCGCCCTGTAGGAGCGGCGGCAGCCGCGAATGGGGCGGTGCAGGCTGCGACGTGGCCGCAGTAGATCGACGCTGGTTTCGCGCCTGCCGGCGCTCCTACAGAAACCGACGTGGCGCGAGCGCCCTGTAGGAGCGGCGGCAGCCGCGAATGGGGGCCCTAGAGCCACCTGGCCTTGCGGAAGCGCCACCACAGGAAGGCGCTGGCGCTGGCGATGACGCCGAGGCCGGCGAAGTAGCCGTACTCCCATTCCAGCTCCGGCATGTGGCTGAAGTTCATGCCCCAGATGCCGGCGAAGGCGGTGGCGACGGCGAAGATGCCGGCCCAGGCGGCGAGGCGCTTGCTGACCTCGGTCTGGTCGATGGTGACCAGCGAGATGTTCACCTGGATGGCAGTGCCGATGGTCTCGCGGACGCTGTCGAGCGAGGCGTCGATGCGGGCGAGGTGGTCATACACGTCGCGGAAATAGTGCCGGCTCTTGGCGCAGACTTCCGGCACGCGCCCGCTGTGCAGCTTGCCGGCGGCTTCCATCAGCGGCAGCACGGCGTGCTTGAGCAGGGTGACCTTGCGCTTGAGGCGGTAAAGCCGGCGCATGTTGGAATTGCCCGCGCCCTTGGTGAAGATGCGCTCCTCCAGCGCCTCGACCTCGGTCTCGAGCTTGTCGATGAGCGGGAAGTAGCCGTCGACCACCGCGTCCATCAGCGCATACAGCACGTAACCCGGTCCCTTGGCGAGCATCCTCGGCTCGCGCTCGCAGCGTGCGCGCACGCCGAGGAAGTCGCGCGCGTGGTTGTTGCGCACCGACAGGATGTAGTTGGCGCCGACGAAGACATGCACCTCGCCGACCTCGAGCTTGCCCTCGCGCTCCTCGACCAGGTGCATGACCACGAAGAGCTCGTCGTCGTACTCCTCGACCTTGGGGCGCTGGTGGCGGTGGTTGGCGTCCTCGATGGCGAGCTCGTGCAGGCCGAACTCCTCCTTCATCACCGCGAGCTCTTCGGCGCTGGCGTCCTTGAGGGCGACCCAGACGAAGGTGTCGGGCTGCTGCACGTACTCGCTGATGTCCTCGACCGGGATGTCGGCGTGCTTGCGGCCGTGCTGGTAGGCAGTGCAGTTGATCAGCATCGCGGTGCGTCCTCGCTCAGGTCTTCAGCGCCTTCGCCTTCGCGCCGCCAGGCTTCTCGCCGTCGGCCTTCACGCCGTCGGCCTTCGGCGCATCGGCCCTCACCGCGTCGAGCAGGTCCTTCACCGCCTTCACCCGCTCCTTGAGGTTGGGCAGGCTGGCGCGGCGCACCAGCTTCTCGGGGCCGGCCATCTTGGTGCTGCGGTCCTTCTGGATCAGGAAGATGACCTTGACCGGATCGATCGGCGCGTCCTTGGCGAACTGCACGCTGATCTGCGCGTCCGAGGCGTCGAGTTTGTGCACGCCGTAGTCCTTGACCAGCATGCGCAGGCGGTGGGTCTCGATCAGGGCGGCGGTCTGCGGCGGGAGTTCGCCGAAGCGGTCGATGAGTTCCTCCTGCAGGAAACGCAGGTCTTCCTCCAGCTCGCAGTTGGCCAGGCGCTTGTACAGCGTCAGGCGCTCCTGCACGTCGGGGCAGTAGTCGGTGGGCAGCAGCGCCGGGGTGTGCAGGTTGATCTCGGACACGACCTCCAGCGGCTGCGACAGGTCGGGCTCCTTGCCGGCCTGCAGGTCCTTGACCGCGCGCTTCAACATCTCGGTGTACAGGCTGAAGCCGACCTGCTGGATCTCGCCCGACTGGTTCTCGCCCAGCACCTCGCCGGCGCCGCGGATCTCGAGGTCGTGCATCGCCAGGTAGAAGCCGGAGCCGAGGTCTTCCATCATCGCGATGGCTTCGAGGCGCTTTTGCGCCTGAGCGCTCGGCTTGGCGCCGGGCATGGTGAGCAGGTAGGCGTAGGCCTGGTGGTGACTGCGCCCGACGCGGCCGCGCAACTGGTGCAGCTGCGCCAGGCCGAAGCGGTCGGCGCGGTTGATGATGATGGTGTTGGCGGTGGGGATGTTGATGCCGGTCTCGATGATCGTGGTGCACAGCAGCAGGTTGGCGCGCTGCTGGGTGAAGTCGCGCATCACGCGCTCGAGCTCGCGCTCGGGGAGCTGGCCGTGGCCGACGACGATGCGCGCCTCGGGCAGCAGCTCCTCGAGGTCGTCCTTCATGTTGTCGATGGTGTCGACCTCGTTGTGCAGGAAGTAGACCTGCCCGCCGCGCTTGAACTCGCGCAGCACCGCCTCGCGGATCACGCCGCGGCTGGAAGGCTGCACGAAGGTCTTGATCGACAGCCGCTTCTGCGGCGGCGTGGCGATCACCGAGAACTCGCGCAGGCCCTCCATCGCCAGGCCCAGGGTGCGCGGGATCGGCGTGGCGGTCAGGGTCAGGATGTCGACCTCGGAGCGCAGCTGCTTCAAGGCCTCCTTCTGGCGCACGCCGAAGCGGTGCTCCTCGTCGATGATCACCAGCCCGAGGCGCTTGAAGACGACATCCTTCTGCAGCAGGCGGTGGGTGCCGATGATGATGTCGACCTTGCCTTCCGTGAGCTGCTGCAGGGCCTCGGCCTGTTCCTTGGCGGACTTGAAGCGCGACAGCTCGGCGAGCTTGATCGGCCAGTCGGCGAAGCGGTCGGCGAAGGTCTGGTAGTGCTGTTCGGCGAGCAGGGTGGTCGGGCACAGCACCACCACCTGCTTGCCGTCGGCGACCGCGATGAAGGCGGCGCGCAGCGCGACCTCGGTCTTGCCGAAGCCGACGTCGCCGCACACCAGGCGGTCCATCGGGCGGCCGGACTTCATGTCGCCCACCACCGCGTCGATGGCCGATTGCTGGTCGGGCGTGGTCTCGAAGCCGAAGCCCTCGGCGAAGGCCTCCAGGTCGTGCTGCTTGAAGTCGAAGCGGTGACCGGGGCGGGCGGCGCGCTGGGCGTAGAGCGCGAGTAGCTCGGCGGCGGTGTCGCGCACCTGCATCGCCGCCTTCTTCTTGGCCTTCTCCCACTGGCCCGAGCCGAGGCGGTGCAGGTCCACGGCCTCCGGGTCGGCGCCGGCGTAGCGGGTGATCACGTGCAGCTGCGACACCGGCACGTAGAGCTTGTCGCCGCCGTTGTATTCAAGGTGCAGGAACTCGGTGTCGCCCTCGCCCAGGTTCATGTGGATGAGGCCGAGGTAGCGGCCGATGCCGTGCGACACATGCACCACCGGGTCGCCGACCTTGAGTTCCGACAGGTCGCGCAGCCAGCCTTCCATGGTGGCGGCCTTGCGCGCGTCGCGGCGCACGCGGCTGCGCGCGGTGGCGGCGTAGAGCTCGGTCTCGGTCAGCACCGCGAGCCTGGCAGCCGGCAGCACGAAGCCGCGCGCGAGCGGGGCGACGCCGAGCGCGAGGCGGGCGTCGCCATCGAGGAAGGCGCCGAAGTCGGCGCTGGCCTCGGGCTTGACGCCGTATTCGGCAAAGAACTCGGCCATGGTCTCGCGCCGGCCGGGCGAGTCCGACAGCAGCAGCACGCGGCCGTCGAAGCCGTCGAGGAAGGCCTTCAACTTGTGCAGCGGGTCGGTGGCCTTGCGCTCGACCGCGACCTCGGGCGGCGGCAGGGCGAGTGCATCGGCGGCTTCGGCGCTTGCCTCGGCACCGATGCTCAGGCGAGGCAGGTTCTTCAGCGCGACGAAGAAGGCCTCGTCCGAGAGGAAGAGCTGCTCGGGCGCCAGCACGGGGCGGGTGCGGTCGCCCTTGAGCAGGTCATGGCGCGAGCGCGTGTCCTTCCAGAACTCGGCGATCGCCGCCGGCACGTCACGATGCAGCAGCACCGGCGTCTCGGCGGGCAGGTAGTCGAGCAGGGTCGCGGTGTCGTCGAAGAACAGCGGCAGGTAGTACTCGATGCCGGCCGGCGCGATGCCGTTGGAGACGTCCTTGTAGATCGAGGCGCGCGTCGGGTCGCCCTCGAAGGTCTCGCGGAAGCGGCTGCGGAAGCGCGTGCGGCCCTTGTCGTCGAGGGGGAACTCGCGCGCCGGCAGCAGGCGGATCTCCTTGGTCGGATACACCGTGCGCTGGGTGTCGGGGTCGAAGGTCTTGATGCTCTCGACCTCGTCGTCGAAGAGGTCGATGCGGAAGGGCAGCGGCGAGCCCATCGGGAAGAGATCGACCAGCCCGCCGCGCACCGAGAACTCGCCCGGGCTCACCACCTGGGTCACATGCGCGTAGCCGGCGAGCGCCATCTGCGCCTTGAACTGCTCGACGTCGAGCTTCTCGCCCTGCTTGAGGAAGAAGGTGTAGGCGGCGAGGTAGCTCGGCGGCGCCATGCGGTAGAGCGCGGTCGAGGCGGGCACCAGCACGAGGTCGGTCTCGCCGCGGCTGATCGCGTAGAGCGTGGACAGGCGCTCGGAGATCAGGTCCTGGTGGGGCGAGAAGCTGTCGTAGGGCAGGGTCTCCCAGTCGGGCAGCAGGTGCGCGCGCAGGCCGGGCGCGACCCAGGCGATCTCGTCCTGGAGGCGCTGGGCGTCGAGCGGGTTGGCGGTGATCACCACCAGCATGCGGCCGCGGCTGGCGAGCTGGGCGATGGCGAGCGCGTCGGCCGAGCCGGCCAACGCGTCGAGCTCGAGCCTGCCGCCGGGCTTGGGCAGCTTGGCGGTGGCGAGCCGGGAGAGGAGGGCGTCGAGGGAGAAGGACATCGTGGTTTCTTGAGCGTCGTCTACGGCGGTGGCCATCCTTGCCTGGAGGGGCGGGATGGCGGTGGGGACGCGGTGGCCGGCAAAGGCAGAATTATCCTTCATCCCGGCCCGCCAGCGCACGGCCTGATGGCGCCAATGCGGGCCGGAGGCTTCAGGCGGAGGCCGAAAGAGTGGGCGCCTGGCGCGGAGCGAGCCCTTCGGAATAGGCCTGTGCCGCACGCATGCCGCGATCGACGGCGCCGTCGCGGGTGGCCTCGGCGCCCGTGTCGCCCTGAGCGAACTCGCGGCGGGCGATCTCCAGGCGCGCATCGTTCGCCATGCGGGCAGCCTGGGCGGCCACCTGGCGGTCCTGGCCCGATGGCTCCGCGGGGGCGAGCGCGGCGGCGCGGATGCGCTCGGCCTTGGCGAGGGTCTCCTCGGGAGTGCGGCCCGGCGAGGTGTCGATCCCGACCTCGCCACCGATCGCGTAGCGCTGGCCGTCGGGGCCGGTCTGGTAGGTGTAGCTGGCGCCCCGCGTCACCAGGCCGGCGCCCGCGGCGACATGCGCCATCTCGTGGGCGCGCACCTCGCGGTCGCGCTTCGCGAGCTCGGCGACCTGGCGCTGCTCGGCCTCGGAGAGCGCGTCGGCCAGCCCCGCAGGCGTCGCTTGTGTGTCGCCGCCACCTTGCGCCATCGCCGGCGCTGCGGCGGCGTCGGCAGCGCGGGCGTCATGCATCGTGGTGGTCTGCCGCCACGCCGCGTAAGCGCCACCGAGCGAGGAAACCGACATCCCGGACATGGATTGGACGGGCCCCGAAGCTATTCGACTCTTACGCGCTCGACCACGGCGAGGTGCTGTTCGAGCCAGCTCGTGACCGCTCGCGCCTGCAGGAGCTCCTGCTGGCGGGCGTCGCCGGCGTCGGGCAGCGCGAGCCAGTGGCGCGGCCCCCCAAGCAGGGAAAAGGCCTTCTCCAGGATCGCGCTCTCCGGCACGCCCGGGGTGACGATGAAGCGCACCGGGCAACGCAGGTGGCGCAGGGGCTCGGCCCCCGCGAGATCGGCCCGGCCGTCGACGCAGGCGATCGCCGCGAAGGTCTCCGGCGCCTTGACGGCCGCGCGGATGGCGGCGGCGCAGCCGGTGTCGTGTGCCACGAGGCCGAGCTGCAGCCCGGCGAGCGGTGGCTGATGGGCGATCCACTCGACCGCTGCGAGGATGCGCTCGGTGAGGCGGGTGATGTTGAACGACGCGTCGGGGTCGCGCAGCGCCTCCTGCCGCGTGAGCAGGTCGAGGCGCATGGTGGCGAAGCCGCGTGATTGCAGTGCGAGCTCCAGCGGCCGCGGCCCGGTGTCGAGCGCAGGGTGGCCGCTCGATTGCGGCAGGACGGCAAGCCCGCGGACGTCCGGCGCATGGGCGAGCAGGCCGTCGAGCCAGGCGCCCTGTGCGGGAATGCTGATGAGGGTGTTTCGAAGTTTCACGTTGCGGGCCGAATGAACTCAGGTGCCGTGACGGTGGATGGCGACCGGGATGCGGCGCGCGCCGAAGGCCTCGCCGACCGCGGCGCCAACCGCGCCGAAGCGGCCGGCGAGCACGCTGCCGCAATGCGGGCAGCGGCCGTCGGCGCCGAGGGCGTAGCGGCGGATCTCGTACCAGTCGCGCACGATCAGGGCCTCGCCGCAGCTCGCGCAGTGGGTCGTGTCGCCCTCGGTGTCATGCACGTTCCCGGTGTATACGTGCTTGAGCCCGGCGTCGAGCGCGATGCGGCGCGCGCGCGTGAGCGTGGCGGGCGGCGTGGGCGGCAGATCGTCCATCTTGAAGTCGGGGTGGAAGGCGCTGAAATGCAGCGGCACCTCGGCCCCGAGCTCCTCGCGCACCCATTTCGCCAGCGCGGCGACCTCGCTGTCGGTGTCGTTGTGTCCGGGGATCAGCAGGGTGGTGAGCTCGACCCATACGTCGGTTTCATGGCGCAGCCATACCAGGGTGTCGAGCACTGGCTGCAGGTGGGCGCCACACAGCTTGACGTAGAAGTCGTCGGTGAAGCCCTTGAGATCGACGTTGGCCGCATCCATGCGCGAGAAGAAGTCGCGACGCGCGCACTCGGAAATGTAGCCCGCGGTCACCGCGACGGTCTTCAGGCCGCGCGCATGGCACGCGTCGGCAACGTCCATGGCGTACTCGGCGAAGATCACCGGGTCGTTGTAGGTGAAGGCGACGCTGTGGCAGCCCCAGTGCAGGGCGGTCTCGGCGATCTCGGCGGGCGAGGCCTCGTCCATCAGCGTGTCGAGGTCGCGCGACTTTGAGATGTCCCAGTTCTGGCAGAACTTGCACGCCAGGTTGCAGCCGGCGGTGCCGAAGGAGAAGACCTTGCTGCCCGGGTAGAAATGGTTGAGCGGCTTCTTCTCGATCGGGTCGATGCAGAAGCCCGAGCTGCGACCGTAGGTGGTGAGCAGCATGTCGTCACCCTCGCGCATGCGCACGAAGCAGGCACCGCGTTGGCCGGGGTGGAGCTTGCACAGGCGCGGACAGAGGTCGCACTGGTAGCGGCCGTCGTCGATGCGATGCCAATAGCGCGCGGGATGGCGGCTGCCGACCTCGGTGCGGCCTGCGTCGGCTGCAGGCTCGGGCTTCGTGCTCATGAGGGCTCCCGTTCGGTCTCCTTCCACTTCTCGACGTGATAACGCGCGGCCATGAGCTCGACCACCTCGCGGTTGGTGGGCAGGCCGGCCTTGTGCTTGAGCGCGGCGAGGAACTGGCGCGGCTCGGGGAGCTGCTCCCACACCTGGGGCAGGAAGGTGGCGCTGCGGCAGCCGGAGAAGATGATCAGCCCGTCCTCGCCGGGGCGCAGTTGGGCGATGAGCTCTTCCTCGCCGAAGAAGTCGAGGAACTCGGGCTCGGAGAGGATGGAGACCTCGATCGTCACCGCGTCGAGCTCATCGGCGGCGAGCGGCTCGAAGCGCGAATCTTCGAAGGCCGCCGCGAGCGCGTTGTGGATCACGTCCTCGCCGAGCTCGCGCGAACGCCGCAGGCTGCCGATGCAGCCGCGCAGCTCGCCGTCCCTGGCAAGGGTGATGAAGGTCGCGCCCTTCTCGCGCAGGCGGGGATCGTCCGGGACGACCGGGGCGGGCCCGCGGCCGAGGCGGTGGGCGATCGCGGCGCGGGCGAGCGCGAGCAGGGTGGTACCGAAATCAGTGTCGGGCATGGCTTGGGGGTTCCGCTTCACAAAAGGCGATGCTGGTGTAGCCGACGACGCGCGAGCGGTCGCCCGCGGTGTCGCCGGAGTTGCGCAGGTCCAGCAGGTGGGCTTGCAGGTGATGCTTGCGGGCGGCGAGCAGCAGCCCGTTGATCGGGGTGGCGCCACAGGCCTGCTCGTGGTTGAGGCCGGCGCGCAACTCGAGCACCTGGTCGACCGCCGCGCGATCGGACCACTGTGCCGCGCGATAGCTCAGGTAGTGCGAGAGGTCCGAGCTGATCAGGATCAGGGTCTCGGGTCCGCCCCACAGGCTCTCGATCAGGCCGGCGGTGGCTTCGGGCGAGGCATCGCCGACCAGGATCGGCACGATCTCGAAGCGCTCGAGGCAGACCTGCAGGAAGGGCAGCTGCACCTCGAGGCAGTGCTCCTCGGCATGCGGGCGGTCATCGACCAGGACGTCGTCGCGCGCCTGCAGGGCCTGCCAGTCGTCGCGCGCGAGCGGCACCTCGCCGAGCGGCGTGGCGAAGCGCTGCGCCGCCGGCAGCGAAAAGCCGCGCACCGCCACGCGATGCGTGGGGCCGAGCAGAACGACGCGGCGGATGCGCTCGCGCAACGGCGCGAGCAGCGCATAGGCGCTCGCCGCCACCGGCCCGGAATACATGTAGCCGGCGTGCGGCACGATGATCGCCTTCGGGGCCGGCGCCGACTCGAAGGCGACGGCGGTCGAGAGCATCTCGGCGAGCTGGGTGCGCAGCACGCGCTCGTCGCGGGGATAGAACTGCCCGGCCACGGCTGCCGGGCGGATCGAAGCGAGTGCCATGGTGCAATCCTGCGGGGATGTCATGGTTGGAACATTTCCCATTATAGGCAGCCCGGCCGGGATCGTCCCGCTTCGAAACCCGCGCTTGCACAAGCCCGCGCCATGGGCGGCGCGGCTAGAATGCGCGCCATGCAGACCACCCACCCACGCCACTTCGCCATCGTGCCCGCCGCCGGCAGCGGCTCGCGCATGGCCGCCGCCCGCCCCAAGCAGTATCTGTCGCTGCTCGGCCGCCCCCTGATCCACCACGCCCTCGCGGTGCTGTGTGCCGCGCCCTCGATCGACGCGGTCTTCGTCGTGCTCTCGGTGGATGACACGGAGTGGGCCACGCACGACTGGAGCGCGCTCGGCCCCAAGCTGCGCCCGCTCTTCTGCGGTGGCGCCACGCGGGCCGACAGCGTGCTCGGCGGCCTGCGCGCGATCGCCGGCGATGCGGCGGCGGGCGACTGGGTGCTGGTGCACGACGCCGCGCGTCCCTGCCTGGCGCCGTGGCATGTTGACAAGCTGGTACGCGAGCTCGCTCACGACGAGGTCGGCGGGCTGCTGGCGGTGCCGGTGGCCGACACTCTCAAGCGCGCCGACGAGCACCGCCACGTCTGCGAGACCGTGCCGCGCGACAGCCTGTGGCAGGCGCAGACGCCGCAGATGTTCCGTTACGCCATGCTGCGCCGAGCCCTGGAGGGCGCGCGCGAGGTCACCGACGAGGCGAGCGCGATCGAGGCCGCCGGGCTGCGGCCGCGGCTGGTGCAGGGCGACGCCACCAACCTGAAGGTCACCTATCCGCTCGACCTGCACCTGGCCGAGTGGATCCTCAAGAACCGCGAGGGTCACAACGCATGAGCACTCCCTTCATCCCCTTTCGCATCGGCCAGGGCTTCGACGTTCACGCCCTCGTCCCCGGCCGGCCGCTGATCGTCGGCGGCGTAACCATCCCCTTCGAACGCGGCCTGCTCGGGCACTCCGATGCCGATGTGCTGCTGCACGCGGTCACCGACGCGCTGCTCGGCGCCGCCGGGCTGGGCGACATCGGCCGGCTCTTCCCCGACACCGACCCGGCCCACGCCGGCGCCGACAGCCGCGTGCTGCTGCGCGAGGCCTTCGCGCGCGTGCGCGCCGCGGGCTGGGAGGTGGTCAATATCGATGCCACGCTGATCTGCAAGGCGCCGCGCATCCTGCCGCACGCACCGGCCATGGTGGCCAACCTCGCCGCCGACCTCGACATGGACGCGGCGGCGATCAACATCAAGGGCAAGACCACCGAGAAGCTCGGTTTCACCGGGCGAGGGGAGGGCATCGCCGCGCAGGTGGTCGCTTTGATCACACGTGCGGGGCAGGGCTGAGCAAGGCGCGTCATGGCGATGGCCGGTGCGGACGGGAAGTCGAGGCATGGCTGAGGCGGGCGCGAGCATGAACGCAGGCACGGGCGCTTACGCAGGCCTGGGCACAGGGGGAAGTTCTAAACCGGCCGCAGCGAAGGATGGCGTGGGCGAGGGTACGGACTCGGGTGAGCGTGGAAGCGCGGGAATGGAGCCGCGGTTACGGCTCTTCTTTGCGTTGTGGCCGGATTCGGCCACCAGCGCCGCGCTGCATGCACGCGCACGGGCGCTGCACACGGAGTGCGGCGGTCGCGCGATGCGCCGCGACACCATTCACCTGACCCTGGCCTTCCTCGGCGACACGCCCGCGCGGGAGGTGCAGCGCCTGCGGGCGCTGGCTGCGCAGGTCGACGGGGAAAGCTTCGCGCTCGCGCTCGACCACGTCGGGAGCTGGAAGCGCAACCGCGTCCTGTGGACCGGACCGTCCATCGTACCGCCCGCGCTGGCCGCGCTCGCGCAGGACCTGGAGGCCCGGCTGCGCGCGGCCGGCTTCGCGCTCGAGGAGCGTGCCTTTTCACCGCATGTCACGCTGGTGCGCAACGCCCGCGCAGCGCCCGCCGAGGCACCGCCGGCACCCTTGCGGTGGAGTGTGGCCAGCTTTGTCCTGGTGGCTTCGGAGCGCAGCGCCGCCGGTGCGCACTACCGGGTGATCGGGCGCTGGCCGCTGCAGCAGCGCGTGTGATGACCATTCGCCGCATTCGCGGCCGCCGCCGCTCCTGCAGAAGCCGGCGCGGTTCCGTCCAATGTAGGAGCGCCGGCAGGCGCGAAAGCGGCGTTGAGGCAAGCGGCGATGTCGCCATCCCGCAAGCCCGATTCGCGGCTGCCGGCACTCCTGCAGGAACCGGCGCGGTCTCTGTGGGAGCGTGTAGGAGCGGCGGCAGCCGCGAATGCGCGGAGCGGATTCGGCGGGCGTCGATTCCAGCCCGCCGGGACGCGAGGCGGCGCGTGTATAATGCGCGCCGCTTCGCTTGTCGGGGTGTGTGCGGGGATGGCGGAATTGGTAGACGCACTGGATTTAGGTTCCAGCGCCGCAAGGCGTGAGAGTTCGAGTCTCTTTCCCCGCACCAAGGTTTTGTCTCAGGCACCCCACGAACGCGCGCCGCGAGGCGGCGCGTACAAGCTGCCCGGTGAAGCGCTCAAGCGTGACTAGCCCCTTCACCCTCCATATCCATAACAGTGAGAATATGTGTTATGTAAACTACAATATTCTTGTCGAAGTACGCCTGACCGCACCGACACACACTGGCATTCAGTGAAGCGAAAGTAGTGACGTTTCGGAAGCAAGAGTGGAAACATGTCATCGTTCCCCCTTGTTTAGCAGCCCATTTGGAAGCAAAAGACGAAATCCCCATTGGCGTGTCCTGGTGTCCCCTCATTACGTGAAGCAAGAGTAGAAATCCTCGATGCCCTGAGCCGAAACCGGTAACGGTCTTATGCATCATCCGCCCGATTCGCATCCGTCTGTGCCTCACTCCTGCGAGCAGCCCCCGATGAACTGCCTTTGCCGCGTCTCCGCGTCAGATTTTCAATCTCTTGCCGAAGTTGGCCGATCTCCTCAGCCTGGACGTTAAGTCTGACCGCTGCCTCTTGCCGGAGTTGATCAGCCACCTCGTGCCGCACTCTTGCCACAGCAAGGTCGCGCTCCGACGCGGAGAGTTGGGCCTTGGCCTTCTCGAGGCTGCTTCGTAGGGTCTCCATCGCGGCCGTTGCCGCTGTCAGCTTCTCGCTTGCCTTGACGCTCTCTGCCTTGAGTTGAGTGCAGTCCTCGCGCAGCGCTATGAACGCCTCTCGTGCCGTGGCCGCGTCCTTGCGTGCGCGCTCTACCTCGTCGTTCTGTTGCCTCCATTCTTTGTTCGCAGTTTGACGCTCGTTGTCCAGTTGCTGCAACAGCCGATGGGTCTCCAGGCGGTGATGTTCATTAGTTTGCTCGATGGCAAGTCTCGCCGCGTCCAGCGAGGAGAACTGGCGCACGAGCTCGGCATCCTTTTCGTCGATCGTGCGCTGTTGCTCAAGGACCCTAAGCGACTCTTCCGCCAGCTTCTTCTGAGACTCCGCGAGGTTGGCCTCCAGGTCTCCGATCCTCAGCTTCAAGGCCGCGACCTCACTCTCCATGCGTAGGCGGAGCTGATGGGATTCGAGGGCACGCTCGTTCGCCTCCTGAACGGTTGCCTCCATTTCTCTGGATCGCTTGTCCAGATGGGCCTCCCGCTCCCTGAGGCCCTCCTCAGCAAGTCTCTTGGCAACCTGCACCATATCGCCAAGTGCGCGATCGATGATCGTTACGAAGGCCTCGGGGATCCCGTCCACCGTCCGCACGGGCACCTGCAACGTGTTTGCCATGGCACTCCAGAACTCTTGAATGTGGTTCTGGACGACGGCGTTGCTGCCTTTCTGGCCAACATACCGGTCAGTGGAAAGCAGCTCCTGGACGGCTGGACGGGTTGGTCGTTCCCCTTTGGCGAGGATCTCGTAGCAGGCCTGACGGACATGCTCGTATGTAACAACGGAGCTACGGCTCATTTTTCGGCTCGGATTTTTGACCAATGTCAGGATGGTAGCTGCCTTGGCGGTGGAATCAACTAAAACAGCCGACCCTGTCCGGACACCGGACAGGTCTGCCCGTTTTATCCTCAAGTTTAGACATTATTCCTATAATGTGTAGTAACGTGCGGAATGCACCGTTCTGGATGTGACCCTCGTGAACTTGATGCCCCGAACCGCGCTCGCCCCGTTGGAACTGGTCAACTTGCCGAGCGAGCTCAACGGAAGTGTCGGTAATAACCGCGCCGTTGGCGGTCGGCCGCAGATTTCAGCGCAGAACGACGTCGATGCCGTCAAGG
>Ga0209605_1003749_pt1 | contig 13031 bp, 17 predicted proteins | sample AD_UKC035_MetaG_FD_184408 | JGI IMG/M metagenome (GOLD analysis project Ga0209605, IMG submission 184408) | Active sludge microbial communities of municipal wastewater-treating anaerobic digesters from USA - AD_UKC035_MetaG (SPAdes) (version 2) | ecosystem: Engineered > Bioreactor > Anaerobic >...
AGTGGTTTTGAATCGGCACTTAACAACCAGTATCGTAAATCAATATCATTCCCAACGACGGTAAGAACAGCAGGGTTAATTAAAAGTTTTTTAGGTTGTTTCAGATTAAGGGAAACGTCTGTGCCTGTTATCTCCAGCAATCCGCTGGCCGCAGCAACCTTTCTTGCCGCCTTTAAATCAACAGAAATTCCTTGTGCCTCGAAATTCCCGGCAGCAACGGCTATACTCAGCCCCTCCTCAACCGGCATCCATCCGTCAAAGACATCGAATGTGTCCGTAATCGGAGTGCCATTATATTGTGATAATTCAATATACTGGGCCATTCAACTTACCTCATAAACGCTCATACCCTTTGAAACCAATTTCATACACATCTAATCCATTACCCCACCCTGTAACGCACAATACTCTGTGATAAGTGAAAAAAGCATTAATGCTCGGAGCAAAACTGAATTCCTGCACGTCCGTGGAATTTGCGGCAGAACCAACATAAATATCTGTCCAGTTAGTGTCATCGTTTGAGCCTTGTAATTTGAAACCCTTAAAGCCGAAATGGAGGTAGTTTTTAAGCTGCATGTGGGTTATTCGGATGTGTTTCGTCCCGGAATGCAACTTAATCCATTCTCCGGCTGGATTAAGAGGACCAGAGCTCCAATCCGTATTAGGTTTACCGTCAAACGCTTCCCACTCATATTGAGTGCCGTATTGATGTGACGCCGAAACAACATATGGACTTGGAGCGTTATTTGCCGACATTTGAGGAGATACCCATTTAACAACTGATGGTATGCTCATCATTCTTAAACGGTCTCTCTTGCGGTATGTTAAGAAGGTCGCCTCATTACCACGTGCTAACGATATTCCCTTTAAACTTCGGTCCCTCATAGAGGATAGATATTGTTTGTATGGAGCTCCCGCCAACAGTTCTATTTCAGCAAATTCCGCCGCTGAGCCAGATGATGCTGTTACCGTTATTCGATAAAAGCGATAAGCGGCGGGGTTCACAAAACTATTAAATACTCTTTTTTGGCCTCCGCTCCAGGTTAAGCCTGTCTGTGTGTCGATAGTTGTCCAGTCAGTCCCATTGTTTGAACCGGCAAAAGTAAAGTTGTTGGCAGGGTTATAACTTATAGACCGTGCAGTAATAGTATATTCGACAACTCTCTTTGCCAAACCTTCACCAAGGTCATATTGAATCCACTGCGGCAATCCAGCCGTGGAAGAACACCAAAAAGACGATGCGTTACCATCAAACGCTTTTAACGCTGGATATGATGCGCTATACTCGGAACTCGCTGATGGAGTGCCGCCTATACAAATATTCTCTAGTGCCATTAATCCGTTATCCTGTTTACAAACCCAATTAAGGTTATTACATTCGCCGTGCCAGCGAATGCCTTGACGACCATTTCATTTTGTAGGATAAGCCCAGGAACAACAGGAATAAGGCCCGATTTGTACGGAACGGTGAGCACTATATTCTGATCTGGAACAGTCGCGCCCCCAAATTCGATTGTCAAGACAACGTCAGCCTCGTAACTATTGTAAGCCCATAGCCAGATTTCATCGTAACTGCCGTCCGTTGTTCCGGAAACGGCAGTATGAATCGTGTCTCCCGCTGTCGCCGTTTGGGTGATTTTAATTGCCTTTCCGTCCGTACTGCCGCTTAATTTACGTTTAACCACTGTTGCCATCGTTCATTCTCCTTTATGCCGCAACCGCAATCGTGAGCAGTGAGGCAGTTACATCGATTGTGAACGTTTCTCCTACATTAAGTGAAATGCTACTGCCGTAATCCCAATAGCCGATAAGTAGGTCAGTTGCGCTAGTATCGTCGTAAAGAATAACGTATCGAAAAGGTCCAATGCCTCCCGCTGTCGCCGTAATCACAACATCAGTTGTACAGGCGAGCGTATAAATACCACCAGACTCTTCCGATGAATCAATCGTTGCTGCGTGTCCACCACTGGTATATCCATTAGCGGCGGCGGGGGGTGGATGTTTTTCTAGCGGGTCAAAAACGGTATCCGTGGCCGCTGTCGGTGCGGTATTGGTCAGGGCGAACCTGAGAGTATCGCTTCCCAAATTATACCCACCGTTGGCAAGCTGGGAGAGAAATTTATTGAAAAGGGTAAAGTTTACCATTGTTCTCCTCCTTTAGAAGAAAGCCCCTCCCCAAAGGAAGGGGCCTTTTGGGCAATAAACTGTTAAGGTGTCAGAGTATTGTTAAGACCCACCCCATTCAGAATACCACATTTCTGGGCTAAACCAAACTCGAGACCGGCTTCAGTGAGGAATTCCTCATTGATACCGTCAACTCGTCTCTGACCATAGCCTTCAGCGTGCTGTTTCTGGTTGCTCTCACCATAGAACGTGGTATCGTCAATGTAACGATAGGTAAGTTCTTTAGGCTCAAGCACTACCCCCATGTTACGAGTTGTAGCATCATAACTGAATAAGGGATGAGTTTTCATATTCACTACTCCAAAAGGAGTAATCCACTGCCTGATTTCCATGCCATAGGTTTTGGCGGCAGGAGCTAACTGAATTGAATTACCTAAGGCATTAGCAGAAGCCAGAGCATCAATTCCGAGCAAGAAACCAGAGCCGCAAAGAATCAGCTTCTCAGATGCTCCATAGCGGAAAATCCGCTCGAGCATATTCTTTATCCAAGTCATTCCACCACCGGCTGCAGTCCAGGCTACACCGGCATAAGTGGGATTGAGTGTATAGTCGTCACAGTTAGCAGCAGCATACTGACGGATAAAGTTGATAGCGCCCATAGTGGTTCTCTCAGGCTTACCATTATCACCTACATTTTCAGTTCTGATGCCCCAGAGGAATGCAAGTTCCATTTCCCAAGAATGCATTTCCAAAGCCTCAGCCTTTGCCTTCTGACGCTGTTCAGGAGTGCGAAGTTTTGTTTTCAACGCAGTCCGTGTCAGAGACAGAGGAGTTCTGAAAATCTGTGTATAGTTGTAGACCTTCGAAGGATTAAGAGCGATAGCATCCGGCATCTCACCACCCTCAGGATTAATGTTACCAATAATCTTGAAAGTGTCGCAGTTTTGAAGATCATTGTCAGCTGAATTATCATCAGCCTCCAATAACTTAACTGCCAGAACAGATACTGTCGTTCCACGAGTTACACCAGTTACCTTACCAACTACATCGACTCTGTAGTCGGAAGCATCACGAAGAAGAATCTGGTGACCTTCTCTAATGCGATTGGCAAGAGTTGTGGTAATTCTAATATATATTACATCGCCAGCTACTCCACCTCCGGCGTAGGCAGCAGACAAGTCAGGCAATGTAAATACTCCAGTAACAGCTCCACCAACAGCACTCTGTTCCTGAGTCCACCAATGAAACTGCGGGTCGTTCACAGGTTCAGAACCCATCATTGACAAGATGGCTGTCAAAGGAGCTTGTCCATTGGGATACAGATATAAAATCTGTTCCCTCCAATTCATAGGGCGTTGTCCAGTTACCCAATCGCCAGTACCTCTCATTCCAAGAAACATATTTACCTCCGTAAGATTCTAAGTTATTTTATTTGGTTATATCTATTTATAGTTATAGTCGTAGCCACTATCGCAGGTAGATAAAATCTGGGCTAGCTGAAACCACTTCAAACCGTCGCTATAAAGAAGCAGACCATCACACTTTCCAGTGAGAACAATATCAATCCAGCACTCACTGTCATCCTTGTGAGTAATGGTGATAGTGTTTGTGACACTAGCTTCCCTTGCAACGATTGAATAGAATCGACCTTTTGCTTCAGCGACTGAAGGAAGTACTATTATCATAGGAGCAGTAACTGCACTAGGCCGGACTACGTAATCACGAGTAGACATTTCAATTGACGCAGCTGGATCAATGAATTTGTCGACTACTTCTTTATCATGTTGAGCACCTCTATCTTCAAGAGACATATTTTTTACCTCCCTAAGGATTTGTTCATTTCTGAGATTTCACTCTCCAGAGATGAAAGGTTCTTTTTTTGTGAAAGACTCTGGCGTTGAGTGTTTCTAGGCCCATGAAGCTTAGGAGCCTTACTCCTGTCCTCATTGTCTTTCTGCTTCGTCGCCACCTGTCTTTTTAGCCCGAGCCTCTTCCTTGCTTCAGGTGCAACAAGGTTCATGAGCTCATTATAATTTCTATCTGGGTTGTTAGCCGCTACATCATCAAAGACTGCAGCCACAACCTTTTTAAAAGGAACAAGATCTTCATTCTCCTTATAGAATTTATCACTCGTCTCTTTCATTGATATAATAGAAGTTAAATTCTGCCTTACAATATCAGGAATAGACGAGAATAATTTCTCAGTGAATAATTTATTAGAATCGCTTACTCCTTTTGCATACACTGAATTAAGCAGTTTATTAAAAGCTTTCTTATTCTCAATTAATTCTTCCAAATCCACATCACCAATGAAGTCCTGCTCTTCAATTTTAACTGGTTCATTTCTCTCTTTAGCTTCTTTCTCAGCTTTAACACGAGCTTCTTCCTCAGCTCTCTTTCTTTCCTCTCTTTCGACGTTTATTTTGTCTAGGACTTCTCTCTCTTTCTTTTCTATATCAGCTTTTATCTGTTCATCTTCTTCTGTTTCCTCTTCCTCTTCCTTTTCTTCCCTGGCAGACTCTTTAGTTTTGTCCTCAGGATTTTCTTCTTCCTCTTTTTCTTTTTTCTCTTCTTCCCTTGTTTTATCTTCTTCTTTCGTCTTTTCCTTTTCGTTTTCCTCTTCAGCTTTATTAGAAGACGAACCATCTAACGCGTTGAGCATATCTTCAATCTCAGTGTTTATGGTTTCTTCTTTTTCCACTTCTTTTTCCAATTCTTTCTCCATGATACTTTTCTCCTTATTTTAGTTTGTTTAATTATTAAACGATCTTATTTACCTTCTCTCCTCTTTAACTTTTTCCTTATTCCTTAAAACACTCAAGAACACATCAGGAAGATTAAGGAAATAGTCCACAGCTTTTTGTCTACCATTTAAATCTCCTATATGTAGCAAGACAGATGCTGTTGAGGGATTACTCCCTTCTGCATTATCAACTATAGACTGCATCTCTCCATTGAAACCTTCTTTCCATATCTTAAGCTCTTCAACAATATCAGCCCAAAGAATGGAATCCTTAAATTCTTCAATAGCTTCTTTACTTGCTCTAATTTTAATATCTTCCATTATCAAGCCTCCACAGGTATCAGGTTTCCAGCCTGAACCTGCCGTTCAACCTGCTCGTCAGGCATTGTAGCTGGCTGAATATTATTCACATTACGCTTAAAATCTTCAGCGTTTTTAGCGCCAAGCTGTTGGGCGATATAAGTGAAAATCCTTACTATATCAAAGGTCTGTCTAAGCTCTTGATCTGTTCCGATAGTTTTAAATAAATCTATCCAAATCTGAGAGAAGTTTCCGCCAGGGATTGAACCATCTCTTATTATCAAATCATAATTAATTGCCAGATCTGAAGGACTTACTCTTCCTCTCGTCTTGCCACCAGTGAAGTTTTTCATCAGTTGTTCAGTATATCTGCCAACTATATTTACATAAGTATCCTGAGTCATATACTGTTGAGTATGAACAGCAAATTGGGTTCCTATATCCTGCATAAACTGCATACCAATAATCATGGCCATTCGTTGCAATCTACTCATTGCAGAATTGCGTGTGCCACTGAATTCAACTCCAGTTAATCGCTCAGGACCTGATTGACGAAGAGCACCTTGCATAGACTGGTCTGCACCAGATATTCTATCCATCCACTGAGTGATATAAGCGGAATCAGATATATTTGTTCTTGTAATATCAGTGACTTGGAGTTGCTGCACTACTTTCTCAACACCTCTTCCCCAAGCCGGTCTTCTTAACCTGATCAGTTTTCCAGGCTGAGGGTCTCTCAAATCTTCAAAATTGACAAGGTAGGGGTCAACCACTAACATATCGTTTATAGCTTTTCTTACATTAGCTATATGACTGTTAAATAGAAAGTCTAATGTATGCTGTAAGCCGTATAACACTTCCATTCTTCCAATAGGTGTTATTGAATATCCATCATACTCAGGACTCGCCACAGCCATAGGATACTGTCCATGATTATGGTCTGCTTTTTCACAAGCTATAATCACATCATCTCCAGCCAACTCAAAGTACCATTTTTCAGGAACTTCACTCTTTGATAGCTTCCAATCCTTTGGAATAAGTGTAATATACATATGAATAATGTCTACTGGAGATACAGCACCTGATATAGCTCTATGTATATTAGCTGAACCGCCATAACTTGTCTGTCTATCACTTTCATCAAGAGCCAAGGCTGATTTCTTATTTCCTTTAGGCTTCAAATATTTTACGTTGAACAGTCCTGAGTCAGGTTGTTCTTCTCTACTCAACAGGTTCATGTAGTTATCTCTGTCAACCCAGCCTATGAATTCACCCTTCTGAATATTATCACTAGAAACAGATGGGTCTGGCAACCACATATAGGGGTCTATAGATGACAGAGCATTACCTTCAAATAATAAGCCGTCAACAAAGTTGCCTATTCTCTCTGTAGAAGTGCCTAGTTCTGACTCAGTAATTATAAGTGATTTAGTCAGTCTCTTTCCATATAATCTACGCCACTCAGGTATACCAATGCCTACTCCATAGCTTAGTGAGTCACGTAGAATAGTATGTATAGCCAAAGGCACTTTATTCTTAATACAATGGAGTCTAATAATCAACTCCATCAGCATTGCACCTACAGTATCATCATCCTCAACACCTTCATACTGAAATATAGGATCTTGAAAAAAAGCCATTGATAAGTAAGTTAATAAAGCTTCAAGCATTGAATAACTATAAGGGAATACTATACTAACAGGCTTGGTAGCATCTTTGTTTTTTAGCTGTTGTTCCTTTTCCTTCAAAGGCATATAGATAGTCAGTGTTCTATCTATCTGTCTCCAAGAATCAAAACGCTTGGAGATCTCATCTCTCGCCATTCTGGCACGCTCCCATATTCTAGATCTGAGCTTTCTATGCAAAGCGCTATCAGGGCGTAAATCCAAACCAGAAGGGTACTTGTAATTAAGATCCTTCTTATAATATTCATCTCTCCAGCTTGCAGGTTCACCAGTAACTATATACGGCATAGTTAAGTCCTCTATCCTTTAGTCAGCAAATATATTAAAGATGCGAAAAAAGCTCCACTTACTCCGCAAAAAACTCTCCAGATCCATGTTATGGATTTTCTAGTTGTATTAACCATTTCGCAAAATCCTTCCGTTCTCCCGTCTCCAATCAGAATAGAATTCAGACGACTTATTGACATATGATTGGCAAAGGCTATATCAACAAGAATATTTAATTTATCATCAGACGCCATAGTCTTTATTTTCTCTTTATTCAAGGCTATCTCAACCTCATGATTATTAGATGTGCTAGCCACTAGACATACCTCCAATTATCTATAGGTTTCTCATAAGTGAGTTCTTTATACTCAGCCTCAGCATCCTTAGTATCAAAATCCGGAGGACTGAAATATCTCTCTCCTAATTCCAACATCTCAATTAAATAAGCCTCAGCATCCATCAAATCCCAAAGAGCAGAACGAGGAAACATTAACAGTTGTTGTTCAAGCTTTCTTATTGAAGCACAAGAGGCATTGTGATAAATATATCCACCTCTGTAATAAGGAACAAGCTCTTTAATACGAAGATCTTTCTTCATTCCACCTCTGGCCTTAAGCCAGATTATTTCGTAGAAACGTCCACGTCTGAACATTTCATTTTTAATAGGCTGTTTAATAAACTCATTGAGAGATGTCTCTTCAATTCCCAGTACTTTTGCATTTAACATCTGAGCCATACCAAATAGACTTGCATAGATTTCATCAGGATACATTTTCTCAGAAATGACAGATCTGATAAAAATCTTTGCACTCTCAAGGTCAATTCCTATTCCTATAATAGCAGTCTCAGCCGAATGAATCTTTACAGTTTTAGCAGGGTCAAGAAGGATTACTGTTTCTATGTTAGGATTTTGTTGAACATCTACATCGAGCAAAGGCAAATCACCTTCGTTTAATATTTTTCCATAAGGTAAGTTGTAGTATTTGAAATATTCAGATCTGAATGCTGCATCTTTCGTTGAAACAGGAAGGTTTCTAAGCTCACGAAAGAACACATCAGTCTGTCCGGCAGCTACATGCTGTTCCCATTCCTTTTGTATAGCATCGTCAGAGATAAATTCTGGAGCAGTTGATTTAAAGTCATCATCACAGGCTTCAAGCCTAATAGAAGCCCACTCAGGTGAGTTTAATAATCTTTGCAAGATAGAATCTTCATGCTTTAAAGTATCAATATAGACAATTTTCCAACTACTTGCCAATTTACCTATACGCGGAACAGCCTTAAGCACATCAGCGTAGAGCCACTCATACTGCCTCCTACGATATTCATCATTGACTACTTGTTCAGGATCTTCAAGGTCATCTATTACAATTAAGCCTGGGCGGTCATTCTTAAACAAAACACCACGAACCTGCTGTCCAGCTCCACGAGGCCATACTAAGGTATTATAAGCAACCCAGGATTTCTTACTGAATACCTCATCAAACTCAATCCTGCTAGGATCTCGTTGTTTGAAGGAACCGAAAAACGCCCTTATTTCCTTATTGGTTACAAGCTCACGGCGAAGGTTTTCAGTCTGAAGTGAAGCGGCATCGTGACTTTTGTTAATGTAGACAATAAAATCCGTGTAATGAAATAGAATCCATCTAGCCATTAAGGCTAAGGCAACTATAGATGTCTTACCATAGCCACGAGGAGCTGCTATGGCGACTTTCTGGTCAGGACCATCTATCAAATCAAATATCTTTCCATGCACTTCTTCAGCAAAAGGCATATAGAAACGCTCTGGGAAGAAAGTTTGAGCAGTTACTCTAGTGCTGATAGCACATTGTTGAAGTATTATCTGTAATTCTGTGTCCATTATCTTATCCATTCATAGACTGTGCAAAATGCTCAGTATCTTGAACTTTTTGTCTCCATCCTCTTGCATCAACTTTTGGCTTAAAATGGTCTATAATTACTGTTTTTTCATTATTCTTTTCTAAATTATTTACAGACTCTCTTGTGTAAGAAAAACTGTCTAATTCATAGACTTGATTACTCCTATTACCACCATGAACTACCATAAAAGCATAGGAAGGTGGAATAGTATATACTACATCAAAGTGGTCTCCCATTCTTGAATGAACAGTTTCATAAACATCAGTGGTTATTTCATCTTTTTGTACAATAGCTATAAAGGGACTAGTACGGTTTTTTGTATGAGGAGCGTAGAATGAATAGACTCGACCATCAGGTGCCTGACCAAAGACTTGGTAATTAATAAGAAAACGTCTCTCACTCATTGTATTAGCCATAGACTTCATATGAGCTACCCAACCAGGAGTAACCCAATCATCTATATCTATACGAGCCATTATTGAAGTGCGAGGATAATCGAGAGATTTAATAATATCTTCAGGTGAGCCTTTATCAGTCTCTCTAGCCCAATTTTTTGATTTTTTAATAGAATCTTTCCACTGTGTTAAGTCGCCAGAGGTGTAAAGGAAGGTAATATTTAGACCTGACCAATCTAGATTTTTAATAGCTTTTGTAGCATTACAGTTTTCTGGACCTACAGCAAGATAAAGTTTAAATTCTTGGTCAGTCTGCGCCTTTAAACTATTAATAAAATTTCTTTGCATCATATCTAGATGCTTTTGATCTATAATTCCTACAGCATGAAGAGGTCCTATATCATTATAAATAGCCCTTGAGATAATAGATACTTCCATAGGTACTAATGGGTCAACTTTTATTTTGTTTCTAGGAAACCACATACAAGAAAATCCCCACTTAGATTCAAAAAGTTTACGTCCAACCTGTATTATATCATTATTGAGCTTACTCTTTTTATAATTTTCAGAGCGCATAGTTCTATCATTAAGAGCTATAAGATTCCTATCAGTGAGAGTGGCTATTTTCCATCCTGCTTTTCTCACATTCATTGAAAAGTCAAAATCCCAAGAACCAATAAAATATCTTATATCAATTATATTAGGAATTAGTGCAACTTCCTGACGTATTAACTGGGATGTTCCACCTATAAGGTCAACCTCAACGAAATCTCCTGTTACTGAATCTACAGGAGTGCAGATTACTTTAGTTCCGTTGAGAGTTCTATGGTAAGCCAGCTGACTATGCATCACATCTACCATTCCAAAGTCCGGATGGCTCTCTAAAAACTCAAGTTCTTTTTCAAGAGTGCCCTGGGCGTAGTCCATATCGTTATCAGACATAAAAACGTAGGGAGTTTTGGCGGCTCTTTTCAAATTTATGGCTCTAGGCGGTGCTATACCACCATTTCCAGTAGAGAAATAAATATCTTTTTCTACAAACCCTTCTGCAGCCTCAACAATTCTCCTCTTTAATTCAGCTGTTATCTTTTCATCTCCCTGAACATGAAGGCATAGATTAAGTGGGAGTGATGTAATCTTAGGTATGCCTTGAAGAGTTTTAATTAAACGCTCTTCGCATAACCAAGAGACAATCGCTACAGTAATTTTGGGTTCGTCTATCATTTAATCTTCCTAAATATAGCTAATTTTATTTTTCAGGATTAGCTAGGCCATAAGCAGTAGCTCCTGGTATGCGACAAGTCGCGGCGCAGAAGAAGGTGAAATTATCTAGATGAGAGTCTCCCAACCCTATTAAAGTCTCGCTGATTTTAGGCCTAGCCAATTTACCCATTAGTTTGTTTATCCATTAAACGAACTGGTTAAAAATAACAACTACTCATTACTTAATTTTTTAATTAAGTATTCCTTTAGTTTCTTCAATAACACAGGGAGAAACTTTTGAGCAATATAAAATAATACTGCTCCCAAAATAAATACTACAATATAACTTAAAGATGTAAAAGGCATTTACTTTCCTCCTTTTATTAGTTTTATTTTGTCTACTGTTCTCAACGTGCCGAGACCCAGCATTCCAAACAAGAGAGTTAAAAGTTCTGCCATATCAAGTTTTGGTGCATCTGGAACAGCTTCCATAAATAGACTTAGTAAGAAATAAAGTAATGGCATCCCTATATAAGTGTAAAACAAACCACCTACACAAATCCAAGCAGCAGCTGGACGCCATCCTGACTGCCAGAAAGATTTACTTTTCGCATCTTCTGTATTTGTTACAGCTTGAGCTTCATCTACCTTTGAAAGCAAATTAGGAATAACATTTCGCATCTCAGCCATTTTCACTTCTAACTCAGCAAGCTTCATCATGTCAACAGGCACTTTACCTCTTATTTGATTGCCAATAGAATTAACTAGTGAACTGGCTCCCTCAATTATATCACCAATATCTATCTCAACTATTCCTGCCATAAGACACTACCTATAAAGATTTTTTATATACTGTAGACTTACCACAGTATAGTTATGATTTTTATCTTTTAATTTTAGCATTCTATTGGATGTAGCACCAGCCCTATAAGAAGCATGTATCCAACCTTCTGGAAAATATTCTGCTATTAATTCGTAAAAAGGAAGTTGATTATAGATAAATTCTAAAATTTCAAAAAGTGTTACATCTCTATCTAAAGGTTCGGCATCTCCAGCCTCTCCAAGTAAGTGATTAGAATTTGCTGAGCCACCTACAAAACTATTAAGTTCTGGACAACGAAAACCTGAGTTGATTCTTATCTTACCAAAAAGATTTCTTACAGGCTGCCAGATAAACAATGCTTGAGCCTCGATAGCTTGCCACTGTTTTTCATTAGGCGAATTATCAATACCTTGACGTATAGCAGTTGTAGAATGCACGAATTCTTTATAAAGAAAATTAGTTCCTAAAATAGGAGAATTAAGATCTCTCAAAGACATAGCATTACCTATTCCTTAGGTGTAACATCAACTAACAATCCAGCTTCCTTAACAGCTTCTCGTCCGCGACTCTTAAATGATTCAATGTCTTCTTTTGATAAAGTCATATTAATAGATGAAGACTGAAACTTTGTAGGAGCTCTTAATCCTGAAAGCTCTAACAAAACTGTATCAGCCACATCTTTCTGGTCTTTTAAAGTAGCACTTCCATCTTCATTATCAAATATCTCATGATACTTTTCTAATGCCTTAGCAGTTAAAATCCTAATCTTTTCAGAAGTCTTCTTTGCATCTTCATCTCTAACATTTCTTATTTCTGCAAGCTTCTTCCGTCCCAACTCTGAATTAAGAGTCATAGAGACACAAGCCTCAGAAATATTAAGTATCTCAGCTATATCACACTGTTTAAATCCTCTCGCAGCTAAATTAATAATCTCATGAGAACGCTGCCAGAGGGCTTTAATCTGATACTGTTTTCTCGGCACACCTTCTGGAGTCCTTCTCAAATCGACATCTCTAAACTGAAAGCCGTATAAACTGTCTTTTACCACTTCTTCCATAATTTACCTATAAAAAATCTATTCTTATTATCTCAAGCCCATCATACCATAAATATAGGCAAAAGTCAACGTAATTCTTTGTGCATTTCATAATAGTTCATTTAATGATTAAACAAACTAATTAAATGTTCAACATTGTGCATTGTTAAAAAGATGGGATAAAATGTAGAGGAGCTAACCCCGCGTCCTATACGGAAAAACTCCCCCATTGAAAATAAAAAAAACTTGACATTTAATATTTTATTTGATATAATATGCGTAACATTTGATAAATGTTCATTGACGTTCATTGACAATCGAATAATTCAATACCATATTGTTATATACACCTGTTAAATACATATACGGAGGTATATAACAATGGAAATTAATGTATTGATTACAAAAGATGATGAAGGAAAATACTCATTAATAATGGTTGTTACACATGATGGTGATTCATCCGATACCATTATGAAATTGAAAGCCGATTATGTACAGCAAGACGGAAACATCATAACAACAATATAACATAAACAATGACAGGTGTATATAATAATATGGTATTGAAAAG
>Ga0209605_1003751_pt1 | contig 13029 bp, 9 predicted proteins | sample AD_UKC035_MetaG_FD_184408 | JGI IMG/M metagenome (GOLD analysis project Ga0209605, IMG submission 184408) | Active sludge microbial communities of municipal wastewater-treating anaerobic digesters from USA - AD_UKC035_MetaG (SPAdes) (version 2) | ecosystem: Engineered > Bioreactor > Anaerobic >...
ATGGAGAAGTGGGAAGCCGCAATAGCCACCCGGCTATCTTTGCGGACCGTTTCTTTTAGGTCGTCTTTTAGAAGATTCCGCCGATTATCTATGGTTTTCACGAAGAACGCGTCCTCTCTGAAGAAACGTGATTATTTTATCTCTACCCCCGGTGTCTTTTGCTCATTAGGATACCACATGTTACAATTCTTTACAACCTCTTCGCTTCGATTGAAAGGAAAGGTTAAAGCTTGGGAAGAGAGGTGGAAGAGGTACATTCTCCCGGTATGAAGCATCAGGTTTTTTACAAACGTGAAAGAAATCGGATAAACGTCTCCTCCAGCTCGTTAAGCACGCTTAATTAACGGGACAAAATTCTTTCGAACACTGATTTTAGTTCGTCGGCTTGTTTGATTTTGCCGAGAATAACACTACGAATTTCCTCTGTCGTTTGTACCGCTGAAAAGGTTTTATCGAAAACCGTTCCTAGGTTTAAAAGTTCCTTCCTGCCTAAATCTTCGATTTTCGTTTTTTCAAGAAGCGCGATCGCTTTAGCTTTTTCTTCCGCTATTTCTGCGGATAACTCATCCAAAGATCCGAAATAACTTTTTTCGGCTGTCCTGAAAATATATCCCGCCCGGGAGCTTTTTCGCGTGGAAACCTTTTGAACCGTATACGCGAAAACGAGAGCTACGGTTTCTGTATCCAGTTTACTGAGTTTTTCAAGAACCGGACAGCTGAAATCTTGTTTGGTAAGACCGTAAGCTATCGCAAGCAACGAAATTGCTGTAGCATTTTTGTATACACCGATCTTATTATTATATTTATCTTTTAAGTAATTAGAAGATCTATAATGATCAGGTGTACTACTTTTTAGCACAGCACTTTCGATCAAAAAACCTTTCGAACAATCGATCGTCGTCCCTTTATTGCTATTGGAATATATATATACGTTGTCAACGGCGCGGATGTTATCTACTGCTCCTGTAAGGGTTTTCAAAGCGATGCCGAGTTCTTTGTTGACTTGCCTGTAGGAGAACTTAAATTTGAAGTTTTTATTCTTCAAAATTAGGTGGAAAAGCAGTATTTTAGCGGTAGGGGACAGCGCCTGACTAGCGACAATACCTTCGAGTTTAGAAAGGATGTTTTCGGGTGTGGTCGAAGCGACTACTGTGGTCGTTTCTACTGTATCCGTTTCGACTACTGTAGTCGTTTTATCTGTACCCGAAGGGATAACAGTATTCCCGTCGACTACTGTAGTCGAATCGACGACAGTGAGCAGAAGTGAAACGGGAGAATCGACCACTGTGGTCGGATCAACGACAGGAGAAAGGTTAACAGTGGTTGAGTCAACCACTGTGGTCGGGTCTTCCACAGTGTTATCTTCGAGCACTGTTGTCGTATCGTTTACTATAGGCGTTTCGACTACTGTAGTCGAATCAACAACAGTGGTCGTTTTGACTACTGTGTCCTTTTCGCTAACAGTATTGGATTTGATTTCTTTTCTATATATTTCAGATTGTTTTTGAAGTTCTCCACTCAAATTGGGAATTAAATCTTCGAATCGGTCCATGCCGGACACACTTTTGGGTTTGGTTTTTTGCTTAGACATAGTTATCAATAGCGAGCAACTCTTCTACGAACCCCTCGTAGTCGAGTTTCGCTTGGACTTTTACGTGATTTTCTTCGCAATAAACTCGAATCGGGACACCTTGAGCCAGGCTTTTTTGAACATCTGTGTTCCTGTTGATGACGCTGGAAAATATTGAGTTTGGGCCGAGCTTACGTTCAACGTCTTCTCGAATGTCTTTTGACATACGCGTGCGGCTGTCGAACAGGGTGAGAAGAATCCTTATGACGATGGGGCGGCTGACCGCGGGCAATATCTTATTCTCGACGATTTTCTTTAACCGCATATACCCTTCAATTCCCAAAAACGAAGAATCTATCGGAACTACGAGAAGATCACTAGCAATAAGACTGTTCAAAACGAACGTGCCAAGGTTCGGAGGTGTATCGATGATGATATAGTCATATCTTGATTTAAGGGGTGTGATTTTCTTATAAAGAAGGAAATAAGAGAGAATTTCTTGCTTAATCTTTTCCTCTGTATCGAACATCTTTATGTTCGAAGGAATAACATCAAAAAATTCATTGTAATGAAGAATGGTCTCATCGATTTTTGCATCTCCGGTCAATACATCGGAGATGGTGTTAAAATGAGCAAGAGGATTATAATTCAATGCAATCGAGCAGTGCCCCTGCGGGTCCATATCTATTAGAAGAACCTTGTGTTTTCTAAAGGCGAGGATGTCTGCGGTATTCACGGCGCTGGTCGTTTTGGCCACTCCTCCTTTTGAGTTTCCGAACATAACAACCTTAGCCATGGCGTTTCCTCTTTGAATTTTTGGCAAGCAAAATGTTCACGTTATCTTGGAGCCATTCCACTTCCTTTTGAGAAAAGAGGCGCCAGCCCCTTGGATCTCTTTCCGGCACGAACGGAAGCAGACCAATTTTTTCCCAGCGGAACAACGTGTTTTTTGAAATCCCCATTAGCTTGGCGGCTTCAAAAGAAAAATATTTTTTCTCAAGCAAGGAAAGTTCCCCCCTCGGTTATAAACTCCTTGTATATTATGTATACCTACGAGTTTACCAGAAAAGGAAATAAAAACCAAAATTAGATATGCGTTACAAAACGAAGACAGCCCCGCCGGGTTAAATCCACTATGCTAAAAACCGCACCAGAAGCGTCAGACAACTCAACACTACCAGATTCTGCCGTTAAAACAGAAACACGATTACGAGCTATGTATGGTACTTCCGCACAGATGAAAAGCGGAGTTGGACACTTTGAACAAACGTACCTTATTATAAAATGGAATACAATACTGACTGTAATAGGCTTGGATATTGACGTTGTGCATTATTGAGGTGATACGCACGAAGGCATTTTGGGGAGAAAAAATGAAAGGGGAAATCGGTTTATTGGGGTGGTCTCTTCGTCTGGACTACGCCGGGCCCTGAACTGACAGAATAACCCCACGTGGACGATCGTCGCTCGGGACTAAACCCGGCCGGTCGTGAAGAGAAACGCCAGAAGACCGAGGCCGACGGTCAAGTAATATTTTAGATTGCCATTCGTGACAACGTAACCAAAACCATTCAGATAGTATCGCCTGTCCTCCGCTGACAATGACCTGTAGAACTCACGTTTACCCAAAAGGTAAAGGTGCGGCTCAATCGCGAGGAAGCAGCCCGCAACGAATACAATGCCGAAAACCGGCAACGGCAGGATGAAGTAGGTCAGGCACGCGGCCAGCGCTATTATCAAAGCGGCGACACCGGCTTTTCCTCTTTGGATGACCCCGTCGAGTATTCCTTGGTGAATCAGTTCTTTCTGATGATCCATTTCAAAACCTTCCCGTTGGCTTAAGATGCCCATAGTATATCACTCCCCCATTCAAGTGTATCACGACCCAATTCATTACCAAACCATGAAGAGACGACGAACTGCTAATATAGCGATTCGTGAGTAATGAAAGGGTCGTTACACCGTTCTTTTAAAAAAACTCTCTCCTGGTTGAAAAAAGCGCTTCAAAGTGTTAAGATACCAAATGAAACGCTCGAACGTCGGCTGAAAACTAAAAAAAGGAGGAAGCTATGAAGAGATATTATGTTGCTTTTGTTCTCTTGATGCTAATTTTTTTGGGTGCTTGTATAGCTGCGACCATTGAACCGGTATGGGGCATGTCACTTACCGAGACCGATTCGGGGGTCGTTATCCGGTGGAAATATGGAAAAGGAGAAAGTTACGATTACTTCCTAGTTGGTCGACGAGAACACGGGTCAACGTCTTTCAAACTAATGGGAAAAATACCTTTCACAAACGGAGTTACCGATTTCTCTTACGAAGATAGGACGGCTGGAGGCGACAATATCTATGAATATGGGATAAGCGTTGTTAAAGGCAATCTCGAAAGCAGCTTGGCCCGGAAACGGATACAAACGGAGTACGACCTGGTGGAGTTCAATACGAAAAAAAATACAGAAGCTCTCCATATCCTCTCCGAAGGCGGGTTTGTGCGTGTAAATGAGTATGATGGCGAAAGTTATCCGATAGATAAGAGTGGCGATACGCTACATTGGGGCAAGCGATTACCAAATAGAGGGGATCAGGTTTTGGTTTGGTGTGACAACGCAGGAAATCCAATAAAGCCGATGATTTTATCTGACAACGTTTATATCAAAGTAATCGATGAGTTTTCCAACGGCGACTTGATTATGGTGGGGGAAAAATATATCTCTTCGAGTAAGGCTGATCTCTACATTGCCCGCATCTCCCGAGACGGAGAAACCACCGTGTGGGAGAAGACTTATGGAGGAGCAACTAATAATCCTGCTTTTTCTGTCGACCTACTGCCGGACGGCGGTTTTGTCGTCGCGGGATTCAACCCGGACGATATCAACAGACTACGTGATTTTTGGGTGCTGCGTCTCAATTCGAGTGGGAACATCGTCTGGAAAAAGTGTTATGGCGGAAGCGACGTTGATCAAGCTTATTCCGTCAAAGCCTTGCCTGACGGCGGTTTTGTCGTCGCGGGATGGACTCAGTCCAAAGACGGCGACGTCAGCGGAAACCACGGAGGCAGCGATTACTGGGTTATACGCCTGAACGCGAACGGCAACCTCGTCTGGCAAAGGTGTTTGGGAGGAAATGCATATGACTACGCCTACGACATTCTGCCAACGTCGGATGGCGGGTTTATCGTTACCGGGGCTGCAGAGTCCTATTCTGGTAGTTCTGGTAGCGGCAATATCTCCGCGCCAAAAGGTAATGTAAGCATGACTCAGAGAGATGTCTGGGTCGCCAAACTCAACGCGGAAGGACGCATCCTGTGGGAAAAATCCTATGGGGGCAGTAACTCTGAATACGGAAGGAAAATCATTCCCTTAGAAAACGATCGGTATATGATTGCCGGAGGAACAGAATCTTCAGACAAAGATGTCGGGTATTACCACAGTAACAGCGATGCTTGGGTCTTCGTCATCGACACCAATGGGAAACTCCTGTGGGAGCGCTGCTTCGAGCCATCCGCAATTAATAATATCCATATCGGTCAGCTCTCCGACGGTAAGTTTCTTTTGGCGGGGGATGATTCTCTAGTCAAGTTCTCGCTGAACCTGGAATAACGAAAAGGAAGCACATTTACCTCTCAACGAAAGGGCCGTTTCCTCAACGGAAACGGCTCTTTTTCTTTGATGAATCCCGGCCACGGCTTATTCTTCCCTCCGATCCGGATGAGAAGGAGGGTTTTCACAGACGAGATACGACCGCCCGGCACGTTTTTTCAGGAGGCTGGCCAGGGTGGCGTCCAATACTTTTTCATCCGGGATGCACAGCGTTTTTTGGACGCTCCATTGTCCGATACGCCCGTGAATGAGGGTTAGCGTTTTTCCTCCGAACAAGGGCATCTGCCAGTCCCTCCGGATGATATAAAACCGCCGCATATTCCTTTTTTCATCAACGCGTTGCAACCGTATTTCTTCCATACACCCTCCTCACAGGTTCAGCGAGACGAACACCTGATCCTTGTCGTCCTGACTCAGGTCAATGTATCGCCGCGTGATTGCCGGCGATGAGTGGTTCAGACATTCCTGGATGCGGTACAGGTCCCACCCTGCCAGGTAGGCCTGGTAGCCAAACGTCTTCCGAAGGGTATGACACCCGACAGGCTCCGTAAACCCAGCTCTCACCTGAAGGTAATAATTCAACCTCCGATAGACGAACTGAAAACTCAACGCCTTATCGAGGTTTTTATATCGGGGATTCCTTTCCGTGGGGAACAGAAACCCTTCCGGAGTGGTGTGGGCCTTGTACTCCTTCAACACATCAATGACGGTCTTACCCAAGGGTATCTCCTGACGTTTGCTGGTCTTCTGCTCCACCAGAATGATTCGCGAGTGGAACTTACCTTTGGAGAAAACGGTTTCCCATCGCAACTTCAGCAGATCGGATATCCGTAGGCCGGTGTTAATGCCCAGAACGAACAGGGCCAAGAATTTATAGTCTCCCTCCGCGATCATCGCATCTTTCACCCGTTGGATGATTTTCTTGTCCCGAATGGGTTTTACATTCTGTCGGCCTATCGATTTATGCTCAGACACCGCATGCTCCTATCAGTTTATATAATAGTCCATTTTACCATATTATATAAACCAAAGCAAGCGCCAGCCTCAAACCAGGCGAAGGGAAAAAAGAGACAACCTGCTCTGAAAGCGGACTAGGATACGATAGCGGTTAGTTGATATAATGAGCATTTAATCAACTGGAGCGGTGGCCAGTTATGCTCCCTACATTGTGAGAATTGGCAAAAAGGTGGTAGTTTCCGGCGCGTGTTTAATGGTACAATTAATGGATGAGAAAAATATTGAATACTCTTTTAACCATAACCGAAATATTCGTTCCACACAACATCCGGATAGTAGCTCGTTGCCTTTAAAACTCATCAAGCATTCGTATCATGAATATATGCGATAAGAATCGATTTTATGAATAATGGAGGTATAAAAAGATGCACAGAAAGAAAATCAGAGTATCAGTAGTGGTAACTTTGTTGCTTATTATGCTATCGGGATTCGCGTTCTCTTCATCGAATCAAATTGATCTGTCTAAGTATGATTTTTATCAGATTAACTACGAAGATAAGTCGTTTGCCGACTATCTTCACGAGAGGCTTTCACATTTCTCTGGAATATTGGACAATACTCAAAAGCAACTTAAGAGTCCGTATTTATTCAAGACAGACTTATTATCTGGGAAAGGAGAACTCTCTTTACTGACTTCAGAGGAAAAAAACCAATTAAACCAGTATATAAATATCATAAATGCGTTTTCAAAACAGCAAAAAAAATTCAGTTCAAATATTATTCAAGAATTTGTTTCCGTTGGATTCTATTTTATATCGAGTCAAGATTCTATTGAGGTATTATGCGCGAAAGAAAATTCATATACAAATATATACTCGATAAATTTTATACGAGCAGAATACTTAAATGGGCTATTCACAAACATTAATAAAAACTACGAATACATATCTTTCGTTTATACATATTCTCACGCTGCGGCTTTTTTGGAAGGTTATGCGATCGCATACTCTGATACAAAGCAGCCTTTTATCGTAAAATTGCAAAGAAAAACAGAACCTTTAGAGTATTTGTTCGTCAATGACAATGTACTGGTCAAAGGCGGAACCTTCCAGATGGGCGATGAGGAATGGGATCCGGTACACACGGTAAAGCTGACCTACGACTTCTGGATAGGGAAGTATGAAGTCACCTTCCTCGAATACGACACCTTTTGCGAAGCTATGGGAAGGACTAAGCCGGACGATCGACAGGATTGGTATCCGGGAATGGCTAATCCGGACGACTTAGGCCTTGGGCGAGGCCCTCGACCAGTTATACACGTGACGTGGTGGGACGCGGTCGCGTACTGCAACTGGTTGAGCCGGAAAGAAGGACTGCCGGTTGCCTACCGGGAAGAAGGAGAAAGTGAAGAAGGCAGTCTATTGGACGGAAACGGAAACATCACGACGGACATCACGATAGTACAAGGGTACCGATTGCCGACGGAAGCGGAATGGGAATACGCGGCTCGAGGAGGACAGAACACAAAAGGGTACAAGTACGCGGGAAGCAACAACGTGAATGAAGTGGCATGTTATAACGACATAAACACACGCGTAGTAGGAAAAAAGAAACCGAACGAACTGGGGTTGTATGATATGACCGGGAACGTGTTTGAATGGTGCCACGACTGGTACGACCGTGAATACTACTCAAAAAGCCCACGTACAAATCCAATAGGTCCAGATAGAGGTGAAGAGCGGAGCACAAAGAGCAACAACGGGGCTAACCTTTTGTACAGTCGCGTGGCGAGTCGTAGCGGTGAATGGCCGACGAACAGTGACAGCGAATCCGGCTTCCGCATCGCCAGGACGGTTTTTTAACTTTTGGATTTTTACCTTTTTGCCTTTTGCAAGGTTTAGATTATGATCTTATCCCGAAAAGGTCAAAGCGAGCGGCGAAGCAAGCGGAGCGAAGACCTTTTCGGGATGGCCACGACTCTCAGCAGGTACGAGGCCGAAAACCACCTTTTTTTTCTGACAATGGCTTCTCGGGCTTTGAACATTTCGTCTTGAGACAGTCCAGACCGCGTAGGATTGCCCAGGATGCGGTGTAAACCCCTTCTGAGGGGTATTCCACCCTCCTAACAATCGCATACAGGTCAAATGCACGAAAGAGATAACTGGCTTATGCAGCCAAAAAAGAAGGCTACCTTGAAAGCAAATCGACGGCTGTACATCCACTATTACTACAATGCGAATCAAGCGGCTGAAAAAGAGAAAGCTCTGGATAAAACCCTCATCGGGCTCAAACGGGAACTGCAGAGTGACCATCACATAGCGGAACACGAACCGATGTATGCGACGTACTTCAAGAAGCAAAAGAAGGACACCGGTCTGTTCAAGAAACACACCCTTCAGGGACTCTTGGACAAGCTGGACGTGATCGAGTGTTTTGAAACCCCGGGGCAGAGGATGCGCATAGGTGAAATCCTCGAGAAGCAGAAAGACATCTATCGCTGCCTCGACATTGACGCGCCTTCCTCGTTATGAGTCGACGGGAATCCGGGATATACGCGGATTTATAGTATAAATTCTTCTTCATCATCTCCGAGAGCGGGTAGTGCTATTATCTCCCTTCCAGCTATGCCTTGAAGGTCTCCACTCATACCATAGAGACTATTTGTGACCTTTTGCAGTATTTTTTCCTGCGCTGCCCAGCGTTTCTGGGCTTGCTTCTTCTCGGTGTCGAGCTGCTTTGCCATCTCGTCGTAGGACTCAAGGATATAGCGAATCCGATTACTAAACTCGCCACCGGTCAGATAGTTGTATATTAGTTCAACCTTCTCATCTTTGCCTTCGGCAGCGCGATTGGCGGCAAAGACCTTGACAATTGCTTCCCGCAATAATGTGGCGAGCATAATCACATATCGCGGTTTCACGAGCCAGACATTATCAGCAAGCTGTTTGAAGTCGTCGCCTCCTCCGTCAGTGGGGTTGAACACAATAACTCCCATTTGAGCTTTTTCTGATGCGATTTCATCTTTCAGCTTGCCAAGCCAGCTCGCCTGATAGGTTTTGGCGTTTTTACACTCCCATAGAATCAATCCGCAATTACTATAAAACTGCTCATTTACCACTTGGCGAATGTCCGAACCGCGTTCGCCCTTTTTGACTTCTTCGACTGCATCGAACGGGAAACCGTAGCGGAGGGCATTTTCGATATCCAGTTCGAGAATTTCACCCTGTAACTGCTGCGAACCTTGCTCCGCCACCTGCTTAGCTGTAGTTAATTGCTCACGTAAACGGTTGATGGTTTCCTCCTGTTCGCGGATTTTTGTGTTGAAGTCTTTGGAGGCTTCTTGCGCCGCCTCGGCACGGATACCCTTTTCCTTTGCGAGCAGTTCCTTGCGGGCGGTGAGTTGTGCGTCCTCACGGGCTTTGTTAGCCTTAGATAACTCCTCCAGCAAATCGGATAGTTGCTTCCGTAGTTCCATTTCGCTTTCCTTGGAAGCGGCGGCTTCGCGGCGCAGACGCTCGATTTCCAGTTCAGTGGTTTGCTTTGCCTTCTTGACATCCAGTTCGGTGGATTGCCGGGCTTTTTCTAGTTCGAGTTTCGCCGCCTGCCGCTCCTTGGCAAGGAGAAGTTCTGCCCCCCGTTGTGTCTCGGCAACTGCATCCCGCACAGCTTGTTTCAGCCGTTCTGCAGACAGGGCGTCATATTCCTTGCGGAGTGTTTCCGCCTGCTCTGTTTTTGCCTGAAGCAATTCGTCCTGAATCTGACGCTGTATGGCATCGGAGATTTCAAAGGGCTTCTTGCAATGCGGGCAGATAATCGTAGTATTCATATCTTTACCCCCTCGGTTGGCATTTCGCTTCTTTGCCTTTTGTGTTTGGCTCATGAATATTCGACCAGTGCCATTTTATCACAAAGGGCGCCTCCGCTACGCTTGGACACCTTTTGTGATTAGCCTTTTAAGCGCTTTTATACCCCGGCTTCTTTATTGCCTCTATAACGGGGAGTTTTAGTGATAGGGGTAATTATTATCGTGAAAGGGCTCAACTTTTTCCCACAGAGGCGTATACGCGGTCTATCGTGAAATAATTACTATGTAATGTGATGGAAAAACGAAAATTAGTATATTGGAAAAAATAGTAAGTGAGGGTGTGGGTATGGCAGAAGGAAACAACACCCCCACGATATACTATACTATACTTTAGTTGTTAGCCAAAATCCCTATCCAACAAACTACAATTATGTTTAAAAATAAAATTGACATAATTCTCACCATTCTCAGGACAATCACGGTATATATCTCGAGCCGCTTCCAACTGTTTGACTATTCCTGGGTCGAATAATAAAAAACCCCCTATATCAGTCATTACATACTCATCAAATACCCGGTCATGCGTAAAGCTAACCCATTGCCTTATGGTTACTGCAGGAATACCGGTTACCTTGCTAAGCTCCGAAATACTTAACGAATTACTTAAATCGTTTTCTTCTGTAACAAAGGTATACCATTCATCAATCAAACTTTCTTTCATCCCGGCATCATACAATTCTTGGACCTTTTTCAACCATTCAACTATGTTTGGTTCATAGTAGATGAACTCTCCTATTGGTTTTATAAACCGCCCGAATATATCTTTATAAGTAGTAACCCATCGCCTTATGGTTGCTGTAGGAAGTTCCGTTTTCTTGCTGAGCTCCGAAATACTTAAATAGTCTTTTTCTGCCCCATTCCCACTTTCCATAACCATTACTCCTCTTCCGACGAGCGTATTTATATCATTCATATTCTGAAATCCGTGGATGAGGAGGTTGACAAGATTCCGCAAAGGAGTCAGGTCGCTTATTTGGTTACCATCTAACCAAAGCTGCTGAAGATTGACAAGATTCCGCAAGGGAGTCAGGTCACTTACTTGGTTACCATTGAAACTTAACCTCTGGAGGTTGATGAGATTCCGCAAGGGAGTCAGGTCACTTACTTGATTAACATTGAACCCCAGCTGCTGAAGATTGACAAGATTCTGCAAAGGAGTCAGATCACTTACTTGATTAACATTAAAATATAGTATCTGGAGGTTGACAAGATTCTGCAAAGGAGTCAGGTCGCTTACTTGGTTGTTATCGAAATATAGCTCCCGGAGGTTGACAAGATTCTGCAAAGGAGTCAGGTCGCTTACTTGGTTGCCTTCGAACCACAGGCGCTGAAGGTTGACAAGATTCTGCAAAGGAGTCAGGTCGCTTGCTTGGTTACCATTGAAAATTAACTCCCTGAGGTTGACAAGATTCTGCAAAGGAGTCAGGTCGCTTACTTGGTTGCCTTCGAACCACAGTTCCTCAAGGTTGACAAGATTCTGCAAGGGAGTCAGGTCGCTTACCTCGTTACCATTGAAAGCTAGCACCGCAAGGTTGACAAGATTCTTCAAAGGAGCCAGGTCGCTTACTTGGTTGCCTTCGAACCCCAGACGCTGAAGATTGACAAGATTCTGCAAAGGAGCCAGGTCGCTTACTTGGTTGCCTTCAAACCACAGTACCTCAAGGTTGACAAGATTCTTCAAAGGAGCCAGGTCGCTTACTTGGTTGCCTTCGAAATTTAGCACCCTGAGGTTGACAAAATTCTGCAAGGGAGTCAAGTCACTTACTTGGTTACCTTTGAACCACAGATACTGAGGGTTGACGAGATTCCGCAAAGGAGCCAGGTCGCTTACTCGGTTGCCTTCGAAATTTAGCACCCTGAGGTTGACAAAATTCTGCAAGGGAGTCAAGTCACTTACTTGGTTACCTTTGAACCACAGATACTGAGGGTTGACGAGATTCCGCAAAGGAGCCAGGTCGCTTACTTGGTTGCCTTCGAAATTTAGCACCCTGAGGTTGACAAAATTCTGCAAGGGAGTCAAGTCACTTACTCGGTTACCTTTGAACCACAGTTCCTGAAGGTTGACAAAATTCTTCAAAGGAGCCAGGTCGCTTACTTGGTTGCCTTCAAACCACAGTTCCTTAAGGTTGACGAGATTCCGCAAGGGAGTCAGGTCGCTTACCTCGTTACCATTGAAAGCTAGCACCGCAAGGTTGACAAAATTCTGCAAGGGAGTCAAGTCACTTACTTGGTTACCATTGAAACTTAACCTCTGGAGGTTGATGAGATTCCGCAAGGGAGTCAGGTCACTTACTTGATTAACATTGAACCCCAGCTGCTGAAGATTGACAAGATTCTGCAAGGGAGTCAGGTCGCTTACTTGGTTGCCTTCGAAATTTAGCACCCTGAGGTTGACAAAATTCTGCAAGGGAGTCAAGTCACTTACTTGGTTACCATCGAAATATAGTCCCTGGAGGTTGATGAGATTCTGTAAAGGAGCCAGGTCACTTACTTGGTTACCATTGAAAGCTAGCACCTTAAGGTTGATGAGATTCCGCAAGGGAGCCAGGTCACTTACTTGGTTGCCTTCGAACCCCAGTGCCTGAAGGTTGACGAGATTCTGCAAGGGAGTCAAGTCACTTACTCGGTTACCTTTGAACCACAGTTCCTGAAGGTTGACGAGATTCTGTAAAGGAGCCAGGTCACTTACTTGGTTGCTTTCGAAATTTAAACTCTGGAGGTTAATGAGATTCTGCAAGGGAGTCAGGTCGCTTACTTGGTTACCTTTGAACCACAGATGCTGAAGGTTGACAAGATTCTTCAAAGGAGCCAAGGCACTTACTTGGTTATCATTGAAATTTAGCTCCTGGAGGTTAAAAAGATTCTCCAAAGGAGTCAGATCTCTTACTTTGTTGCTTTCTAAATCCAGTGCCTGAAGGTTGACCAAGTATTGGAAGCCTTCCAAAGAAGTGATATCACAAGATGTCGCATTAAGCTTTTTGATTCTCAGGACGTCTTCAGGATAGATAGGTCCAGACTCAGCACCCGTGAACCCTTCA
>Ga0209605_1003752_pt1 | contig 13026 bp, 9 predicted proteins | sample AD_UKC035_MetaG_FD_184408 | JGI IMG/M metagenome (GOLD analysis project Ga0209605, IMG submission 184408) | Active sludge microbial communities of municipal wastewater-treating anaerobic digesters from USA - AD_UKC035_MetaG (SPAdes) (version 2) | ecosystem: Engineered > Bioreactor > Anaerobic >...
CACCGGCTGTGAGTAAAGCCGGTTGTGTGATTGTCGTCGATGTCGTTCTTTTACAACCTATCGCATCCTCAAAGCTGAGTTCAAATTGTCCGGGACATAAATTTCGAATTGTATCACTTGTAGAGCCGGTATCCCACAAATACGTTTTCTTATATGGGCTTATTCCCAATGCCACCGCCTGACCATCGCAAGCATTCTGGCATGATACATTTTGCTTTGCAATCGAAACCGAACAATTACAATTACCCGGTAAGTTAGCGTCCAGATAACTCATCCGTGAGCTAATCCAACTTTTCAAATTGCTGATCTCACCGGCAAAGGTAGATGGATATGGAGAAGGATTCGGCCAAACATAAACACCCAGAATAGGCCATGCTGTAAAATTCCAGTCCTTTGACTCATCCAACACTTGTGCTATAGAATCTATAATTCCATGTATATGTGATGTGCTTAAAATACTGCTGCGAAATTCTACCCAACGACACTTCATCTGGTTAGCATAGTTTGTATCCTGTAACAACTTAGACCACCAGAAAGGCGGCTGATAACTGTCACCTGTACATGCCGGCTGATAAGACCAGCCACTCGTTAAATTTGCATTGCAATAATTTGCATTACCCCAGGCTATATCATAATCCCAAATCGGTCCGGCTTTAAGTGTTTTCTCTTTATCCTTATATAAATAAGAACTGATCCGATAGCCATCCACGTTCTTGCTTATTTCATTGCTGAAGAAAAAATCAATGAATGAATTGTTTCCGATATACTTTGTATAACCTAAAACACTGTCTCTGAAATTTGGTCCATTCAGTCTGCTCTCAAAACTATCCACGTAGGCCTGGATGTATGACTTTTGAGCCAGTGCTATACTGTCAGGTTTCGGATAATCATACTGAAAATAAATTTTTTGATTATTTGAATGATTGATAGGTTGGTAGGGAGAGTTCCACCCTGCCCCTCCTGTACCCGTGGTTTTATCTATCTTTATGATATAGCCCCCGGAAATATCCGGATAGCTTGTCTCATTACTATAAAGTTTCTTTATGTCAACGCGATCTTTATCACGCTTAATTGATTCCATTAATACATAAATACCTTTATAGGTACCGTTAATAACTACGTCAACAAATCTTGTTCTCACTGCATAGTGCCCCATTTCATTGGCAAGCCGATAAGCCAGAACATTTCTGCAAAATGACTTATCCGAGTAATTTGCACTTAGTATCCAGTCATGTTCAAGTGGCATTCCTAAGAGCGAAACATTTGAATCGACTTGTGTATTAGGACCACGGGTTTCAAAACCATAAGATTTTTTTGGAAACATCTGTGAGCTGGAACCCCTTATTTCAATAGCGATCTTTCCCGAATAATCATTGTGAGGGTCTGTGAGATAGTTACGTTGTCCCGGACCATTATATATTATTCCCATATCACAGATGATCTTCGGATCATCAACAATATTTTGGCCGCCGGTATTTATCACGACTATAGGCAAGCTTGATTGATTAAAAATAAATGTTTTCGCAGGGGTGTTACCAAATTTCAACTTCCAGCTTGTCACCGAGCCTGTTACTCCATTATTATTATCATCAATTACACGCAGCTGCCAGGTACTATTCCCGTTTTGCCCGTTATTCACTCGCCACAATTCACCCTCAGGCTTATATGTTCCGGTGAATGGCGCATGCCCTGAAGTAATCGATGTTGAGGCATCATGGCGAAAAACAGTGTTAGTATAATGGTCGGATGTCCCGCCGTTATCTGTGGTGAGCTCTATCAAGGTACCATCCGGTGCTGCAAGGAAACAATCTATGTCCGCATCTCTGGTATGGCTAATAGAAATTGTTACTGCTTCAAGACCAAAAGTAAAATCCATCGTCGAAGGCGACAGTCCGCTGACGTTTAAATTAAACCTTGATGTATCAGTTAATGTGATGATCGAACCACCACCACCTGTGAATGTCTGTGCAGAAGTGGATAGGCTTATAACGACAGTAAAAAACAGAAGCTTAATAATCGTTTTCATGGCTCTACTGAACCCCTAAATTAAAGGAAGCACACATTCCTTTTGCGGAAATTTGCTAACAATACATAGGGTAGATGAATATTTTAAAAATTTTTACCCTTGAAGACTTAAAAAGTTTAAACAAAATTCTTCAAAATCCTTCAAAATCAACCTAAATCTATCATGATTTGGTTTTTCTCAACTTTATCACCTTTTGCAATTCTTATTTTCTTAACAACCGCATCAGCAGGGGCTTTCAGAACATTTTCCATTTTCATAGCCTCCAGCACCAGGATGCCATCTCCTTTTATTATTTTTTGACCGTTTTCTACAAGAACGTTAAGAACAAGGCCCGGCATAGGTGCTTTTATATCATTAACCTTTCTACCCGCAGCAATATCAATACCCATTTCGCGTAACAAAATGTCATATTTATCCTTAATACTTACAGTGTAATCATGATTGTTCACCTTTATAATAAAGGTCTTCTCAGCATAATTTGCCTCCACTATTTCGGCAGAAAGAGATTTATTGTCTCTGATGATATGAAACTTATCATTCTTATATTCCAGAATATCTGCTTCAAATGTTCGTCCGGAAATCTCCTTCTTGCCACCCTCGAATTCAGCTTCGAATTCCTTATTGTTAACCTTGACTTTGTACATGCTGTAAAGATAATCATTTAACACAAACTGTTTAATAAAGATCCAAAAGCAGATAAGATCTCCTTTAAATTAATTGAATAAGACTGACGATATATGAAATCACTTACCTTCGCCGTATATGATCAAGAATTTTCTCTTAGCACTCTACATCGCCTTACTTTCTTTTTCCTGCAAAACGATTGAAACTGAAAAATTGTCCCAGGGATCAGACAAAACTGAAAAGAACATAGCAGCCCATCCAGGTTACAGGTCTTCATACAAAAAGCATTTCAATCTCGTACACACCGAGCTTGCATTAAAACCAAACTGGAAAACACGAGAACTTCATGGACGCGCAAATATAAAACTACGACCACATTTTTATTCAACCGACAGTTTGACTTTAGATGCAAGAGGAATGGTAATTTATTCTGTTGAATTAGAACGAGCCGATGATTTAATTCCATTGAACTATGAGTATGAAAACAATAAGATAAACATCAAGCTTGATCATAGCTATACCAGGCACGATTCACTTAACATCGTCATCAATTATTCTGCACAACCGGAAAGATTACCGAAAGGTGGTAGTGCAGCTATAAGAAAAGATAAGGGATTGTATTTTATTAATGCGGATGGACTTAACCCTAATAAACCGAGACAACTGTGGACTCAGGGTGAAACAGAATCCAACTCCGTTTGGTTTCCTACAATTGAAGACCCCGGCCAGAGGATGACACAAGAAATTTACCTTACCGTTGACTCTTCATTTAAAACATTATCAAACGGAATACATGTTTCTTCGATCAATAATCCCGATGGAACTCGTACTGATTACTGGAAACAGAATCTGGCCTTAGCTCCGTACCTGACAATGATCGCCGTAAGTGATTTTGCAGTTGTGAAAGACCAATGGGAAGACATGGAAGTAAGCTATTACCTTGATAAAAATTATGAGCCCTATGCGAGACTAATTTTTGGCAAGACTCCGGAAATGATTGACTTTTTCTCAAAGCTATTCGGAGAAAATTATCCCTGGGAAAAATACAGTCAGGCAGTCGTATACGATTTTGTAAGCGGAGCTATGGAAAACAACACTGCTGTAATTCATGGCATAAACATGCTTCAGGATCCACGTGAACACAACGACTATAATTATGAAGATATCATTGCACATGAACTTGCACATCACTGGTTCGGCAATCTTTTAACTTGTGAATCATGGTCGAATGTTACGCTCAACGAGGGCTTTGCAAGTTATGGAGAATATTTATGGATGGAATATAAATACGGTCGCGATGTGGCAGACCAGTATGGAAAGCATGACCAGGACACTTATTTGAGGGCAACTAAAAAAAACGACTACCCCTTGATACGGCTTCACTATGAAAACAGGGAAGATGTTTATGATGCTATTTCCTATCAAAAAGGAGCGAGAGTTTTACACATGCTTAGAAAATATGTTGGCGACCCAGCATTTTTCACTGCATTAAAAAACTATATTCAGAAATATAAATTTTCTCCTGTTGAGTATCATCACCTGAGACTTGAGTTTGAGGCTGTCACTGGTGAAGACTTAAACTGGTTTTTTAATCAGTGGTTTTTGAATGTCGGTAAACCATCGCTGGACATAAGTACAAAGTGGAATAATGACAAAGGCGAATTACAGATAGATTTGAGACAAACTCAGGACCTGAAAAAAAATCCTGTGTTTAAACTTCCATTGGATGTAGACTTCTATTTTGGATCAACTATAGAGAAGAAACGAATCGTAATGGACAGTTTAGTGCAAAGTTTTAGTTTCAATTTTACTGAACAACCCTTACTTGTCAATGTCGATGCAGAAAAAATGTTGCTGACCGACAACAAAACTGATCATAAAAACAATGCTGAATGGATTTACCAATTTAATAATGCACCTCTCTTTCTTGACAGATATGAAGCGCTTGTAGCAATTGGGAAAGATTATCGCATTAATAGTCCGGAATCGCAGCTTATAAAAAGAGCTTTAACAGATAAAAATGCTTCAATAAGACAATATGCAATAAAATACATCAGGGAGCTTGCATCAAACGCACCGGAAGATGTCAGGGATCTACTAATTAACCTGGCAAAGAATGACAGCAACTCATACGTCCGGGCAGGAGCCTATGAGGCAATATCTCAATTTTACCCTTATAAAGAAAATGAAGAACTCTTCAAAGCTGCAATCCCGGATTATTCCTATCTGGTTGAAGCGACGGCATTCAGCATTATTGCAGAAAAAAATCCTGAATTGGCCATAACGCTTGCAGAAATTCTTGAGAAGGATAGCGCTTCAGTTGTTACATCTGAACTTGCTTCATTTTATAGCAGCCAAACCCGGTTGGACAAACTGGATTATTATAAAAAGGTCTTAAGCAAATCTTCGCGATGGACTCATGCAAAAACTGTTAATTATTTAGGTGCGTATCTGATTCCACAAAAATTACCTGTCATGAGGGATGGGTCAGAGCTCCTGCTACAAACAGGATTAAACACAGAAAGCACTCACACCATTAATAATTGTATTGCATCTTTAATACGGCTACAAAATGAGCTTGACGAAAGATCAAAAAACCTGAAAAAGAGTATCATCCACGATGACATTGACAAGCAAGATGACAAAAGAATCAAAGGAGATGACATTGATCTCATTCAAATAAATTCCTTAAAAATTGATATCGAACAAAAAATTAAAATTTTAGAGAAGAAATCCGAATAATCCGTGATTATTGACAATATGCAATGACATATTCCGTTAAAGACCAGGGATAAAAAAATTGAATCTAAATTTTAATTATTAAATCTGTTCAATACTCTATGATTATCTTTACAACAAAACTGCATCCAATGAGAACTCTTGTAATCGTTTTAATTTCAATTTGCATTTATACAAATGCATCTGCACAAAACTCCGCATTTGGAAGAAATATAATCTCTATAAGCCCAATCCAGACCATGTCAATAAATCATCTTGATGCAAATTACGGATCAGATGTAGGTGTGAATCTGAGCTATGAAAGAATATCTACAAACGAGTATTTTGGGTTTAAACTACCGGTATCATTCTCTCTTAAGCAGCCCTACTATTATTTTATGCCGGCATTAAAGATCTATCCATTCAAACAAGGCCCTGTGAAATTTGCATTCGGCCCTCAGTTTTATTTTGCTAGCGGTGAATATGATTATAACCTCAACTATAGCTTTGAGCCATATTATAGCGATACAGTTTTAAGACGCAGCAGAACTCAAGTGGGATTTCTAATTAATACCAGCGTTAACTTTACCATCTTGCAAAACTTTTTCCTGGGTCTGGATGCAGGATTAGGCATCAATTACTTTGACAGCAATGAAGATGATAAAATACTGAATGATTATAATGATTATTATTATCACAGAAGTCAGGGCGACTTCTACCCTGCCATTCAGTTGAATTTCTCAATGGGCTACCGCTTCTAATTATCTATCAATTATTTTTTTAGGATTAATTCCTATTAAGCATATGTTTTAATATTTTACCGAACAATGGCAGAATAATGGAACATAAGTTTGACACCAGTTTCTCAAGCCGATTTTGCTTTTTAATTCGAAAGACAGATTTTTGTCTGGCAATTCTGTGCGCCTATCTATTCATCGGTATTTCACAGGTGAATGGACAAATAACACGAGATTCAACCAGAGGTAAAGCAGGGTTTGAGATAAAAAGCACTTATGGTTTTCTCATTGTACATCGCCCCGTTCTTGAAATACTTCAGGAAAAACATGCTTATGGATTTGAGCTTTCTTATCTGAAACCTTCGGATGGCAGAAAATCTTTTCAAGAAAAATTTCTCTACCCGGATATTGGCTGGACATTAGCATGGTTTAACCTGGGCAACCCTGATCGTCTTGGCTCCGGAATTGCAGTGTACCCATTTGTTAACTTTCCATTACATAATAAGAATGACTGGAGATTTCATCTTCGGTATGGAGTAGGCTTAGGTTATATCGAAAAGATCTTTGACACCAAAGAGAATGTAAAAAACGCAGCCATAGGAACACATTTAAATGGTGTCATGCATATAGACATTCATCTTGAAAAAGAAATTTCTGAATCTACACTAATAGAACTTGGAACAGGTATCACCCACTTCTCAAACGGAAGTACCGGTATACCTAATCTGGGAATTAACATGGCGACAGCAAATTTAGGTTTGATTCATTATTTTGGATCTAAGAATGCCATTCAAAAAAATAATGGCACTCAATTAAAAAACAAAGCAGGTTTTCAAACTTTCGTAGCAGGAGCCTATAAAAAAATCTATCCACCTAAAGGAAAAACCTATGGTGCCGGAACTATTTCATTTTCTTATGTACATCCTATTCGTCAAAAATCTTCATGGAACTTGGGAGTTGAGTTGTTTTACGACCATTCACTACAAGAAAGACTGCTTAGAGCAAATAGTTCCAGAGGTGGAAGTTCGGCTAATTTCAGGCCGGGAATATACGCCGGATATGAAGTAAGGCTCGGACATGTTGGGATGTTACTGAATATGGGTGTTTACCCTTATACTACATGGAAAGGAGACGGTAATTTCTACCACCGTCTTGGCTCTCGCTATTATTTTGAAAAATTATTTATTCTGATGAATCTTAAAACCCATTTTGCCAAGGCTGACTTTATCGAATGGGGTATTGGCTATCAGTTATAAACGCAGACTTAATTCGACAGGAACTTGCCTGACTAAAAAACATGAAAGCAAAAAACATAACAACAAGTCTTCTTAGAATAATATTCACTTTTTCTGTCATGATTATATTAAGCACTTGTCAGAAAGATCATCTGTTTGATTGCTTTACCAGTACGGGAAAAACCGTGACAGAATACCGGGATCCAGGGATATTCACTCGCATAGAGCTAAAAAATTCAATTGACCTGATCATTTATCCGGACACAACTTCATTCGTAAATGTAACTGCAGGACAACATCTTGTTGATGGTATCATTACAGAGTTGGAAAACAACACACTTTATATTCGTAATGAAAATCGTTGTAACTGGGTAAGAAGTTTCGAAAACACATACACTGTCACAATTGGTATGCGAAATCTTGAAGACATAGAATATTTTGGTTCCGGAGAGATCCGTTGTATGGACACCATTCGTTCTAAAGAGTTTACCTTCAATTCATGGAATGGCTCCGGAAGCGTTCACCTGTTGATGAATTGCGAAAAGACACATATTAACAACAGCGCAGGAAGAACAGATATACATGCAGCCGGTAATTCAGGAGTAAGTTATGTATATATTCACGACACAGCATTACTTGAAGCAGGCAATTTAAAAAGCGGATACACTTTTATCCGTAACACCAGCACAGGTGACTGTACGGTCAATGTTGAAAAGGAGATTGACGCGGAGTTAAAATCATTTGGCAATATCTATTACAGTGGTTCTCCTTATCGTGTTGTTGAAAACAGAAGTGGTGAAGGAAGGCTGATCAAACTATAAACAAAGGCTATTCGCCAACATTATCCTCGTACCAAGTATCTGTCTTGAGATGACTATTCGATGAGGCTTCAACAGCCAGCTCATCACAACGGTTGTTCAAAGGATTATCGGCATGCCCTTTAACCCAAATAAATTTAACTTTATGCTTGCGGTAAACTGTTAAAAATCGTTTCCAAAGATCCGGGTTTTTCTTTCCGGCAAAACCCTTTTTCTCCCAACCCAAAAGCCATCCCTTTTCAACGGAATCAACAACATACTTGGAGTCAGAATAAATAGTCACATTCTCACCCGGACTTTTCAATGCTTCAAGACCTTTGATCACACTTAATAATTCCATTCTGTTATTGGTTGTTAAGCGAAACCCTTCAGAGAGCTCCTTACGAAGTTTTCCGAAAATCAGAATGGTTCCATATCCTCCCGGGCCGGGATTTCCTCTCGAACTTCCGTCCGTATAGATCGTGATCATAAATTATTATTCAATGTGTTCAGATCAATTTAGCTGAGACCAAACTGTTCTCCCGCTTTTATCTATGTATGCCCATTTACCATTCAAACGAACTGCGGCAATACCGGAACGAAAAACGGAAGCGGCTGAAAACTTCGGATTGATCTGAATTTTGCCAAACTTATCTACATAAGCCCATTTACCTTCCAGGCGAACTGCAGCTAGCCCTTCTGAAAAACTCCGATCCACAGCTCCGTCAGTCACTGCATCTTCAAATTGCGGGTTGATCTGATATTTTCCTTCCTTATTGATATAACCCCACTTATTCCCAATTCGAACAGCGGCAAGGCTCCCACTGAAATCCAATGCTTCCAGAAATTGATATGCTATTACAAGATTCCCGGTTTTGTCAACATAGCCCCACTTTCCATCAAGGCGAACTGCTGCAAGATCTTCACAAAAAGAATTTGCTCTCTCAAACTGGGGATTAATAACATATCTGGCAGACGTATTTACAAAACCCCAGGCTAAACCAATTTGCACGGGTGCAAGCCCAAATGAAAATCCTTTTGCCTGATTAAATTGCGGATTGATAATGATCTTTCCCATCAAATCTATGAATGCCCAGGAAGAAGAAATCTTCACAGCTGCAAGACCCTCTGAAAAATTATCTGCATCCTGGAATTGCGGACTCACGATCATTTTCCCGGCCTTATCGATGAAGCCCCACTTACCGGAAACCTTTACAGCAGCCATTCCTTCTTTAAACAATTTAACTTCAGAGAACTGAGGGTTCACAAGCAACATTCCATCTGCTGAAGTAAAGCCCCAAAGGTTTCCCGACCTCACTGCGGCTAATCCTTCTGAAAAATCTAACGCAATTTCAAATTGCGGATTTATCGCCATTTTACCACTTGCATCTATATAACCCCATTGATTCCCGACTTTAACAGGATACAAAACAGTTTGTGCAATGGAAACAACATTCGCCAAAACTGCAAATAATAAAATAAATAACTTCTTCATATCTTAATTCAATACCATTAACTCTTGTCCAACTTTAACGAATGCAGCGATGGCAGTATCAAGGTGATGTTTTTCGTGTGCAGCAGATAACTGAACACGTATACGAGCATTTCCCTTAGCTACTACAGGGTAAAAGAATCCGGTAACATAAATTCCCTCATCTAATAATTTGGATGCAAAATCCTGAGCAAGTTTTGCATCGTATAACATAATTGGAACAATCGGATGCTCACCTGCCTTTATATCAAAACCTGCTTCTGACATTTTCGAACGAAAGTATTTTGTGTTCTCCCAAAGCTTATCTCTTAAACTTGTTGTCTCGCTCAACATATCGATCACAGCTATAGATGCTCCAACAATAGATGGCGCTAAAGAATTCGAGAACAAATATGGACGGGATCGTTGACGTAGTATATCTATAATTTCCCTGTGTCCAGAAGTAAAGCCACCCATTGCACCACCTAAAGCTTTCCCAAGAGTACCGGTGATTATATCAATTCTTCCAATAACATTATGATGTTCATGTGTCCCTCTGCCTGTCTTACCCATAAATCCGGAAGCATGACATTCATCAACCATGATCAGTGCCTTATACTTATCGGCCAAATCAGCGATCTTGTCAAGCTGAGCAATCGTACCATCCATACTGAATACCCCATCTGTCACAATCATTCTATGTCGAAGGTTTTGAGTTTCTTTCAATATCTTCTCTAATTCTTCCATGTTATTATGCTTATACCGGAAGCGCTGTGCTTTACAAAGTCGAACTCCATCGATAATCGAAGCATGATTCAATTCATCACTGATAATAGCATCCTGATCATTCAGTAGCGGTTCAAAAACACCACCATTTGCATCAAAGGCTGCAGCATAAAGAATTGTATCTTCAGTACCCAGAAAGTCGGAAATTTTTTTCTCAAGAGTCTTATGAATATCCTGTGTTCCACATATAAAACGAACCGATGACAAACCGTAACCGTGACTATCAATAGTTTTTTTGGCAGCCTCAATTAATTTGGGATGAGAAGAAAGTCCTAAATAATTATTCGCACAAAAATTTATCACTGCTTTTCCATTTGCAATAATATCGGCAGATTGAGGCGAAGAAATGATGCGCTCTGTTTTGTAGAGTCCTGCAGATTTTATTTCTTCTAACTCTTTTTGAAGAACTGATTGAAGTGTGGCATACATGGCATCGGGCTTTGACCATCATTAGTGTCAGATGGTATATTTGGCAACAAAAGTCCGAAAAAAATCCGGGATTAGCCGAAATAATAGGACACTATCCTGCATCTTTTTCAATTTTATATCAACTCATAAACTTTTCCGGGTAAGGAACGAAGCACACCGGCAAATTCCAATTTAAGCAATAATGACGAAACAGTACTTACAGGCATATTAGCCTTGACAGCGATCATATCTATCGCCACTATACCATCGTCTTTCAAGATGCCAACAATTAATTTTTCTGCTTCATTCAATTCTAAAAAAAGGTCTAGTTGCTTCTGCAGCTTCATCACCTTCGCCTCTTCTTCCAGATCCCAATTCATGGCCTTCGCAATGTCATCAGCAGAGGTTACGAGCATCGCCTTATTCTCCCTTATCAATTGGTGGCAACCCTGTGAAAAAACATCTTTGACCCTACCCGGAAAAGCAAAAACATCCCTGTTATAAGCATTAGCAATTTCCGCAGTGATCAAGGCCCCGCCTCTCACTGCTGACTCTACTACTATCGTAGCGTCACACATTCCTGCTACAATCCTATTCCTGGAAGGGAAATTTTCTCTGTCAGGAACAGTCCCGCTAATATATTCTGTCAGGACACCTCCATTCAGAAGCATCTTTTCGGCTGTCGCACTATGAGCAGAAGGATAAATTCTGTCTAGCCCATGTGCAGTAACGGCAACTGTCGGTATTGAATTCAAGGTTGCGGCCCTGTGAGCTATAATATCGATACCATAGGCCAGTCCGCTGACGATCATCACATCATACTTACATAAGTCTGCAACCAAATTTTCAGTCAACTCCCTGCCATAGGGACTATATTGTCTGGTACCTACGATCGAAATGACTCTTGCCGAATTTAAATTACAATTTCCTTTAAAATACAAGATTATCGGAGCGTCCTCGCAATTTTTTAATCTTGCAGGATATTCTTTATCAAGATAAAAGACAGGATGAATTCTATTTCTGCGAATAAAATCTACTTCCTTTTCAGCCCTTAACAATACTATTTTTGTATCTATTGAACCTGCCTTCCCTGCACCTATTCCGGGAATCCGTTCCAGATTAGATTTTTTCATTTTAAAAATTTCCTCAACTCCTCCGCAATAACTGAGTAGATTCCTTGCAAGAACAGGTCCTATACCCGGCAGCAAACTCAATGCAATACGGTATCTTAATAAATCATCAGAATTGTTCAAGGGAATATTTCTTTGCCGGTTCAGCTAACCAAAATTTCAAAAGGCAGATATCGGTCTAACGACTCCGGTCTATTTAAAGTATCAACCTTCAGGGCTTTCATTTATTGATTATTCTTACCTTTCTACCTTTCCTGATCAGAATGATCCGGTTGATAAAAATGCAAGAATACACAGTTCAATCCACTCACACAATCTACTATATGCTGAGAAAATACATTTTGTTTTTATTGATTAATCTAACACCTGCACATATTTTTTCTCAAAAGGCCATCGTAAACGGAAGTATTACTTCTGCGAATACCGGTGAATCTTTACCCGGGGTAAGCATTCTTGTCAATAACATTCCATTTGCTGCCTCAGATGAAAATGGTCAATATTCACTTTCACTTGATACAGGAAATGTAAACTTAATATTTCGATACATATCATTTCTGGATAAAGCAGTCAACATTCATTTAAAGGAAAATGAAATCCTTACTCTCGGTATAAGAATGATCACTTCAGCCCACGAACTAAATCATGTTGTTATCAGTGCAGGAAAATTTGAACAAAATATTGAGGATGTTACCATATCAATGGAAGTTATAAAACCTAAATTGATAGAAGAAAGAAATACAACAAGCATGGACGAAGCGCTGCAACATGTGAATGGTGTATCCATCATTGACGGTCAGGCAAACATTCGCGGAGGAAGCGGATGGAGTTATGGTGCCGGCAGCAGGGTGCAGATCCTTGTGGACGACCTTCCCCAACTCACTGCGGATGCAAATGATACAAAATGGAGTTTCCTGCCGGTAGAAAATCTTGAACAAATCGAAGTGATCAAAGGCGCCTCATCAGTACTTTTTGGGTCTTCTGCCCTCAACGGAGTGATCAATGTCAGGACTGCATATCCTAAAGAAAAACCACTAACTAAAATAAACGTATTCACAGGAATTTATGATCATGCAGATGTTACTCTTGACGATACT
>Ga0209605_1003764_pt1 | contig 12992 bp, 11 predicted proteins | sample AD_UKC035_MetaG_FD_184408 | JGI IMG/M metagenome (GOLD analysis project Ga0209605, IMG submission 184408) | Active sludge microbial communities of municipal wastewater-treating anaerobic digesters from USA - AD_UKC035_MetaG (SPAdes) (version 2) | ecosystem: Engineered > Bioreactor > Anaerobic >...
CAGGGTATAGCCGACGACCTGCTGCGGCGCTACCGCGCGCCCGGCGCGGAGATAAAGGGGAAAGTGGAGACCTGCGCATTGTCCGGCCTTATAGAGCAGGTCGTTGCCGAGAAGCAAATACAGCACAAGGATAGGGCCGGACTGAGTATAAGTTTTGACAATTCGGCCGACGGCGCCAGGGCCGCGGTCGATCCTAAGGAACTCCAGCGGATAATTTCCAACCTGGTCAATAACGCCGTGGAGGCGCTGGACAGGGCCGGGTCGGTCGCTGTTACGCTGTCCGCTTATGACGGCAATGTGCTGATAAAAGTTGCGGACGACGGTAAAGGCATACCGACGGAAATACTTTCAAAGCTTGGGCAGAAAGGCGAAACGCACGGCAAGTCCGGCGGCACCGGCCTCGGCCTGTATCATGCCAGGACCTCGGTCGAAAGCTGGGGGGGGAGCTTGGCCATAGAATCAGAGCCGGGCAAAGGCGCTTCGATCACCCTGTCATTGCCCGCCGCGGCAAAACCCGCTGCCGGTTTGCGCGCAGTCCTGCTGGACGACGATGCCCTGGTCCACATGAACTGGCGGATGGCCGCCAAAGCCGCCGGCGCAGAATTGAAAGTCTATAAAACCCCGCAGGAACTGCTGGCTGCCGCTGAAACCCTGCCGCGCGACATCCCTTTATATATAGACTCCGAACTGGCTGACGGTGCTAAAGGCGAGGACATCGCCGCCGAGTTGCACGACAAGGGTTTCTCCGACATCACCATGGCCACCGGCCATGGCGCCGATAAGTTCGCCCGCCTCCCCTGGCTCAAAGTATCCGGCAAAGAGCCTCCTTGGTCGAAATAGCCGGGCGAAAAGCCCGGTTTCACCGCAACAGATTCTCCCTTGAAAATATTTTTACGCATTTTGCCTGTAAAAACGGGCAAAAAATCGCTTTTTTACCCAAAAAGCGGGGGGGTGGTCGCTTTTTACTGGCATTAAAATTGCTCTATATCCAACGAAGGCCGAAAGGCCAAAACTAAAAAGAAGGGGAGTAAATTATGAAAAAGAGCAATATCCTTATAGCGATGATAACGGTCCTGACGGCGGCCTCCACACTTAAGGCCGAAGAAATCAAGGTCGATTTCGACGGCGGCCGCGGCGGTCTATCGGATTCCGCGGCTTTGGCCGATGTGATGAAAGAACTTTCCGCCACTGAATTGCCGGAAGATGTGAAAAAGCCGGAAGAACTGGAAGTCCTTCCGTCCGCCGGGGACGGAAAAGTCGAGATAAAAATTGCCATGAAAATAGGCGACAGGGAGAAGAAAGAGATCGTGACATGTAATGCCGAGCTGGGGTTGCCGCTCCTTGGTACCTGCAAAAAGGAGAGCGATCTGAAGCCCCTGTTCCCCGGAGATATTTCCGCGATGTCGCTGCGCGGGTATTTTCCGGAGATCGCCCCGGCCACCGCCGCGGATTTTCCGTTCATGCAGAATAAGCATTCCTATACCAACCAGAACGGCCCGCAGGTGTTCCAGTGCGACGACTACTGCGAGAATTATGAATTAGAAAGCGTTTCCGCTGGCACCGGCGGCGTCAACGGGACCTGGGTCTGCAAGAGCTGGACGCATCGCTGTGTGTGCATAAAGAACTGCTATTGAGTTGATATAATCAAAACAGGACCATATTAGGAGACTGAAATGAAAAAGAAAATAATCAAAGTTCTTTTGTCCGCGTTCGCCTGTTCCGTTATTCTTGCGGGTGGATTCCTTCCCATGGGAGCGGTGGAACCCCCCCGGACGCTGTTGGAGAGGATCCCGGCCGGAAAAGCTGCCGAGATAATTCTGGAAGCATCCGACATGCTCTCTATCGAGGTTAACAGCGCCGGCGAACGCATCGGCGCGGAGGAAAGCTACGCCGGCGGCGCGGCCGGCGTCTCCGCGAAATTAGAGAAAAGCGGCGGCAAGACGGTCATCCGGCTGGAGGGCCCGGAATCTTCCCATGCCATATCCGGGGACTCCAGGGGAAAGGCCCTCGCCGGTCATGTAAAAGTATTCCTGCCCGCTGGCCGTCGCTTGATCATAAGAGGCCGCAGTCTCTCGCTTTCCGGAGACATAAACGCCGAAAGCCTTTTGGTCGAGGCTGCCAGCGTCTTTATGCACGCGCTCAAGATCCACGCGTCCGACAAAGTTTCGGTCAAAGCCGGCACCGGCCAGCTTAAATTCTCCCTCACCGGGGCTAAAAAGCTCAGCGTCGAGGTGGAACACGCCAGCGGCAGGATAATCATGCCGGCCGTCACCGAATTCGCCGGCAAGGAACGCGAAAGCCTGGTCATCGAGCGGACCGGTAGGCCTTCCGTCAAATAAACGGGAGGGCCCAAAAGCGGGTAGGCCCATGGGCCCTTTCGCGGGCGCGCGGCGCGGGCAATACTATATGCGCAGTCTTCCTTGTAATTTGGGGAATAGGCCCCAGAGTATCCACGATCCGGCCTTAACCGGATGTATCCAGGGAAAGCAAAAGATTTTTTGCTTTCCCTTTTTTTATCGGGAATTGACGAAAAGTTTCAAAAATGGAAGAATATAACGGTCAAGGGGGAATGGTATGAAAAACAAAGACAAAATTCTTATTGGTTTTTTGGTGACGGCAGGGTTGTTTTCTCTTGCTCAGGCTGGAGAATATGTTCGTCAGCTTACGGATGTTCAGAAGACGCAACTCGTTCAGTTCGCGGATTCCGGGGCTGAAGCCACGGTAGAGCCCCCCAGGGTCGTAGAAAAAAATCGGCTTGGATGAGCAACGCGGTTGATCCGCTTGCTATAACTGTCGGCACCGGATGCAATATCCGGTGCCGACATTGTCTTGTGGAACCTGGCCTCGGCTCGGAGTCCGTATCCGAAGAAGAGATCCGGTCCCTGGTTTTGGAGATAAACAAGTTTTCCCCGGGAGACATCGTGTTTACGGGCGGAGAACCGACCCTGTATCTCCGCCAGATCCGGCAGATACTTTCTAGGATAAGCATTGCTGTCCCGCCTAAAGTAACCTTGATCACGAACGGTTATTTCTCCGGAAGCCGCGCTGAAGCGGAAAGAGTTCTAAAGGGTATAGCGCACCTGTACAAGGTGGTCGTTTCATATGACCGGTTTCACGCGGAATTTGTTGAAAAGCGCAAGATTTCGATCCTTCTGGACGTTTGCCACGACCTGGGGTTGCAGGCTAAGATAGTTTGTGCGGTTGAAACCCCAATGGACCTGGTTTTCTTGAACTCCTTAAGGAGCCCCGGTTTGGCCATTTCCATACAGCAAATCCTTCCCATGGGTCGTGCGAAAAAAAACGGCATGGAATACCGCTGCGCATCCTTTGATCGCGGGGTGTTGGATAAAAAATGCCCTAATTTGGGAGGGATGGTTTTTAACTGCGGCTCTGGATTTACGGTCTGCTGCGGGCCGCTTGCCTCTTTTGCCGATAAGTCCGAATATGTCCATGGAACAATTTCGGAGCATCTTGAAAGCGTTTTTTACCGCATTCTTTCCGAATATACTTTCGGGGAGTTGGCTGCAGTTTCCGGTTGGGATACCGATCGGCTGACTCCGGAACATTCTGTTCCGTGCCGCATCTGCACCGCATTGATCCCCAGGATTATTGAGAAGATGCGCGCCGGCTGGAATCCGAACAAGAAGGGCTTATGATGCCGACTATGAATAAGGAAATGATTCGAAGAATCGACAGATTGTTCCGCGAGTGGGACAGCCCCGGAAGCCCGGGCTGCTCTCTGGGGATATTTAGGCGCGGTAAAATCCTCTATTCCCGTGGCTATGGTATGGCAAGTCTGGAACATAACGTTCCTATATCTCAGAAAACAATTTTTGATCTTGGCTCCACTTCAAAGCAGTTCGTGGCGTTCTGTATAGCGCTTCTGGAAAATCGGGGGAAAATATCGGCGGAGGATGCTGCGGCCAGGTATTTGCCGGAACTCGGGAATTATGCCGGGAAAATACGTATTAGACATCTGCTGCATCATACGAGCGGAATCCGGGACTACCTGGCGCTGATGGAGCTGGCGGGGATGCGCTATGAGAATGAATACCCGGACGAGCAGATCTTTAATCTGATAAAAATGCAGCGTGATCTGAATTTCACTCCGGGCAATGAGTTTCTTTATAGCAACTCCGGCTATCTGCTGCTGGGGGAGATTATAAAGCGGGTTTCTGGGTTGTCGTTAAGGGAGTTCGCTGATAAAAATATCTTTTCTCCGCTTGGCATGAAGAACACGCATTTTCATGATGATTTTTCCATGATCGTCAGGAACAAAGCGGCCGGGTATTCCGCTTCGGCTAATGGGTTTAAGACGGACATTTCGCTTTTTGATGTGGTTGGCGACGGGGGGATAAATACGAATGTGCCGGATCTTGCTAAATGGGACGCCAATTTCTATGTGAACCGGCTGGGCGGCGGACAGAATCTGATCAAAAAGATCATTACTCCGGGGCGGCTGAATGACGGACGGGAGCTGGGGTATTCATACGGTCTGTTCCTTCCCGAATACAGGGGGCAGCGGACTGTCAGCCACGGAGGAGCGTGGGTCGGATATCGCTCCGAGATGATGCGTTTTCCGGGGAAAGATCTTACTATAGTATGCTTGTCCAATCTTGTACAAGTCAAGCCGACGCATATTTCCAAGCGGATAGCCGATATCTGCCTGGAAGGGGAACTGGAGGGTCGTCCCACTCCGGCCAGGCCCTGCGCCGCGGGAGGGCGTGGCGTGAAGGGGCGCCTGTTGTCCCCCGGTCTTTATTTGAACGAGAGGAACGAGGCGTTCATAGAACTGGAATCGGCGGGCGGCAAATATGTTTTAAGGGACGACGAGTCCAGGTACGAGTTGTATTGCGTCGGTGATGGCCGCTATGCCGTCGCGGGGGGCTTAAGGGAATTACTGGTCCTGGCCGACGTGCGCGGGAAGGCCCGTATCATGTTCAAAAAGCTGAATTCAGCTCCGGTCGAATACCGGAAAGCGCCAAGGCCGCGGCTCGCCGGCTCCCGGGCCGCAAGATTAAGAGGAAGATATTATGCGGAGGAACTCGGAACCGAATACGTTCTGCGGAGCAAGGGCGCAAAGCTGTTTTTGGAGAGGCCGGGCGCTGAGCCGGAGGACTTGCACTGGATAACAGAGCGCATATTGGCCGGCAAATATATTTCCCTGATTTTCCCAAAAGTTCCCGCGGCCCGGTCTTTCCTGCTCGATTATTGCCGGATAAAAGGAATTGTTTTTAAAAAGGTGTAGCATGGACCGTGGTCCCTGTCGTTTATACAAAATGACTCTATCGGCCATAAAATCCGCGAAATTCGCCATCCCTCTCGTTCTTCTGGCGCTGATCTTAGTCGCGCTTTCAGGCAGAAGCTCTAATCCCAAAGTCTGGGGAGTCGTGGTGTCCGGTCTGCCCGATCGGGTGACTACGGCTTTGGCGGATGAGGATGTCCCGCTGTATATCCTGAAGCAGACCCACGAACCGTTGCTGCGCAGCGACGACGGCCAGAATTATTATTCAAAAGTGCTCATATCCTGGCGTCGTAATGCCGACTCCTCTGAATATCTTTTTTGCCCGGACCCTAAATCGGAATTCGACGAAACACATCCGCTTACCGCGGGGATTTTAAAAGAACATCTTGAAAAGATCACGGCCCGATTCTCCGGGCTTTACTCTATCGGAGCCGACGGCGAATGCGTTAAGGTGAAGTTCGGGGTCGGGCGCAAGGGGTATATGCAGTTTTTAAGCATGTACGAAAATGCCCCCACGCTTAAACTGACGGATCTGATCGAGCTTGGTCTTGGAAAGTATCAGGTTTCAGAAATAGATCGGGAGCGTATTACTCTGGATAAAAAACGGTCGTGCCGAAACTGCTACGGAAAAATCGTGGTTTACGAATCGGCCCGGGACTATCTATCGGATCTGCAGAGGCCGGATATCGCGGATTTTAACAGAATCGCCTGGCGTGAGATCCCGGAGGAAGTGCTGGGCCACTTTAAAGTTTTTGACAATATCCCGTTGAAATCGTTCGGATTGGTGCTCGTTTCTTCTGATAAAGACGTGCGGCGTATCGTCTATAATTGCATGGATATCGCCCAACTCCGGAGCGCGGTATGCCCGCACGCAAAACGATTTAATGATATTTCGACCATATTGCTGGCCGGGGTCCCGGGGGCGCGCCCCGGGAGTCCCGCGCAGGAGTGCGGGGCCGATAAAAGGATAACTGGCGGGAAACGGATTGTTCTGGCCGCGGTCGATCGGGATAACCGGGCGCAGCTTCAATTGGTGGCCGCTGATTTTTTTAAGAAGACCGGGATAAAAATGGACATTCATTTGTATTCGGCCGGAGATCTGGTGCAGGTGTTGTTTGACCGGCCTCACCCTTATGATATGGTGCCGATAGTCTACAGTGTTGTGCAGCCGGAGTACGAGACTTTTTTTAAGGATTTTTGTGTTAAGGACGGTTTTCTCGACTATAATCTCCCGCGGATAGCCGAACTGAGAAGCAGGCTTCTGCGGGTCGAGGATGAGCGGCAAAAAAGTGAAATTGCCGTTGAGATAACAAAAGCTCTGGCTGAAGAGTATGTCGTTCTTCCTCTTTTCCAGGAAGTAAAAGAGTTTTATTACCCCGCGGAAATACGAAATCTGGTCATAGGAAAAGGATTTACGGAATATCCCGAGATCTCGGACTTTAGATGGTAAAACTCTTCACCCGCATCCTGGCCTACAGCTGGCGCTACTACGCGGTGTCGGTGCTGGTGTTCGTCGCTTTCTGGCAGGCGTTCTCGGTCTTTTCGGCCGTCAGGGTGGCCGACGACAAGTTGCTGACCGCGATGTGGCAGAACGCGGCGTATTTCGAAAAAGCGTTCCTTGAGGGCGACGTCTTCGAGACGCAGCGCATCATGTGGCGCATTAAGAATGAGGCCATAAAGCGCATAACCTTCCACCCCGTGCGGTTCGAGGGCAGCCGCTGGATATTCAAAGAGGCGGTGATCGGCAACCTTTACGACCGGCCGCGGGCTCAGCTGGAACGGAGTGTCCCCTTCATATCCAACGGCGCGGAGCTGGGGAGTCTGGCATACGTGATAGACCTGGTGGACGTCAACGCGGCGGTGTTCTCCCAGAACTATATCCTGTTCATCACCGTGGTCTTGTTCTTCCTCGGCCTGCTGGCGGTGTCCAACATGGGGGCCATTCAGACGCTGGAGGCCATAGAGAAGTCGGTCAACGAGATAAACTACATAACGGCTTCCGGCAAGAGCGATATCATCCGCGATTCGATAAAGAAGAATATCTCCCGTCTTCCCCAGGGTATCATCGGTACCCCTTTCGCGCAGATGACAGAGCGCATGAGCGGGGCTCTCGAACAGGCCGCGAGGCTGGAGAATGAGCTGGCAGTTTCCAAGGCAACCTCGGACTTGGCCGCGCAGGTAGCGCACGATATCCGCTCGCCGCTGGCGGCGCTGGGGGCCTCGGTGAAGGGGCTGAACGTCCCCGAGGAGCAGCGGACGCTGATAGACGGAGCGGTCGGCCGCATGCAGGGTATAGCCGACGACCTGCTGCGGCGCTACCGCGCGCCCGGCGCGGAGATAAAGGGGAAAGTGGAGACCTGCGCATTGTCCGGCCTTATAGAGCAGGTCGTTGCCGAGAAGCGCATACAGCATAAGGAGCGGGCGGGTCTTAAAATAGCTTTCGACAATTCGGCCGACGGCGCCAGGGCGGCGGTCGATCCCAAGGAGCTGCAGCGGCTGATCTCGAACCTGGTCAATAACGCGGTCGAGGCTCTGGAGAAGGGCGGCTCGGTCGCCGTTGTTCTGTCCGCTTCGGACGGCCGGGTTCTGATAAAAATTTCGGACGACGGCAAAGGCATACCGTCGGAAATACTTTTAAAGCTCGGGCAGAAAGGTGAAACTCACGGGAAATCAGACGGCACCGGACTGGGCCTCTACCATGCCCGCGTCAGTGTAGAGAGTTGGGGCGGCAGTTTGACCATCGAGTCGGAACCGGGCAAGGGGACCTCGGTCCTGATATCGCTGCCCGCCGCGGCAAAACCTGCCGCCGGTCTGAGCGCTGTCCTGCTGGACGATGACCCTCTTGTGCATATGAACTGGCGGATGGCCGCCAAGGCCGCAGGCGCGGAACTCAAGGCCTATAAAACGCCGCAGGAACTGCTGGCCGCCGCTGAAACCCTGCCGCGCGACATCCCTTTATATATAGATTCCGAACTGGCTGACGGCGCTAAAGGCGAGGACATCGCCGCCGAGCTGCACGACAAAGGTTTTACCGATATCACCATGGCCACCGGCCATCGCGCCGATAAGTTCGCCCGCCTCCCCTGGCTTAAAGTATCCGGCAAAGAGCCGCCTTGGTATAGGCCAGTCTAAAAATAATCTAAACAGGCGGGCAAGCGCACTTTTTTATTTTCATTTGAAATGAAATATTTCAAGTGAAAATGTCCAAATAACAATTTTTGCTGTAAATTCGGTTTTTCTCTTAAAAATAGCTCTCCTGGGGTCCTTAGAATGTTGGCATAAAAAATGCTCTGCATGTGGCATAGGCGTAGAAAACGCCGAATCTGAGGATTAAGGAGAGAACAAATGAATAACAAGACCTGGATGGACCTTTCTGCCGAGGAGTTGGAGATGCTCGCGGACAATGTCTCCTGCATGTACGGCAAACAGGATGATGACACCGGCGGTATGCCTAACTACTAAGCGGAGCTTTACCACTTGGGCGGGCCGGGACCAACGGCCCGCCCCGCGGGTTCTCAATCATTTGCGGCGTGCGGATATTTCTGCTTGAATATACTCGAATTTCCAATGGACAAGAATACCAGATATTGTCATGAGGTTGAGTTGGACGATGGCCGCGGCATTCTTTTTCACACCCTGACTTTTGGGTATCGGATGCTTAGCGCAGAGGAGTTGCGCCTGTGGAGAAGCTCACAATACGGCAGGCTGACCTCTTTTCTGCGCGAGGAACTGACCAAAAAGCGCTTTATATCTTCGGAAAATAAGGACGACATCCTGCTTAGGACGGCCATAAGCGCGTTTTCCAGGCGTTCAGGGCGGGCGCCGAGCGTATACGTATATTTGACCACCGAGTGCAACATGCGTTGCCCGTACTGTTTCCAGGATGGGAGTGACAGACATATTTCCCTGGCCCCGGAAGATATCGGCCGCATCACGGACTCCGTAAAAGCGCTGCAGAAGAGACACGGCCGCATAAAGCCGGTATTCTTCGGCGGAGAGCCGTTATTGGCTAAGAACAAGGAGGTCTTTGTCGGACTGATCGAGGCTCTGGCCGACGCGGGCTGCTGCCCCGCCGAGATCGTTACCAATGGCACGCAACTCCGCGAATTTCTGCCGGAGCTAGTGAGGTTGGAGCATCATATCGAAGGGCTGCGATTTACTCTTTACGGCCCGCGCGGGTTGAACGACCGCTTTCGCTTTGAAAAAAACGGCAGCCGCGAGAATTTCGGCGATACGATGCGCAATATCCGGGATGTCATAGCGGCGACCTCGAAGCTCAAAATCTACCTGAATCTCCTGCTGGACCAGCGCGTGATAGAGCGCGTCCCGGAGATGATCGGCGAACTGCGGAAGGAGGGAGTGTTGGATGAGAAGCGTGTCGTCCCATCGTTCGGCAGGATACAGTTCCGCTGCTCACGGCTCCAGTCCTCCCGATACCCGCATGAGTTGAATTACGAGGACTATTACCCCGCGTTGCTGAAGCTGGTCGCCTCCGGGGTCATTTCGCGCGACCTCGTCGCCGGCAGCGAAGTGGAGATGATGTGGAAGATATTCCGCGGCTGGGAGACCGGCGATTGCGCGGTTCCAAATTTTAAAGGGTGCAGGGCGGTTTACCCGGGCAGGTACTGTTTCTATCCCGACGGACTTATATATCCATGCACTGAGATCGCCGGCTGCAAGGGCGGCGAAATCGGGGAATTCAGGCCCGGGTTGCGGTTCTTTAAATCTTTGGACGAGTGGAACAGGTATCCGGAGACCTTCCTGGGCAAATGTGCCGCCTGCAAATACATCGGCATGTGCAACGGTGCCTGTCCGGCCACCAATATGGAGGGCGCCGGCCGGATCGACGATTTGAGATGCATAAATTACAAAGATTCTCTGGACAAGTTCCTTGTCGCGCTCGACCGGACCGGGATGCTCGAACATGTCTGAGATTTCGCTTAACCAGTACCAGGAACTCTACCCTGTTTCCGGGTCGGAAGGAGTTATACTTGATTTTCTCCGCGGTACCGCTACCCGTGTCTCTTTTGCGAAAGGGGCTGTTATAGCCCGGCGTGACGATCCGGAAGCGAAAAGAACGGACGAGGCCTTCCTGAAGAAACTGCAGGCCCTGCCCGGTCGGCGGATAAATGTAGTGATCATCCCATCGTACATGTGCAATCTGCGCTGCACATATTGCTATGAGGGGGGCAAGACGGCGTCGGTCCGGCGTATGACGCCCGGGTACGTCCCCGCGTTGGGAAAAACCATCAAGACGCTTCTGGAAAAGCACGGCGCCTCGGTATTGCAGCTTACACTGCTTGGCGGCGAGCCGCTCCTAAGCGTCCATCGGCCTTTTTATGAAGAATTGTTCGGCCGCTTGACGGAGTTGGGCTGCAGCACCTCCGCCGTCTGCATCACTAACGGGGTGGCGGTCCCTGAGTATTTACCGGACCTTCTTCGCTGGGGGGTGACGGATTTTCAGATTACGGTGGACGGCGCGGAGAAAACGCATAATTCCAGGAGAAAGCCGGCTCCTGGTGCCGACTTCAATAGTTTTGAATCCGCCTGCCGGGCCATAGACCTGCTTCTGGAGAGAGGCCGCTCGGTGGCGATGCGGGTAAACGTTGACGACAGCAATCTTCATGATCTGCCGGAACTGGAGCAGGTGGTCCTTAAGAAGGGGTGGCACAAGGTTTCAGGGTTTTCCGCGTATCTCTACCCTATATCGGAGAGCGGCTGCAACTCCGGCATGTGTTATTCTCCGGAAACGCGGCTTTTAGCCAGGGTACTCGAGGTCCTATCCGGGAGATGCCTTTCCAAAGTGTTCAGGCCGCGGTTTCACGGCCTTGATTTCGTGGATGCCTGTCTGGCGGGGAAGCCTCCGGCTCCGCGGTTCAATTTCTGCGGCGCCTCCAGGAACCAATATGTGCTCGATCCGGCCGGTATCTATACCTGCTGGTGGGGAGTTTCCGACCCGGCGTTCGCTATCGGCGCATACTCGGGGACCGGTTACGACGTAAACTGGGAGCGTGTTCGATCCTGTCATGCGCGCAACATCGCGAATATTCCCGAATGCCGGGAATGCCGCTATAAGTATTTGTGCGGCGCGGGCTGCGCTTATAAGGCCCTGTCGAAAAAGGGGAAAATTATGGCGGGGAACTGCGCGGAATTCGGGCCTCTTATCGGGGCCTATCTTCGTTATCGTTTCGGAGCGGAAAAAAACGGGAGTCCGTCCAATGGAACAGATCGAACTTAAAGGTCTTACAAAAACATACGTTTTGAAGGAGCTGAGGTCTTTCAAAGACTATTTTTTGGCCCTGCTAGGGCGCATCCCGGAACGCAGGCTTGACGCCGTCAGCGATGTCTCCTTTTCTATTGCGAAGGGCGAATTTGTCGGGCTGATCGGCAGGAACGGGGCGGGCAAGTCCACCCTGATAAAACTCTTGACCGGCATACTGACCCCGACTTCGGGGGAAATATCCGTGTTGGGCCGGGTTCCGCATAGGTCTAGGCGGCATAATAATTACAGGATTTCCGCCGTGTTCGGGCAGCGTACCCAGCTGAAATGGGACATCTCCGCCTATGAATCGTTCCGGCTTATCCGGTATATGTACGATGTCCCCGAGGTCCGGTGGCGTTCCAACCTGGAACGCTTCGCGAAGATGCTGGACCTCTCCAAGTTGATGTATAAGCCGGTGCGGACGCTGAGCCTCGGCCAGCGGATGCGCATGGAATTGTGCGCCGCGTTCCTTTATGACCCGGAACTGGTCTTCCTTGATGAGCCGACTATCGGGTTGGATATATTCGCCAAGGAGGTTATTGGAGATTTTCTTCTCGAAATAAAAAGATCTAAGGAGACCACGGTGCTGCTGACGACGCACGATGTTTCCGACATAGAGCGGCTCTGCGAGAGGACGATGATACTGGACGGCGGAAAGGTCGTCTTCGACGGGGAAACGAGCGGTATCGCCGAAATACTGGAGATGGGAATTTTTCTTGAGTTTAAATGTGAGAAGAGAGAGGCGGTCCTGCCTCCGGGATTGGCGGGGGGGCAGGCCGAAATCCTGCCCCATTGTATAAAGATAAACGGGGTGGATAAGCGGGACGTCCCGCGTCTGACACAGTCCGTGATGGGCCTTAACAACGTGCTGGAGATAAAGGTCGAGCCCCCGGATTTTGAAAAAGTCCTAAAAAACTTCTATGCTTCAAAAATTCCTTTCGGGGCTTAAGTTGCGCGCGGCGTTCGCCCGCGTCGGCTTCACTCAGAACCAGGTGTACTCGATATCCACCTACCTGAACATCCTGGCGGCCTTCCTGTTCGTTTCCGTGCAGTATTATCTCTGGAGCGCGATCTTCGAACATGCCGTCCATGGTCAATACTCCCTGAGCGATATGCTCCAATACGTGCTCGCCGCAGAGGTCCTTTCCGTCTGTCTGCACAGCAACGCCGACCGGCAGTTGGGCCAGATGGTCCGGACCGGCAGCCTGGCGCATGTAATGCTCAAGCCGGTGGCGTTCACGGAACAGATATTTTTCGAATCGTTCGGGGTCAACGCTTATCGGTCGCTTTTTATCTGCGTACCGCTGGTCCTTTGCTCCATCTTCGCTTTCGGAGTGGAGTATCGCTTCGGGGCGGCCCGGCTGGCCGGCTTCCTGGCGCTTGCCGGCCTCGCATATATTTTCATCTATCTCTTCGAATTGTTGCTTGGTCTTATCTCTTTCTTCTCGGTGAATACGTGGGGGATAAACAGTCTGAAGATGGCGG
>Ga0209605_1003766_pt1 | contig 12984 bp, 8 predicted proteins | sample AD_UKC035_MetaG_FD_184408 | JGI IMG/M metagenome (GOLD analysis project Ga0209605, IMG submission 184408) | Active sludge microbial communities of municipal wastewater-treating anaerobic digesters from USA - AD_UKC035_MetaG (SPAdes) (version 2) | ecosystem: Engineered > Bioreactor > Anaerobic >...
ATCTCTCTTCTCGAAAAATCAACAACCGGGTTGATGGCTTCTGATTACCACGGGGTTATTGCTTCATCATTTTCATCAGCTTTTGCTGATCGGAAGCATCAATTATGAGCACATTACTGTGCTTTTTCAAATCCAGGGAGTGGCCAACCTCGCGGCTCCAGGTTTTTACCGCTCTAACCCGGCCCGGGTCGGCCCCTGTTATTTCTTGCAAGGCCCGGCTCAATAACAATTCGCGTTCATCACCCAGCGGATAAACAATCAGACCATTATCGGGTAATGCAATCTGGGGGTCAAATCCATTCGAATAATCCGATTCTTCCAGGCTGTTTAACGATTTGGTTACAATGGGCTGCATACCCCAGGTGTTGCGGGTATCGTCTTCATTAAAGATTGAAATAGACCCTACGTTTTTCCCAACCGTGGTGCTGCCTATTAAAAACACATCCATGTAAGGCCGCAACCCATTAATCAACAATTCGCTGGCCGAGGCGGTGCGCGTGCCTGTAAGTATGTACACCCGGTTGTTGGTTAATTGATTCCCAACATTCTGTGCTTTGGTAAGAAACTCTACATCCAGAAAGCCGGCTCCCAGGTTTGCGTTGCTCTTAATCTCTGCTTCTACAAGAGTATTGTACTCGCGGATGGTAAATACTTTAGTCGCATCTACCCCTTTTCCAACAAGACTGGCCAGGTTAACGGTAGCACTTTCGGCACCACCACTGTTAAAGCGTAAATCGATAATCAGATCTGTAATTCCTACCGACTGAAAAGAGGCGAAGATATAATCCATTTCGGTATTGTAGGTTGTGCTGCCTTGCACCGGGCCTGTTGAAAAAAGATTATACACATAGTAACCGATTTTGCGATCGTTGTGTGTAAAAACTTTACTGAGGAAGTTAGGATTTTCGGCATACACTACGGTGGTGAGCGATTTGGTTTGAGCCGGCAGAAATGTTTCGTTTGCCAGATCCAGTTCGCGGTAAGTAAGGGTGTGATCATCGCCCGTAGCCGCGAGCACGGTTTTGTAATTTTGGGTGTTTAGTTGCTGGCTATTGATGTGGGTGATGACATCGCCCCGTTTTAGTCCGGCCGCTTCGGCTGGCGATGCCGGCTTGATGTACACAATCTGTGCAATAACATTGGTACTGCCTTCACTTTCCAGAAAAAGCGCAAGTTCATAACCTGCTTCTTCGTTTACACCCTGCAAGGAGTTGAGCAACTCCTGGTAGTTGTCCTGTATCCACGAAAAGCGATCTGCATCATTAAGCAGGCTTTCAAAAAACTTGTCAGGGGCCAGGGTCTTATCCGGATCAGACGGAAGCGTGGTATTCCAGTAATACCAGAAATCCATATTCACTTCAATCCAGTTGTTTACATATTCGTTCGGATGCTCATCATCTTCCTTACAGGCCGAAAGGGTTAACCCCATTGCGAAAGCCAGCACTGCCAATCCTCTATATTTCATACCACACAAATTTCAATTGCAAATGTTCTTCAACATGGTTGGGTTCAACTCAGGCTCTCAGTTTTTTTAAGATTCTTAATAGCCTGATGTCGAATACTGCTTGTAATATTAGTAAAACCATCGAAATCAAAAATAATAAGTCTTCATATTTAGGGCTACCGCTGAGGTGAATCCCCATCATCTGAAGGGAAGCACTTAATCTGAATCATACAATCAAGGAATCAAACCGTATTCTTACCAAAGGTAACTTAAAAACCATAGTCAAAAAATAAACTACTTGTGCACAGGTTGCGCTTTGTTCATATTGCGTGTATGCGTACACTCATCGTATTTAGTTTCCTTTTTGTTTCCGTTACCCTTTTCGACCAGAAGCGAAATGCCGGTTATCAATTAGCAATTAAAAGGGCCTCCTCTGCCATTGTAATTGATGGCGTGTTAAACGAACCCGCCTGGCTTGAAAGTGCCACCGCCTCCGATTTTTTTATGGTGCTGCCAATGGATACCAGCAAGGCACAGGTTAAAACCGATGTGAAGCTTACCTATGATGAAGATAACCTCTATCTGATTGCTATCTGCTACCACGCCTTACCGGGACCGTATATTGTTGAATCGCTGAGAAGAGATTTTGCTTTTGGTAAGAACGACAACTTCCTGCTGTTTATGGATACGTTCGATGATCAGACCAACGGATTTTCGTTTGGTGCCAACGCAGCCGGTGCGCAGTGGGATGGCTTGATGTATGAAGGCAGTAAAGTAGATCTGAACTGGGATAACCAGTGGACTTCCGTTGTAAAAAATTACGATGACAAATGGATATTTGAAGCCGCCATTCCTTTTAAAACCATTCGCTTTAAAGAAGGCATGAATACATGGGGCATAAACTTTAGCCGGTTAGATTTAAAGACAACAGAAAAATCAAGCTGGACACCCGTGCCGCGACAATTTCCAACGGCTTCGCTCGCCTTTAGCGGAACCCTGGTTTGGGATACGCCACCTAAAAAAGCTGGCGCCAACATTTCCGTTATTCCTTATCTGCTTGGGGGTATCACACAAAATCGGGAGAACATAAACCAAACCACCCACCGTGCCGAAGCCGGAGTGGATGTAAAGGTTGCTGTTACCTCCTCGCTTAATTTAGACCTTACTGTTAACCCCGATTTTTCGCAAGTAGATGTGGACCGGCAGGTAACCAACCTCGATCGGTTTGAATTGTTCTTTCCTGAACGCAGGCAGTTCTTCCTGGAGAATGGCGACATGTTTAATAATTTCGGATATACTACCATTCGTCCATTCTTTTCAAGACGCATTGGGTTAGCTGCACCCATTCAGGCGGGTGCGCGCCTAAGCGGTAAGCTCGATAAAAACTGGCGTATTGCGGCCATGAACATGCAAACCGGTAAGGTTGAAGAAGAAAACATTCCGGCACAGAACTTTTCGGTAGTGGCATTACAGCGCAAGGTATTTGCCCGCTCGAATGTGGGCTTGTTGATGATTAATAAAGAATCGTTGAATTATGCGGTGCCCGATAATTTTACGGGTACAATTTATTCTAAGTTCAATCGCAATATGGGGCTTGAGTATAACCTGGCCTCGGCCAATAATAAATGGCTAGGGAAGGCTTTACTCCTCAAATCATTTACACCACAAAAGCAAAGCGATGATTTTGTTTATTCCGGTCATTTACAATATGCCGGTCGTAAATTTCAAATCAGCAATCAGTATGAGTTTGTAGGTAACGGATATACGGCTGAAGTGGGCTATGTACCCCGCAACAATTACGTGCGCATCAACCCACAGATTTCTTACCTGTTTTTTCCAAAAGGCAAACATGTATTGAGTCATGGGCCAAAACTGGCAACCAGTATTTTCTTTACGCCTGATTATAAACAAACCGATAGCGAAACGTACCTTGCTTACAACATTAACTTTCGCAACCTAAGTACACTTGTACTATGGGTTGCTAACGATTATGTGAAATTGCTTCGTCCATTTGATCCCACCAATTTTAACCTGGATAGTCTTGCCGCGGGAACAGAACATCGCTGGCAGGCTGTTGGTGGTGAGTTTTCCTCGAAACCCCAAAGTCGGTTTACCTATTCTTTAAGCGCCCGCTATGGCGGATACTTTGCTGAAGGAACCCGCGCATTTTTTAGCAGCGAGTTGGGTTATCGCTTTCAGCCCTACGTAAGTTTTGTACTCAGCTCGAGCTATAATGATATCCGGTTGCCACAACCGTGGGGGCGTCATACATTTTGGTTAGTGGGTCCGCGATTGGATGTAACCTTTACCAATAAAATTTTCTTCACAACGTTTTTGCAATACAACGAACAACGCAATAACATCAATTTGAATACCCGCTTTCAGTGGCGTTACCGTCCGGCCAGCGATTTATTTGTTGTGTACACCGATAATTACCTGCCAAATACCCTGATGGCAAAAAATCATGCCCTGGTGTTGAAGTTTACATATTGGTGGAACATTTAAACGCTTAACTTTATGAAATAAGTTAGGCTATGCATCTTTATAAAACTTCGGAGGGGCCCCTATTGATTTACGAGGGCAACGCTTGCCTGATTCGCCAACCGTGGGATGCATTGATTAACCGAACAGCGCTTCATAAGTACCTAAAAGAAGTTTTAAAAAGTTCGCAGGCAGTTACTCCAGAGCATGTGCAACAACTTACAACCCATGCAGCCGCACCCATAGGCACACAGGAAGTATGGGCAGCCGGAGTAACATACTTACGCAGCCGCGATGCTCGCATGGAAGAATCAAAAGAATCGGGGGCGGCTGATGTGTATCAGAAAGTTTATGAAGCAAGCCGGCCTGAATTATTTTTTAAAGCATTGCCAACACGGGTGGTTGGGTCTGGAGCTATTGTGAACATCCGCAGTGATTCTTCGTGGAATGTTCCCGAACCGGAACTAACCCTATTCATCAATTCGGAAGGACAAATTCAAGCCTACACCGTTGGCAACGACATGAGTTCGCGCAGCATTGAAGGTGAAAATCCATTGTATCTGCCGCAGGCCAAAATGTATGAAGGAAGTTGTGCGTTAGGCCCTTGTCTTTACGTTCCTGAAAACCCGATCTCTCCCGAAACAGAAATTGCAATCAGCATTCTGCGCAACCGGCAGGAAGTATTTGGCGGAACCATCCGGCTAAACCGGATGAAGCGATCGTTTACTGAATTAGCAAGCTGGCTTTACAAGGCCTGTAAATTTCCGCAAGGAAGTTTCTTAATGACGGGAACCGGCATTGTGCCCGGCAATGATTTTACGCTTCAAAAAAACGATGAGGTAATAATTTCCATTGATGGAATTGGTACGCTAAGCAATGAGGTGGATGTTATCTGATTAAACCCTGTGTAGCGCTCCGCTAAAGATAAACCTACCCGGATTCTGATAACGAACTACCAGCTTCCACTACTTCCCCCTCCACCAAAACTTCCGCCACCACCCGAAAAACTGCTGCCGCCACTGCTCCAGCTTGAACTTCCCGAACTCCAACTGCTTCCGCTACTCCAACCTCCGCCCGATCCGGAACCGCCACCTTCTCCAAATTTTTTGGCAAGTCTCTTACCCCAGGGCGTTCTGTTTACCAACCATTTAATAATGGGAAATCCAATCAGGTAAGATACACCTGGCACATACCACAAATGCAATGGAAAAACAAATGCAGGAAAAATGGAAAAGAACGGTGTAAGAAATAAATACATAAACCAACCCCAGCTGCCTTTAATAAACAAACCAAAAAAAGCGAAGATGCCAAGGAAAGCATAAATACCCAGACCGATGAGAATACGCGCAGTTGTTGAAAGCTCAATCAGGTCACCGATGTCATCGGCTGAATATTCGCCACCGATGGCAGCCACGATTCCATTTACTGCTGCAATAATGCCTCCATCAAAATCTGCCCTGCGAAAGGCAGGCGCCATTTCGTTGCGGATAATGCGGTTGCACTGGGCATCGGTTAATACACCTTCCAATCCATGGCCCACCTCAATGCGCATCTTATGATCGTCAACAGCAATTAACAAGAGCACCCCATTGTCTTTATCCTTCTGCCCTAACTTCCACTTCTCCGCTACACGAAGGGAATATTCTTCGATGACCTCTCCCTCAAGTGAACTAATAGTAAGGATAGCTATCTGATTGGAAGTAGAGTCTTCGTACGCTTTTAATTGTGATTCTAATGCTTCTACCGTTTCTTGTTTTAACACCCGCGCATCGTCATGCACACGGGTGCCCCACAACTCAGGTACCGGCTTTTGTGCTACTGCCCATCCTGAAACAAACAGAAAGAATATGAATGTAAACCGCATCATGTTTTTTTCTTTATCAGCTTTACCAGGAATCGCTCGAACCACCTCCACCAGAAAATCCTCCACCACCAAAATCACCACCCCACGAACCTCCTGAAGAACCACGGCCACCACCCAACATGCTACCCATCATAGCGGCTGTCCAGTACCCACCAGCACCGCCCCCGCCCCGGTTTCTGCGCGACATCAGGATCACCAGCAGGATTATGAAAATAATAGTACTCCACGAAGATTTTTTACCTCGCTTGCGCGGAGCCGGGTTGTCGTTTTTGTATTCACCGGCTACCGCTTTTATAATGGCTGCCACTCCGGCCTGAATACCGGCTTCGTAATTTCCTTCTCTGAAATACGGAGCCACTTCATTGCGATTGATGCGGCTGCTTAATGCATCGGTAAGAACTCCTTCCAGTCCATACCCTACTTCAATACGCATTTGGCGTTCCTGCATCGCAATAAGAAACAGCACGCCATTGTCTTTTCCTTTTTGACCGAGTTTCCACGCTTCAAACACACGCACGCTATACCCATCAATGTCTTCGCCTTCCAGCGAGGGCACAATCAACACAGCAATTTGGGTTGAAGTGGAATCGCGATGCGCCTGGAGTAAGGCCTCCATTTGCGCTTTCGCGGATGCGGAAAGAACATTTGCTTCGTCATGCACCCACACGGCATTGTGAGACGGAATGGCACGCTGGGCATGCACCAGAAAACTTGTTGCTACCAGCAACAGAAAAAAAACAAATCGGAAAGGAAAACTCAATCTCATGCAAACGCTTATTCCAACCGTAAATCGTCTTTCAATTCGTTCACATCATCCGGAGTTATTACAAATCCTTTCTCCAACAGCAAATCGCCACAGCGTTTAATAGCCGATACAATGCCATCGGTAATATGACCTTGTTTTACATTTTCGATAATTACTTTAACCATGCTATCCCATTCTTTCTGATCCACCACTTTGCTAATCCCCTTATCGGCCATTACAATTACCTCATGTTCGAAAAACGAAATAAAAATCATGATGCCCGTGCGCTGGCGTGTGTTAAAAACTTCTTCTTCCAGAAACGCACTTTGTGCCCGTTTATAAGTAGCCTGATCCATATACGATTGGCTGAGCATTAAGCGTTTTACAGCAGCCATGTAATTTGCCAGTACTGCACAAAGCAGACCGCCCGTAACAACCAGGGTAAAAATTAAAACCGGATCATACACAGCAAGGGTTGGAATGTACCGGTCAAAAATCACAATCAATGCAAACACCAATGCAGCCCCTGTTAAGGCTGCCCGGTAATTGGCAATCGTATAATGGCTGCTCTTTTCTACAAACACTGGAACAATCTCGCCAGAGATTTTACTTTCGGCTTCTTTCACCGCGCTTTTGATGCGCTCCAGGTCTTGCTGACTAAATCGGTCTTGAATGGTCATAGCAATGATAATTGAGGAAAACAAAGATAGCGGAAAACAAACTCCGTTTGGCAGAACCAAATAAATAATCAGTTTGCACCAATCAATGTAAAAGCCCCCCAATAGTAGGGCTGCGGATACACAAACCGTGTAGTTTGCATGGCCTGCTGGTAGGCCTCCGAGATATTAGCGGTGGTCAGGTAGTTTTTATAAAAAGCCTCCATAAATGTTACCGTGGCTTCATCACTAATCTTCCACAACGACCCCATTACCGACCGGGCACCGGCTAATTGAAATGCCCGTTGCAACCCCCACACACCTTCACCACTTTGAATTTCACCCAAACCGGTTTCGCAGGCCGAAAGCACTACCAGTTGGGTTTCTGGTAAATCGAGTTGTGTAACTTCATACGCAGTAAGAAAGCCATCTTCATACAATTCGTAATCCGAAACGGAAAGCGGTTCGCGATCGGCTGCACCAGCCAATATTAATTTTGATTTTAAATAGGTATCTGCTTTGGAAAGCTGATCAAACTGTCCGTGTGTGGCAAGATGTAACACCGCAGGGTTTTTTAATTTTTTAACATTCGATTCGTTTGCTTCTAGTGCCGTTAACAATTCTGTTTTAAAACCACTTTCTGCTGCTTTGATACGAATAAGCTCTACTTCTTTCTTGGTTCCCGGAAGGGCGGAAATTCCGGCACGGGTTGTTTCACTTGCTTCAACCGGAACAATTTCATTGCTGAGATAGCGATTATTACCCTGTTTCCGGCTCATATCAAATTGTGGATTACCTACCAGCACAATGGATTTACCTGTTTGCATTTCCGATGTGGTGGTTAGTAAATCCCGGCCCGTTGAAACCCGCTTTACTTCTATTTCGTCCAGCACAAATTTTTGTGTGGCCGGGTTTTGCAACGTAACCGGGTTAAGGATGTGATACACGCCATCGGCACTTAGCATTACTGTATGAACACCTTTTAATTGTTCGCTGATCTTCAGCCAGTAGGTATTGTAACTGTCAGTATCTTCTAACTGCGTGCGCACCCGGTTTTGATAGTTCCGGAAACTTCGTATTTCAAAAGCATCGCCTTCACCGATTTGAAAAAATCCTGGTTTGTTTTCTCCTGGTCTAATTACAAATGCCCAGTATTGAACCTTCGGTTTGTCGAACGTAAAGTGCGTGCGCTGCACCCGAACAATTTCCAGGTACACCTCGCCTTTCTTCAACTTTGACTGAACCCGCTGCCAGGGCACCGGCTTCAGAAGATCGCTGGTACCTAATTTCCGATTCAGGGCCTGCTCCAGATCGGCCACCCGCACCGAAAGGCGATTGATCGAATCGTTGATGGCAGGCGAAGGATTTTTCTGATTAACCTGGTAAAATGCGGCAAGCTTATCGCGCAAACGCCTGATCTCTTTCACCTCAGCCAACGCCACGCGGTCGTTCAGCCTGCGCAATTGCCGTTCTTGCTCGCGCGTGGCATCCAGAATTAATCCCTTGGTTTGTATCACCTTGTTCAGAATCTCTCCAACCCGATCATCGCCTCGCTCGGTCATGAGCAGCAGCAGGCTATAGTATTCGTCCAGCTTTTTTGAATAACCCTTGAAGAACTCCTTCTTCTCGGCTTCGGAAAAGAATTGAAAATTTTTCTTCAGCAATTCTTCTTCCGATAACAAAAGTTTTGTGCTCTCCTTGTAGGCATACGCCAGGTTAGACTTCTGCACCTGCAGGTTCAGGTAAACCGGAAGGTAAGCCTGCCGCCATGCTTCCGCAGATGCACCCACAAACTTGTAACTCGCCAGCGAGGTAATAAGTTTAAACGCTTCGGTATAGTAGCGTTCTGCTTCGCTGAGGTTTCCGGTAAGTTGTGCAAAGACTGCCTGATCGATTAATCCCGTTGCGTAGGGTCGTGCCAATTCGGTTTGCCCGGATTTGCCGGCAGCAATAATCAACGCGGTTGCCGTACCTCCCAGGGTGTTTACCTGGCTCAGATACTTCCTCGAATCGATCATCTGTTGCTTGAAGGAATCTGCCAGGTAGGGAGAGTTCATGTATTGCTCGGAGTTTGCCAGACTTTCCTGCGACATAGCATTCATGCGTTGCGTGTGTTCCCATACGGCCTTTGCATAAGGCAATGCCGCTGCATATTGAAAACTGTTGAAGTACGCGGAAGACAACAGGGCGTTGTAGGTTTGCCGGTTTGAATTAAGCACTACTTCGTTGCTTGTTTGCATGCTCTTTTCATATTCTGCTTTCGCCTTCAACAACTGCTGCTTTGTTTCTTCGGGCAAAGACGGATCGATTTTGAAAACTTCATCTGCCGGTTGCTGCTTCATCTTCAGTACACCGGCTTCGGTCAGATCGCGAAGTTTCAATCCGGAAACAATGGCTTCGTCATACCGCTCCAACCCAATAAGGGTATTGGACAGCTCGCTGTAATACATTAACCGCGAATAATAGTGCTCGCTGCTTTCCAGCAATGCCTGCTTGCTTTCCAGGTATCGCAGGTTTTTTTCGAAGAGCCGCTGGGTGCGGTTAAGCCGGCTCACCGTAAGGTATGCCTGTTCAATACTTTCGGGAGTTAGCATTGAATAGCCCCGGTTAACAAACGGATAATGCAGTTCATATGCCCCAATGGCTTCGCGAATCAGTTCGGATGCGCGTCCCGTTTCGCCCAGCGACTCGACAAACGCAACCACCAAGGTGCGCGCATTGAAATACTCTTCATCTACGGCTGTAAAGTTTTCATCCACAAACTTCATCAGCCGATTTGCGGCTTCCAGTTTATTGGCGGCATAGGCAAGGTTGGTGGTGAGTTGATCGTATGCGGCATAATCAACCGGGCGTGTTCGGGTACGGTCTTGCTGGCCCGCCACCGAATGTGAAAAAAACACAATCGCTAAAAATATACCCAGTCGCATACACGCAGTAAACACCTCCTGCAACTTACTCCATCGGCCTCGCTTCGTAAAGTTAAAAATTGACTATTTTAGCCGGTCATGATTCAAGCCTTGTTCGTTCACAGCTGGAAGAAGTTTACCCGTTCGGTTTCATTTTCAAAAGAGCTTGCCACCCATCTGTTCCTGGCATTTATTGCGCTGACGCTGGTGGGGTATTCGCTGGCCCTGGGTTTCGTGCTGGAGAATATTATCACCAAAGGTTTGAAACAAGCCGATAGCTTTCAGTTTCTAAATGGCCTGGTGCTGTATTACTTCGGATTTGAATTTATGATGCGTTACTTCATGCAAAACCTGCCGGTGCTGGACGTACAGCCTTACCTGCACCTGCCCATGAAACGCAGCCGCATTGTCCATTACCTGCTTCTTAAATCCGAAGTCCATGTACTCAATATCCTGGTGCCCCTGCTCTTTGCTCCCTTTGCCTTTACAACGGTTGCCGCACGCTTTGGTACCGGGGCCTGGAACTGGCTGCTCTCGCTATGGATGATCAGCATCGGCATGCATTATGTCATTCTTCTTTTTAAAAAGGGATGGGACGATACCCTGCCCGGGTTTCTTGCTCTGATCGCCTTCTTCGGATTGCTGGGGGCTTCCGACTACTATGGCTGGTTTAAATTGTCGGAGGTTTCTTCCTGGCTGTTTGCCTACACGGTGCAAGGTCCCATCCTGCTGCTGATCATCACACTGTTTGTATTGTTGTTGTACTTCTTCAGTTTCCGGTTCTTTCTCCACAGCATGTACCCCGATGAAAGGACCTTGCAAAAGACAACCTGGGGACGTACGCAAGACTGGAGTTTTCTTAATTCCTTTGGGGCTGTTGGCGATTGGATCAACCTCGAGATAAAATTGATTTTGCGCAACAAGCGCACACGTAATGTTCTTTTTCTCAGTTCTTTCTTCTTGCTATACGGGTTGATTTTCTATACCCGCGATCGCTATACCGAAGGCATGCCCGGCTTTTTGCTTTTTATCGGCACTTTCATTACCGGAATTTTTATGATCAACTATGGCCAGTTCCTTTTCAGCTGGCAGGGCGGGCATTTTGATTTTATTCTTACGCGACCCGTTTCATTGACACAGTACGTAGAATCAAAATACTGGTTGCTGAGCGGGGTTACCGTAATCTGTTTTCTGCTCAGCATCCCCTATGTCTATTTTGGGTGGAAGATATTACTCATCCAGACGGCAATGACCTTATTTAATCTGGGCGTAAATAGTTATGTAATCATGAACATGGCCATGTGGGAGCCAAAGAAAATTGATTTAGGCAAAGGAACAACTTTCAACTACGAAGGGGTGGGTGCTGCCCAGTGGGTAATGGGTATTCCCATTTTGATCGGCCCTTATCTTTTTTATCTGCCTTTCAGTTGGGCGGGGTATCCCACTCTTGGTCTGTTGGCTGTAGGGATTGTAGGATTGATTGGCATTGTACTGCGGCCCTACTTTTTGAAAATAACTACTCAACGACTCGAATCCCGTAGGTACGTGATTGCTGCGGGCTTTAGAAAAGACTAACTAATATGATCTCCATTCAGGCATTAAAAAAATCTTACAAAAACACCCCCGTGGTTGACATCCCTCAACTTGGCATTAGTCAAAATGAAAGTTTTGGATTGGTGGGAAACAACGGAGCCGGTAAGACCACCTTGTTTAGAATGATCTTAGACCTGGTGCGCCCCACGGAAGGCGAAGTGCAGATCAATGGCAGAAATGGGCAGGGCAATGATGAATGGAAGCATTATGTTGGCTCATTCCTGGATGAAAATTTTCTGATTCCCTATCTCACCCCGGATGAGTATTTTAAATTCGTTGGGAAGCTTCACAATTATTCGGATGCGGATCTCAAACATTTCACTCAAAAATTTGAAGACCTTTTTCACGGGGAGATTACCGGAAAAGACAAATACATTGGCGATCTTAGCAAAGGGAATTTAAAAAAAGTAGGCATTGCCGCAGCCTTTCTTGGCAACCCGCAAGTTGTTATCCTGGACGAACCGTTTGAAAACCTGGATCCCACTTCTCAAATCCGGCTCAAGCAACTGTTGCAACAGGAACGCCAGTCGCGATCGCTCACCTATCTGATTTCCAGCCACGACTTAAACCACATTACGGAAATTTGCGAGCGCATTGTGGTATTGGAAAAGGGCCGCATAATCAAAGACCTGAAAGGAACCAACCTGCTGGCCGAGTTGGAAGCATACTTCAACGCATAACTATTGGATGGCGCTCCACCAGGTTGTAGCGGGCAGTGACTCTTTCAACATCACCGGCTCGCCAATCCGGGGTGTGGTTACGTTCACGTTCAACAAACCTGCTTTTTGCCAGGCGCGGTCGATCGGATCTTTCCAGGCGTGGTTGGACAATACAAATTTCCCCCAATGTACCGGCATCAATACCCGTGCATTCAGATCAATGCTGGCCTGCACGGTTTCTTCCGGCATCATGTGAATATTCGGCCATTGGCGGTCGTACTGGCCGCATTCCAGAATAGCCAAATCAAACGATCCAAACTTTTCGCCAATGGTTTTGAAGGTGGTATCGTAACCCGAATCGCCACCTACGAAAATCTTTTGATGCGGAGTCTGAAGCACATACGATGTCCATAAAGTTTTATTACGAATCAGTCCGCGCCCTGAAAAGTGCCGGGCCGGTGTGGCGGTAAGGTGAATCTCATCCAACACCTCTGCGCCCTCCCACCAATCGAATTCTGTAATGCGGGCAGCGTCAATGCCCCAATGCTCGAGATGCGCGCCAACGCCCAATGGAGCCACAATTTTTTTCACATTTGATTTCAATTGAATTATGCTGCCATAATCCAGGTGATCGTA
>Ga0209605_1003770_pt1 | contig 12971 bp, 7 predicted proteins | sample AD_UKC035_MetaG_FD_184408 | JGI IMG/M metagenome (GOLD analysis project Ga0209605, IMG submission 184408) | Active sludge microbial communities of municipal wastewater-treating anaerobic digesters from USA - AD_UKC035_MetaG (SPAdes) (version 2) | ecosystem: Engineered > Bioreactor > Anaerobic >...
TGCAAAACCTGTAAAATCTCTTTTCACTAGTTTTGAGATTTAGACCTGATAGAAGGGATTAAGACCTATTTCTTCAATACTTGAAAATTTCGTTCCATAATCAGAGTTTTGAGATTTAGACCTGATAGAAGGGATTAAGACGCAAGCATATCCAGCGTATTCATACTTTCACCGTCTTGGTTTTGAGATTTAGACCTGATAGAAGGGATTAAGACTCGAAAATCAGTTTCAATCCATCATATGAAAACTGAGTTTTGAGATTTAGACCTGATAGAAGGGATTAAGACTCTAACTCTTTTCTTCTTGCTTCTTCTCTTTCCCATTTTGTGTTTTGAGATTTAGACCTGATAGAAGGGATTAAGACCAAAAACTATGCTATCTTTTGTTCTTCCAACAACAAGTTTTGAGATTTAGACCTGATAGAAGGGATTAAGACAAGCGCTTTGACCTTATTTGAGCGGACTAAACGCAAGAGTGTTTTGAGATTTAGACCTGATAGAAGGGATTAAGACGCATCCAGCGATAGACTTGGAGCGCATACTTGAGATATGTTTTGAGATTTAGACCTGATAGAAGGGATTAAGACTCCACCACCAAGAGGTTTATCGTTCTCGATAGAGAACCTGTTTTGAGATTTAGACCTGATAGAAGGGATTAAGACTACCTGTTATTGACAGAATATTGCTTTCTGTCAATTGTTTTGAGATTTAGACCTGATAGAAGGGATTAAGACATTGAAAGATTGTTTCCTTCTTTCAATTCAATTTCAAGTTTTGAGATTTAGACCTGATAGAAGGGATTAAGACTGTCAATTGTATGTCAATAGTTATCCTGTTCACTTTCTTGTTTTGAGATTTAGACCTGATAGAAGGGATTAAGACTTTGTTCTTCCAACAACAAAAGTGTGCTGATCAAGGGTTTTGAGATTTAGACCTGATAGAAGGGATTAAGACCGAAAAATTGACCGTTGTTTTCATTTTCTTCCTCCTTGTTTTGAGATTTAGACCTGATAGAAGGGATTAAGACTTTCCTAGATCAATTGTCTTTTTCATTTCCTCTCTCCTGTTTTGAGATTTAGACCTGATAGAAGGGATTAAGACAGACGCCACCATGGTTTACAATTTGATGAGTGGTATAGTTTTGAGATTTAGACCTGATAGAAGGGATTAAGACCGTACAGACTTTTTAAGATAATTGATTGATTTTAAAAATGTTTTGAGATTTAGACCTGATAGAAGGGATTAAGACCGTTTCTCCTCCTCGCGCCTACGCGCTGTTGCGCTCTTGTTTTGAGATTTAGACCTGATAGAAGGGATTAAGACAAGAGCTTGCCAGCTTCTAATACGCCACTGGCTTTGACGGTTTTGAGATTTAGACCTGATAGAAGGGATTAAGACCCGAACGGATTGGAAAATAAGAATCCAAGTTTTGGTTTTGAGATTTAGACCTGATAGAAGGGATTAAGACCCTCATCCAGGCGGGAGCTTTTCCCTCGTGCCAATATTCGTTTTGAGATTTAGACCTGATAGAAGGGATTAAGACTATTTTCTTGCTTTGGAATATTAACATTCCGAAGCGGTTTTGAGATTTAGACCTGATAGAAGGGATTAAGACTACTAGAATATCAAAATAATCCTTCCCTTGCTTCTGTTTTGAGATTTAGACCTGATAGAAGGGATTAAGACCACTACTGTAAGCGATACAGTCTTGCCCAAGGATTCTACTGTTTTGAGATTTAGACCTGATAGAAGGGATTAAGACAATTGTAGCTTCACCATAGACGTTCTTTGTGTCTATGGTAAAGTTTTGAGATTTAGACCTGATAGAAGGGATTAAGACCCAAAAGTTATCTTTTGCATTACCCATAGTCTGCTCAGTTTTGAGATTTAGACCTGATAGAAGGGATTAAGACCTACTACTATAGGCAATACAGTCTTGTCCAAGTATTCGTTTTGAGATTTAGACCTGATAGAAGGGATTAAGACATAATTATAGGCCTGCCTTCTTGACGCACAAGCCAAGTTTTGAGATTTAGACCTGATAGAAGGGATTAAGACAAGCTTTAAGCCTTCTTCTTTCATTCTCCTTCATTTTGTTTTGAGATTTAGACCTGATAGAAGGGATTAAGACCTGCAATAGACTTTTAATACTATCACAATCTAATTGTTTTGAGATTTAGACCTGATAGAAGGGATTAAGACCAGTGATGCACCACAGCGGGAGTAAGGATGTAGGAGCGGAAGCGTTTTGAGATTTAGACCTGATAGAAGGGATTAAGACGGGGCGAAGTGGGATGGAAAGAAAGTCCCGTCCATAACTTGTTTTGAGATTTAGACCTGATAGAAGGGATTAAGACTCATTTTTAACCTCCTTATATAGCCATTGTCTAATTTCTCTACGTTTTGAGATTTAGACCTGATAGAAGGGATTAAGACACCGACCCGTGCCCATACAAGTCGCGGACCAACGAGATCAGTTTTGAGATTTAGACCTGATAGAAGGGATTAAGACAAATAAAACTCCCGCCGTGGCAGTGATGCACCACAGCGGGAGGTTTTGAGATTTAGACCTGATAGAAGGGATTAAGACCCAAAACTTGACCTCGTATTTATCGGCCATTTTGCCAGTTGGTTTTGAGATTTAGACCTGATAGAAGGGATTAAGACTTTGTCTTCTTCTTTATAAGTATCTTTAAATTCATGTTTTGAGATTTAGACCTGATAGAAGGGATTAAGACCTGTTAAACCAACATCAGCTAAAGGCATTATTAAACCTTGTGAGTTTTGAGATTTAGACCTGATAGAAGGGATTAAGACAAAAAGAAAATAAATCTTTATCTAAATCTTTATCTTCGTTTTGAGATTTAGACCTGATAGAAGGGATTAAGACTTAAGCAAGCTAATGTAATTCCTGCTTTTCCAGAATCAAGTTTTGAGATTTAGACCTGATAGAAGGGATTAAGACTCTTCGTCGCTCATCATTGGAAAGATATTCGCAATTTTGTTTTGAGATTTAGACCTGATAGAAGGGATTAAGACATCTCCAAATACTGTTTTTCAATCTCATACAATGTCGTTTTGAGATTTAGACCTGATAGAAGGGATTAAGACTTCATTCCCCCTCCTATCCTTACTAACAACGCCAATCATGTTTTGAGATTTAGACCTGATAGAAGGGATTAAGACAAGTTAGATATTCAATTTGTTTGGCCAAGTTATCGGCTTCGTTTTGAGATTTAGACCTGATAGAAGGGATTAAGACTCGTCTAGCATCCCATAAGGATTCAGGCAGTAGTCATGAAGTTTTGAGATTTAGACCTGATAGAAGGGATTAAGACAATACAAGCACCATGTCGTTCCATTTCTTTTTCATCTTGATCCTGTTTTGAGATTTAGACCTGATAGAAGGGATTAAGACTTTTTCAATCTCATACAATGTCATTTTGTACCTCCTTTAGTTTTGAGATTTAGACCTGATAGAAGGGATTAAGACTCGAAATAATGCTGTGCATTGTCGCTATAATAAGCGATAGTTTTGAGATTTAGACCTGATAGAAGGGATTAAGACGAAATAATCTTTAGAATCTAAAAGAGCACGCTGTAATACGTTTTGAGATTTAGACCTGATAGAAGGGATTAAGACGGCATCCTTCCTGGGTGAGATAGTCGTAACGCTTCCCAGTTTTGAGATTTAGACCTGATAGAAGGGATTAAGACAAGAAAATTTTCTCCGTATATTCAAAATTGCATAAGTTTTGAGATTTAGACCTGATAGAAGGGATTAAGACCCAAATCATCAAGCGTTGCAATCTCAATAATTTTATACCATGTTTTGAGATTTAGACCTGATAGAAGGGATTAAGACTCTTCGGGAGACAACCAGAATTTGACCTCCCACTTTTCCTTGTTTTGAGATTTAGACCTGATAGAAGGGATTAAGACCTATGACATTTTCAGTCCTAGATATGACGTGCTGTTTATGAGTTTTGAGATTTAGACCTGATAGAAGGGATTAAGACACATTACCTGCTGGCTTATTATCCTTCACCCACCAGGTTTTGAGATTTAGACCTGATAGAAGGGATTAAGACCTGGAAGAGCTTGGACTCGTTCAGCACTCTGTAGCATGGGTTTTGAGATTTAGACCTGATAGAAGGGATTAAGACCCAACCGCAAGAGTGTTTCTAAAAGATTCCAAGGACTCTGGTTTTGAGATTTAGACCTGATAGAAGGGATTAAGACTAAGATATTGCTCCGTATTTATTACAACCCCTTTGTTTGTTTTGAGATTTAGACCTGATAGAAGGGATTAAGACTATGCAAACACCTTTGAGGAATCATACGCATCCACATGTGGTTTTGAGATTTAGACCTGATAGAAGGGATTAAGACGAAATTCACATCCGTCTACTAGTCTCAATCCAAAAGGTTTTGAGATTTAGACCTGATAGAAGGGATTAAGACACGATTGGCTGTGCGGTCATATCGCCACTCGGCATTGGCGGTTTTGAGATTTAGACCTGATAGAAGGGATTAAGACTCCTTTTCATTCTATACCCCCTTCTGCTAGCAAGCGCTTCGCTTGTTTTGAGATTTAGACCTGATAGAAGGGATTAAGACAAAAATCTCGCTTTGTAATTGTAGCCATACTTGGCCCCGTTTTGAGATTTAGACCTGATAGAAGGGATTAAGACACAGCAGCAGGTCTAGGAAACAACGACAGGTCAATTGCGTGTTTTGAGATTTAGACCTGATAGAAGGGATTAAGACTTAGTGAGCGGGTTCGTCAATAGATACAGATAAACGAGTTTTGAGATTTAGACCTGATAGAAGGGATTAAGACTCGCCCAGCCCTCATTCAAGTCTGCGCAATAATCGCGTTTTGAGATTTAGACCTGATAGAAGGGATTAAGACCCCGTCATCATTGGTTAAAAATGACCATTCACGTTTTTGTCGTTTTGAGATTTAGACCTGATAGAAGGGATTAAGACCAGGAATCGCTTTGCTTTATGTAAAGCGACACTTGGACGAGTTTTGAGATTTAGACCTGATAGAAGGGATTAAGACGCGCTGACTTGCCGTAAGGTTCGGCAAAGTCTGACCGGTTTTGAGATTTAGACCTGATAGAAGGGATTAAGACAGCGCTTCTTTCTCAGCCTTCTTACTGGCCGACTTCTCAGGTTTTGAGATTTAGACCTGATAGAAGGGATTAAGATTCAAGTGATGCTGATAAAAGTAAAATATTAAAAAGTTTTGAGATTTAGACCTGATAGAAGGGATTAAAATCAACCTCTTGGCCTTGTCTATCGACATAGGCCTTATGAGTTTTGAGATTTAGACCTGATAGAAGGGATTAAGATAGGGTGCAAATCATTCATATGGTAATTTTCCCACACGTTTTGAGATTTAGACCTGATAGAAGGGATTAAGATGATTACTATTGTAGGCATATTTGCCTAAGCTGATTCTCGTTTTGAGATTTAGACCTGATAGAAGGGACTAAGACTAGACATTGAAAAGCGAATAATATCAGCCTCTAGGAGATTCTTGCCGATATCACCCTGTGAACAAAAATCATTTCCATTGGTCCCTATTCATTCTTCGAAGCCTATAGTCAAGAGCATACAATTTCGACGCTTAACTTCTATTACTAATCCAGAGCAAGAAATTAGTTTGTCGATATTTGTACCTATTAATCAGATGGTTTAGGGCAACATTTTATTAGATAACTATTTTCTTGCGTACAGCATTCGTTCACAAAGGCGACAGGATTCTTCAGTCAATGATACTTAAAAACAAATTTTTTATTTGCGGGGTTTTCTTAATAGTATCATAAGTAGACAAAGGAATAGCGTCTCTTTCAAGAGCTGTGCAATGAAAGAAGGCCTAAGTTAATTGAATAAAGAAATATCCTCATTGATGCCAAATTCTCAATCGCATCATGCTTAAAAACAAGACTCGATGACAGCCTAATGATGATGATATTAAGGCGATGCAGTTGATGTTCTTCGCAGAAATCTTTGATAGCAGCGCATTGAAGGAAAAGCTTATAATGTGTCTGTTAATCTGCTGGTTTAAAGAATGGCCCAACAACATAATCAGAGAAACTATACCCAATCTCCAAGATGATCATATGGCGCTGAGTTTTGCTATTGTGGCAAAAGCAAGAGTGTCCAATGAATAGGATGTTGCAATAATTTGGAATTATAATTTATTTTTTTGTATATAATACAAGGCATAAATCGATGCTTATCTAGAAAATGATTATATTCTCGTCGACACCATCTATAAGAAAGAGGACCTGCGGATAAAGTTCAGGCTCAAAGCACTATCAATGCTTGAAATGTTTGATATAATCAATAAAGAGAAAGCAAACGAATAAGCAGAGGATTTCGGAATTAAAAACACCCCATCTGCCAATTCTCAGCAATAGTAGAAAATTACAGAAAGAGCTCAGAAATTTGATATTTACTTGATTGATTATTGGATAACTATAAAGGGGATAAATAGATATGGATAAAACTCTTATCTGCACAGTTGGCACAAGCTTTTTTAATGTCAATTTGGAGAAAATCACGGATCAATTCGATCCTTTATATGTTGCATATTCTAAAAAAGATTGGAAAGGCCTTGCTCAAGAAATGCTCAAAACCGATCCACACGAACGAATGCTCGGTGCTGAGATCAACACAATCGAGCTTATTCTCGAAAGCATTGAGAAAAAAGGCGATAGACTTGAGAGCATAATTTTTCTTGTCTCGGATACGCAAGATGGCGCAAATACTGGCCTTGTACTTCAGGAATATTTTGATCAACGCGCAATGAGGGATGAGCGGCTTGCTATTCTAAAAGTAAAACATTGGACTGTCGAAGATCTCCAACCACAAGACCCTCAACTCTTCAAAAGGTCTGGACTAATCAACCTCGTGCGCTGTATTGCAAAGGCAATTAAAGAGGCAGGAGGAGCAACCAAGGTTTTTATCGATGCGACAGGGGGGTATAAGGCGCAAATTGCGATTGCGGTTATGTTCGGCCAAGCGCTTGGCGTAGATGTGATCTACAAACATGAATCATTTGGAAATATAATAGATTTCCCACCAATGCCCGTGAGTCTTGATTTTCATTACTTTGAATTATATAACGACCTTTTCAATCGATGTTATCTCAGTGCTTTTGAAACGATTCCTTTCGAAGACCTGGCGCAATATTTTGGTGATAATATCCTTGATTACAACGATCTTCAAAAAAATGCAGATTTTTCTAATATCAAGCTTTTCTTTGAAGCAGAACAGATCAATGGAAAGTATTTTTTTAGCATTAATCATGCGGGACTTATCTATATAGAAGCAGCTCAACAAAGAGGTATGCAATTTGTAGCTACTTTTATTCCTCCGGAACCTTCCCCTAAACGTACGCCACCTAAGTTTACCGATGATCATTTTCCTAAAGGCTTCAAAGAATATTCAGACAAGATTTGGAGCTCCGAGCCATGGATTGATAGTATAAGAAGTCTCCCTTACGATAGGCAGCGTGGTATTGCAGAGCGTGGTTTTTATGTTGAAAGACGAGATGGCATACCAATGATCGTTGGTACTTATCGCGATACAAAACACTTCGGTGCGCGATTTAATATTCAATGCGACCGGCTCGACAATATTGCAAAAATCTATGCAGCGACAATGTACCTCAATAGCAAGAAAGACGAGTATTAAATTCATCTAAAACAGTCTCTAGATGCGAATTGACTCATCTTAAATGCTGCAATGCAGGCATCTCATTCAATATAGCGAGTTCTTTTCATCGATTTTTCTTTAAAAAAGGCTCGAAAGAAACGAAACATATTACCTAAGTTATATCATTGAGCATAGCAATATGATCGAGGCAACCAAAGAAAGCAATCAATAACTAAAACACATACTTGGGTTGGAGTTTTGGCCTGTTCATCCTGTAAAATCCCGACAATCCTGTCAAAGCTTATCCCGAAAATCCTGTCAAAGAAACTCCGCTCGTTAGATTTATTGATACAATACACCATGCGTCCTCAAGGCGCTATAAATCTTCGCAGGCGCTCGATCTGCTCGGCCACGCGCTCTGGCGCAGGCCCTCCTATCTGGGATCGGCGTGTAACACAAGCAACGGGGTCAAGATATTCCGCAAGCTCCCTTGCATCGATTGCAGCCTTGTCAAAGGCCTCATGGACCGAAAGATCGGCCTGTGCAATGGAGCGCAGGCTCTTTTTTTCTTCGATGCAATGCTCAACAAGCCGCTTGGCCGCCTGATACGCGGTGCGGAATGGAATGCCTTTTATTACCAAGAATTCAGCAACGTCTGTCGCTTCGATATACCCTTTCTCTAGCGCCGATCGCATGCGCTCGATATTTGGCTCGATGCACTGGACCAGAATAGCAAAGGCCTCGAGCGAGCTCTGCACCGTGTCTTCGATATCGAAAAAGAGCGATTTATCTTCCTGCAAGTCGCGATTGTATGCATAAGGAAGCCCTTTCTCCATCACAAGTAGGGCCTGCAAATCGCCGAATACCCTCCCCGCCTTTCCACGGATTAGTTCTGCAGCATCTGGATTGCGCTTTTGCGGCATTATGCTCGAACCTGTACTGGCGCGAGGCGATATTGCAATAAAACCATACTCCGAAGAAGCCCATAGAGAAATGTCTTCACAGAAGCGCGACAGGTGCATCATTAGAATCGCTGAGCAAGCCGCATAATCTACCGCAGCATCGCGATCGGCGACAGCATCCATGGTATTCGCGCTTGTCTTTGAAAACCCAATCAAGCTAGCCGTTCTTGCCCTATCTATAGGCAATCCGCTTCCGGCAAGAGCGGCCGCGCCGAGCGGGCTTTCATCTGCACGCTCGCCTGCATCGCGGAATCTGAGCGCATCGCGTTCTAACGCAGCGCACCATGCCAGAAGATGATGAGCAAAGCTCACTGGCTGCGCTCTTTGCAGGTGAGTGTAGCCCGGCATCAGTGTATCGATATGCTGCTCCGCAATGTCGAGACAGGCACCTATCGCCTTTTTAACGAGCTTTTCACACCTATCGCACGCATTTCGCATGTGGAGCTTAAAAGCAACCGCCACTTGGTCGTTACGGCTTCGTCCCGCATGGATAGCCTTGCCGACATCGCCGAGCCTGCGCGTCAGTTCCTCTTCGAGAAAGCTATGTACATCTTCGGCGCATAAATCGATAGCCAAAGAGCCTGCTTCGAGCTCTTTGCGCATCTTCGCGAGCTCATCTACAAGAAGGCTTGCATCTTGAGGCGCAAGTACTCCCTGCTCGCCAAGCATGATAGCATGTGCCTGCGAGCATTCTATATCTTCAAATACAATACGCTTATCCGACTCAATGCTGGAAAGAAACTGTTCGATTATTGGATCGAGCTCTTTGCCTTTGCCGGTTTGCCAGAGTTTCCCCATGAAATATCAGTCTCCTGCATGGGCAGTATAGCCCGAATTTCCTGGTTTGACGACGTCGGGGGAGGCAGCAATGCCATACTTCTTAATTCGCTCATTGAGTCGCGCCCTGACCTTTGTCGGTAAACCGAAGAGATTGATGAAGCCTGTCGAATCGCTGTGTGAAAACAAAGGCCCAGTAGTAAAGCTTGCAAGACTTGCATCATAGAGCGAATAGGAAGATTTCGAGCCAGCAAAAACCATGTTCCCTTTATAGAGCTTTAGCGTAGCCTGTCCGGAAATAACATCCTGGGTTGAATCTATAAAAGCTCGCAGCGCGGTACAAAGAGGACTGAACCACTCCCCTTCATAGAGAATCTCTGCAAAGCGCTGCGCCACCGTCATTTTGAATGAGAGTGTCTTCTTGTCGAGGCAGAGCTGTTCAAGCCTATCGTGCGCTTCCATGATGATAGTGCCGCCTGGCGTTTCGTACACACCGCGCGATTTCATGCCCACCACGCGATTCTCGACCATATCGACGATACCGACTCCGTTTGCTCCGCCGATTTTGTTGAGCTTCCGGACAATCGATACCGGATCGAGTTTTTCGCCATTGATCGATACAGGAACGCCATGCTCAAATCCGAGAGTCACATATTCGGGCTTGTCTTTGGCTTTTTCCGGAGTGGTGCACATCTTTAGCATGCCTTCAAAATGAGGCTCATTCGAGGGGTCTTCAAGATCAAGGCCTTCATGGCTTACATGCCAGAGGTTGTCGTCTCGGCTGTAGGAATCGGACTTCTTCATCGGCACTGGAATATGATGCGCTTCGAGGTACGCGATCTCTTCTTCCCTGCTTTGAATATCCCAGATGCGCCATGGAGCAATCACTTCCATCTCCGGAGCAAAGGCCTTGACTCCGAGCTCGAAGCGCACTTGGTCGTTGCCTTTGCCGGTACAGCCATGCGCCACTGCATCTGCGCCTTCGGCGAGCGCCACTTCAGTGAGACCTTTGGCAAGGAGTGGGCGCGCAGCGCTGGTACCGAGAAGGTATTTTTTTTCGTAAGGAGTACCTGCCTTGACGAGTGCCCAGAGGTACTCCTTCACAAACTCTTCTTTCTGATCGAGCTTGATAAACTTCGAGGCTCCCGAAGAAAGGGCTCGAGCACCGATCCCATCGAAATCAGCCTCTTGCCCAACATCGCCACAGACTGCGATCACCTCGCAGTCATAATGTTCTTTAAGCCAGGGTACTATCACAGTAGTATCCAGTCCACCGGAATAAGCAAGGACGATTTTCTTTTTCATAAGTCCATTTCTCCATTGAATGAATATGTAAATCACAACAGAGCATAAAGCCCTTGAGCTCTATTTTCTGAGGGTGTCTAATCCATATATTGTCTATCTTTGAGCCGAATCAAAAATGCACGATTTGCATAAGTTCATTTTCTTGGAAATATTATAAGACGAAATAGAATTTTATGCAATATACTATGCATGAATATGTCATCTATTCCAAAGGATACTAAATATACAGAATTCTTGAATAATTGAACATTGACAGAATATAAATTGGGAGCGAAAATTGCCATCAGGAGGTCGATATGATCTATCGTAGATTTATGCTTTTACTCGTGGCGCTTCTTATTGCAATCCTGCCAGTCACAGCATTTACTCCCAAACGAGAGTATACAATGCAGGTAAATGTAACCCAAGCTGTAGATTGGGGTGCCGGCGCACAAAAGTTCGCCGATCTGGTTGCCCAAAAGACAAACGGAGTAATAAATATCAAGCCATATTGGAGTTCGTCGCTTCTGGCTGGCAAACAGACCAACTGGTATCAAGCAGTTGCGGATGGAGCCATAGATTTTGCCACCGAATCGACGATGAATGCCTGCACTGTAATTCGTCCTTTCAATCTATTCAGCCTGCCTTTCTTCATCAATACTTACGATAATGTCGACAAGATCGAGAATGGCAAAGCTGGCGCTCGCATGATTGCTGAAATGGAAAGGGGCGGGGTCAAGTTCCTTGCATGGGGAGAAAATGGTTTCCGCCAGATAACAAATTCCAAGCGCGAAATAAGAACACCAAAGGATGTCGAAGGCCTCAAGATTCGTGTTGTCGGATCGCCGATTATGATCGATATCTTCAAGCAGCTCGGCGCAGATCCAATCAATATGAACTGGGGAGATGCAGTTACTGCCTTCCAGCAAGGTGTTGTCGATGGTCAGGAAAATCCAAAGGGTGTTTTAATTGGCAATAAGATATGGGAATACCATAAGTATATGACCATTTGGAATTATCTTATAGATCCGCTTGTCTTCTGCGTAAATTCCCAGGTATGGAAGTCTTTCCCACCCGATATTCAAGCGCAGATACAAGAAGCGGCTTTGGAAGCTGGAGAGTGGGAGAAAGCACTTGCTCGCGCTTATCTCGATGGAGACAAATCACTTAAGATTTTCAAGGAAAAATTCAAAGATCCCAGGGATCCGGAAAATCTGTTTGTTATAGCTCCCTCTAAGGGAATGAAGATCACCGTTCTTACCGCTCAAGAGATAGACGCATTCAAAGAAAAAACAAAACCTGTATATGATAAGTGGATACCCACAATCGGCGAAGATATCTATAAACTCGCGCTCGAAGATATGAAATAACGAGCCTTACGCCGCAACATACAGGTACCGTATAGTACCTTCTATTCTTGGCCGGCCTCTATGGCCGGCTTTTCTCTAAGGAGAACCATAATGAAGAAGAAAAGGATATGCATCGATGAACTTATGGGCGCTATTTTTCTAGCGATTATGGCGATCATAGCTTTCACCAATGTTATCAACCGATATTTCTTTCATAGAGGTTTTGCATTTACAGAGGAAATCACTGTCAATCTCTTTGTATGGATCACGCTCTTAGGAATCGCAATTGCCTTTCGGCGCGGTGCAAATCTAAAGATGACCAACTTATTTGACACATTCTCGCCCAATCTAAAGCGTGTGGCATTGATAATATCCACATGCCTCGGAGTAATGATATTTTGTTTTCTGATTTATAATTCTGCGCGAGAAATCTACAAAAATATAACTTTCTATCACGCATTTTCGGAATCTCTTGGTATTCCAACATGGATATATAGCCTTGGGACGCCTGTGTTTTCGATATTTGTCATAAAAGAAATCATCGCAAGCGGTATTAGAGAAATAAAATCCCTCAAAGCCCCTCTTCCTTCAGGCAATTCAGAAAATTCCAAAGAGGAGGCTCAATAATGGCAGCGCTTTTAGTATTCGGAGTTTTTATCTTCCTTATTATTATAGGGGTTCCGATCGCTTCATCGCTTGGTACAGCGGCCATCGGAGCAATTATGAACTATGATCTTGGAATGTCCATGATATCTCGGAATTTCGAGGCCAATATCGCCAAATTCCCTCTTGTCGCAATCCCATTTTTTATACTTGCCGGGGTGCTCATGGACAAATCAAAAATAGTAGATGGCATTGCACGCTTTTTGATATTGCTCACAGGGAGACGGCGCGGCGGATTAGCAATTGCCGCGGTAATAGCCTGC
>Ga0209605_1003773_pt1 | contig 12966 bp, 15 predicted proteins | sample AD_UKC035_MetaG_FD_184408 | JGI IMG/M metagenome (GOLD analysis project Ga0209605, IMG submission 184408) | Active sludge microbial communities of municipal wastewater-treating anaerobic digesters from USA - AD_UKC035_MetaG (SPAdes) (version 2) | ecosystem: Engineered > Bioreactor > Anaerobic >...
AAGACCGATCGCGAAAGCAAAACCTTTGTGTTTAAGATTAATGGCCGCACCTACCCGGTTACACTAAAAGATAAATTTGATTTGCTGCTTGAAAAGATGGGCATGAACAGCACTGCGGGCAGTAAAGTAAACGCTGTAAAGGCTCCTATGCCCGGACTGATTGTGGATTTAAAAATTCAGGTTGGTGATAGTGTAAAACCTGGCGATGCCCTTCTAATTCTTGAAGCCATGAAAATGGAAAACATCTTAAAATCTCCTGGCGAAGGCATTGTTAAAACCCTGAAAGTAAAAAAGGGAGATAGTGTAGAAAAGGGCCAGGTATTGGTGGAGTTTTAAAATAAGGATTGGTACAAATTATGCATTCGAGTGCAAGATTTGTACTTTTAAAACATCGAATTTACTCAAATTTACCACATTTTTATTGCCCCTAACTAACAAATGGTATTCCTGGTATATTTGTAGCGTATTAAGTATGATAACACGAAGCGCTGAAAAATTACTACGATTGTTGGCGAAAGAATTTCGTTCAGTAGCCGTAGTGGGGCCACGACAAAGCGGCAAAACCACATTGGTTAAATCTGTATTTCCCCGCAAACCTTATGTTTCGCTTGAAGATCCAGACGAACGTAATCAAGCTAATAATGATCCTCGTGCTTTTCTGGCCCGGTTCAAAAATGGTGCTATTATTGACGAAGCTCAACGAGTACCCGCATTGTTTAGCTATCTCCAGAGAGTACTCGATACAACAAAAAAAGATGGATTATTCATCTTAACAGGAAGTAATAATTTCCTCTTACAAGAATCTATCTCGCAAACATTGGCCGGAAGAATTGGATACATGGACTTATTACCCTTGTGTTATCAGGAGCTTACTCAGTTCAATCTCGCAAAAGCGTCCACCAATCAATTAATCTGGAATGGTTGCTATCCGGAAATCTATGATCGTGAACGTAGTCCATCACTTTGGTATCCGGCCTACATTCGTACGTATGTGGAGCGAGATGTACGTCAAATAAAAAATGTAACCGATACACTCTTGTTTACCCGTTTCCTGCAATTGTGTGCCGGCCGTGTAGCCCAACAATTAAACACCACTTCGCTATCGAATGAGTGTGGCATTGATGCGCGTACCGTGCAGAATTGGTTAGGAATTTTGGAGAGCAGTTATGTGATTTTTATGCTACAACCACATCATAAAAATTTCAATAAGCGAATCGTAAAAACTCCCAAATTATACTTTTATGATTCGGGGCTTGCTTGTTCCTTGTTAGGCATTAAATCCGAAAAGGAATTGACCAACTCACACTATCGCGGTGCATTATTTGAAAACTATGTGGTAACGGAATGTCTTAAAAACAAACATAACACCGGAAGCCGGACTTCCTTCTATTACTGGCGTGATAATAAAGGAGTTGAAGTGGATCTTTTAGCGGATACCGGAAAAAAACTTTTGCCTATTGAAATTAAATCCACGCAAACATTTCGTGAAGATTCGCTCACTAATATTTTTAAATGGAATACATACGCTGAACAAAAAGGAGGGCTACTTCTATTTGATGGCGAACAAAATTTTACCCGTAGCGATAAGATTTCCATTTTAAACTGGCGGAAAGTCCGTTCGATCAGGAGATTATTTTAGTCGGCTAAAAAAAGGCGACCGTACGGCCTATCGCCTAAACCCGGGCAGGGAAAGTTTAAACTTTACTGCCACCAACCGAATAACCATAATCAACGCACTGGAGATTACCAGGTTCAGGTTGCGACTGATGTCGAAGTTTAACAATACGAGGTAGAGGATTGCACCCACCAGGCAAGCCGTGGCATAAATTTCTTTTCGAAAGAGTACGGGGGTTTCGTTGGTGAGCACATCGCGGATAACACCTCCCATAATGGCGGTAAACATTCCCATAATGGCTGCAATTTCCGGCCGCACACCCAGGCTCAGCGCTTTCTCTACACCCAAAATTGTGAAAAAAGAAATTCCGAGTGTATCGAACAATACAAAGGTTTTGCGCAGGCCAAGCAGGAAATTGTAAAACAGATAGGCCGTTAGTACCCCTGCCAGTACGGCATAGAGAAAATGAATATCCCCAATCCATACCAACGGGTAGCTGCCCAGCATGATATCGCGCAGGGTACCTCCGCCAATGGCTGTAACAAAACCGGTAAACGTAGCCCCGAACAAATCGCTGTGTTGATCGCGAACAACCAGCGCCCCGGATATCGCGAAGAAAAATGTGCCCAGCAGTTCGAAGGAATATTGGAGTGTCATTGGGCAAAAGTATTTAGGTAGAAGGCATTAGGCACCAGGATTGAGAAAATTTTTATTGATACGGTTCCAGGCCACAATAAAACAGGTTAAAATTCCTTCAAATCGTAATATATTTGCGAGGTTAAAAATTCGAGCCACCAACTGCATGAAATACAAACGCATTCTCCTTAAACTCAGTGGCGAAGCCCTGATGGGTTCTAAAAACAGCAATATCGATCCGGCCGTGCTGGAGCAGTACTCGGAAGAGATAAAAGCTGTGAAAGAACAGGGAGTTGAAGTGGCAATTGTAATTGGAGGTGGTAACATTTTCAGGGGTGGGCAGGCCGAGGCATTGGGTATTGACCGGGTGCAAGGAGATTACATGGGCATGCTGGCAACAGTAATAAATGCCATGGCACTTCAAAGCGCCCTGGAACGCCACGGCATGTACACGCGCTTAATGGCCGGTATAAAAATGGAGCAGGTTTGCGAACCCTTCATCAGGCGCAGGGCCATTCGCCACCTCGAAAAAGGACGGATTGTGATTTTTGGTGCCGGCATTGGTAACCCTTATTTCACTACCGACTCCACAGCCAGTTTGCGCGCCATTGAAATTCAAGCCGATGTGGTTTTAAAAGGCACCCGTGTTGATGGAGTTTATGATAAGGATCCTGAAAAATTTAAAGATGCTGTTCGGTACAGTCAACTTACCTTTCAGGAAGCGTATCAAAAGAAACTGAACATAATGGACATGACAGCCTTTACGCTGTGCCAGGAAAACAAATTGCCCATTATTGTATTCGATATGAACAAAAAAGGCAACCTGTTAAGGATTGCCAAAGGTGAAGAAGCCGGAACATTAATAAGTTAATCTACATTCAAAATTCAAATTGGATGTTGAGTTCGAAATTTTGAATTTATAATTATGGAAGAGTTAGAGTTGTACCTGGACGAAGCCAAAGAACAAATGGGCAAGTCGCTTACGCATGTGGGAAATGAGCTGGTAAAGATTCGCGCAGGCAAAGCAAACCCAAACATGCTGGATGGCATACAGGTTTCGTATTATGGTGTAATGAGCCCGCTAAACCAGGTAGCTTCGGTTACTGCACCGGAAGCGCGCACTTTGTTTATCAAACCCTGGGAAAAAAGTTTGATTCAGGAGATTGAAAGAGCCATAATGATTGCCAACCTGGGCCTTACACCCCAAAACGATGGCCAGCAGGTAATCATCAACATACCCATGCTTACCGAAGAGCGCAGAAAACAATTGGTGCGCCAGGCCTCGCAAGAATGCGAACAAGGCAAAGTAAGTGTGCGCAGTATCCGGAAAGACATTAACGAACAACTTAAAAAAATCAAAGGTGTTTCTGAAGATGATGTAAAGAATGCAGAAGAAACCGTTCAAAAACTTACCAACGAGTTTATCGAAAAAATTGATGCACTCTTAAAAAAGAAAGAAGCCGAAATCATGACAGTTTAATTTGAATTAAAATTCAAATTAACAAATGCATCCCGTTCTCTTTAAGCTTGGCTCGATTACCATTTACACTTATGGTTTCTGTATTGCCATGGGTGCGTTGCTGGGGTTTCTTTACATGTACCGGCAAGGCAAAAAACAATATGGTATTACGTTCGATCAGAGCAACAATCTTTTTATTTTATTGGTGGTAGCAGGGGTAGTAGGCGGAAAACTCTTCATGATTTTTGAAGATCCCTCCCTTTATCTTAGCCAACCCAAAAAACTTTTTTCCGGAAGTGGGTTTGTGTTTTATGGTTCGTTGCTCACCACTATTCCGGTTATGCTGTGGTACTTTAAGAAAATAAAAGTGCCTGTGCTGGGCATGTTGGATGTGATGGCCGCAGTAACCTGTATCGTGCACGGCTTTGGGCGCATCGGTTGTTTTATGGCAGGTTGTTGTTATGGTTTACCTACCGATGGTTTTCTGAGTGTAGTCTTCACCAGCCCTGTTTGCCAGGCCGAACCACTAAACACCCCGCTTTACCCCACCCAGCTTTTTGAAGCTACCTTTATTTTTTCATTGCTGATTCTGTTGTTCGTACTTAAAAAGAAAAAACAATTCGATGGCCAGCTTTTCCTTATTTACCTGATGGTTTACGCGGCTGGCCGGGCTATCCTGGAGCTGTTCAGGGGTGATACGGAGCGTGGTTTCTTAATTAACAAGGTACTCTCCAACTCGCAGTTCATTTCAATACTTGTCATTTCAGTTGCGCTTTATTTCTATCTTCGTCTTAACAGAAACAAAAAAATAACCCGCTAACTATGGAACAGGAAGGTTTCGTTAAAAAAACTGTACGCTCAACTGTAAAGTGGCTTAAACGCATTGTAGTTATTGCGCTATTGACAGGGATTGCGGTGATGGCTTTTGCATATTGGGGCGTTTATGAAAAAGGTTCCATGGCCGGTAAAGTACTTCGTATTACCGAAAAGGGCGTGGTATTTAAGACCTACGAAGGTAAGATCAGCCTGGAATCATTCGGGGCATTGAAGGGCGTGAGCCCGGTTGCAGAAACGTTCGATTTTTCAATTGAAGGCGACCAAACCGAAGTAATTAATCAACTGCAAGAAGTTGCCCTGAGTGGGGAACGGGTAAACCTGCATTTTGTAAAACGATATGTGCGGTTTCCCTGGCGGGGCGATACCAAGTATTTTGTGGAGAAAGTAGAGCGGGCGGAGCCGTGATACTCATTTACTCATCCACTCCAGGTAGGCCTCTGATTTACAAGCTAAGAAATATGGTAAGTTCAATAAGAAAAACTCTTTTCCATTGGGCGTTTTTACTTTCGATAGATTCAGCTCACCATTGTAAAACCTCAAACTTTTTGAATGCGTAGTCTCATCCATATACTGATGCAATGATCGCATGGAACCTGCACTTCCCGATTTTACTTCAATGGGTATTAGTTCGTTCTCAAAAGGAATAATGTAATCTACTTCTGCCGATGATTGTTTTTTTTCTCGTACCCAAAAGTGCAAGGTGCTAAGCGCCTGATATTGTTGCGCCAATAATTCCTGACCAACCAAATGTTCAATCATTATACCTTGATAGATAGAATTCAAATCTTCCGTTCCGATTATTTCCTTTTGGATGCCCACCATATAGTTCATCAATCCGGTATCTAATACATGCAGACGGGGAGCCTTTTTCAAATCAGGTATTAATGGAAGCTGGAATCCGGTAACCGGATAGATTAAGTTTACTAACAGAACTTTTTGTAACGCCCGCAGCGATTCACTAACCTCTTTTGATTTGTAATTTGAATTACCAAAGCCCTGAAATTTTATTCGCTTACCTGCTTCATAAAAAGAAGCCCGGATGGCATGACGAAGAATCTGCATCTGAGTTTCATTTCGTGCATATTTTTCGGAATCATCTATGTAAGATGCCAGTAAGGAGTCGTATAGTTTTGTAACAGCTGTTAAATCCCGATGGGTTGCATAATGATTTACTACCTCAGGCATACCACCCAAAAGCGCATAGGTGTGAAACAAGTTTTGCAACTTTGACTGAGCAAATGCCGGGAGTGGGATTTTATTTAATTGTTCATGCGCTGCGGTTTCACCTATTGCCAGTAAAAATTCAGAAAATGAAACAGGTCGCAACACTTTAAACTCAACTCTACCAACCGGAAAACTAATTGATTTATCAAATAGATTTTCCAACATGCTACCTGCCGCTATTACAGATAGAGATGGATAGTGTTCATAAAAATACCTCAGCAAGTTTATTGCTGCAGGAACCGATTGAATTTCATCAATGAAAATTAGTGTGGCATCCCTTTTTTCAAGTGTTTTATTTTTCAAAAAAAAGGTTGCCTGTAAAAGGGTATCTATATCCGTGAAATCCTCAAACGGCTTACGGTCAGTAGGTACTTCAAGATTAAGGTATATGTATTGCTCGAATCGGGTGGCAAATTGATTAATAACCGTGGTTTTACCGACCTGTCGAGCACCCCGAATTACCAAAGGCTTCTTTTTTTTCGATTTTGCCCATTTTTCTAGCTCTTTGAGGATATCTCTATGAAACATGGCACAAAGTAAGGGCAAATTTTTATAAAAAATGACACAGAGTAAGGGCAAATTTTACAAAGAATAGCACAAAGTAAGGGCAAATATTAATCTGACCCCGATACCAGCAGCTTATCCAGCTCTTCCTTCTCTTTCATTGAAACACCTTTTGTATTGGGTGCTTCAGGCTGCCGGTTGCCCGTTGAAAGCACAATAGGCCGATCTTTATAAATTATCCGCTCGCGAAAAATAGTATCGGGTTTAGAAGTAAGGTAAACCGTATCGTGCATTAAAATTTTTTCAACCCTGGTTAATGGAACGGCCGGTTCTGATTTACCTAACCACCAGCCACCAAAGCCAAACAGCAGCGCAACCATCGCATAGCCAATCCATACTTTTGGTAGGCTATAATTTACTGCTGGCTGCTGTTGACGGAATGCTTGTTTCAATTTCAGAAGAGATTCATCGCCTTTATTGGTTATTGGATTATCACGAAACCATTTTTTCATTTCCAATCCAGAAAGACGCATGTTCTCATATTCCTGCTGGCTGGATACAAACTGACTTACGAGTCTTAACTCGTGCATAGTTAACTCTGAATAGGACTTCTCAGTCAGCAACTTTTCGAAATCCTCATATTCCTTCCATTCGTGCGTATTCATCGTGTCTTCTCTTTAAGTACAACTTTATATTCATTCAATTCCATCGCCAGGTGTTTGCGCAAATAAAACAACCGCGATTTCACAGTGCCTTCGGGCATAAATACAACCTGGCTAATCTGGCTGATGCTTAGCTCTTCTTCGTACCGAAGCAGAAAAATAGTCTTATCTGTTTCCTCCAATGTTTCAAGCAATACGGTTAGTTTGTCGTACGCAAAAAGTAAATCCAGTGCACGATCCAGGTCATGCGCTTGTTTTACTTCAATTCCATCCAACCGCTGGTTTTGTCTTTTTCGATATTCATTTTTACACATGTTATGGGCCACCGAGTAAACCCAGGTAGAAAACTTTCTGTTTGTATCAAACTGCTGTGAGTTATGAATAATCTTTAAAAACAAATCATGGAACATGTCTTCGGCCAACGCGCGGTTATTCCAAAGCATGCGTGTAAAATAGCGCAGCAGGGATGTGCTGTAACGCGCATACAATTCTGTAAACGCTGCCTCACGTCCTTGCCGGATTTCCTGCATCAACTGCTCGTCTGGCAGACGAGCAAGTTTAGGTTTAAAAAACATGCGCTTACTTTTCTATAATCTCCATAAAAACCCGGAACCCTACCGCTGCATCCGGATTGGTATAAGTATTTACACTTCTGATGGTGGACTCGGCTGGCTGGTGATTCCAACTTCCACCACATGCCTTACCCTTTTCATTAATCATCTCGGCCACGTTGCCTACTACATCGTAAAGCCCGATGTCGTTGGGAAAATAGGATTTGGTAGGCGCCATAGTGGCAAAGCCATCGTTATTTGGGGGTCTAATTCCTTTGTAGCCGGGGCAATCGCAGGGCTCAGATTTAAAGTTACCTAAATAACAGTTCTTATTGTTTAGGGGGGAGTTGCGCAATCCGAAATACCTAAACCATGGATATTGTATTTCCGGATCACGTAAGGATACTTTTCTAATTTCTGCATTCTTATCAAATTCGGAACCTTTGGGTGTAATCTTTACTTCAACCTCCTGTTCGTCAAGTTTCCATGATGTGGGATTTTTTATAGACGCGGCTGCAATTTGCCATTCATCCAGGGAAGGTAATCTGAACTTTACTTTTTTATACTTTCGTTCTGGTGCATTGTTATATTGCTCCGTTAGCCATTCGCAATAGGCATTGGCCGCTTCAAACGAAATGTTAACAGCCGGATAATGATTGAAGTACCGGTTCTTTTTTGTTTCAACACGTGGGTGTGCATAGTTGGTCATAAATGCCAATGCTGGTTCTTCATAGCGACTAAAATCGAATTTGTATCTTTCGTGCAGATCGATGAGCTTGTTCTTTTGCAGATATTCAAGAAAGCGATTGTATTGGGCATTGGTCACTTCTGTATTACCTGCATAAATTAACTCTGCCACAGGCCTGAAATCATCCTCCCAGGATTTAACATCCAAAGCAAATGGAAAGTAAGGAATTACTTCAACCAATGTTGAATTAAGGTAATGTGCAATCATTTCCTTTTTTCCGGTATCTGCAGCTACTTTTTCCATAATTGCCCGCAGGTTCTTTGCCTTCTCTAATTGTCCTTCCTGCTGATAGGCTTCGTACAGCAAAATCATGGGTAACAAATAATTTGAACTAAAAGCGCGACCAGCATCACTATCAGTTTCTCCATTGAAATTTACTTGTAAATAATCCAACATAAATTTGGTTTCCAGATTATGTCTGATCTGCGAAACATTATCCAGGCTATTGGCGCTGTGCACCGAGGCAAGACCCACCACATACAAGTATTCTTTAAGCGGCTGAATATTATCGCGTCCTACTGTTAGCGCATAATAGAATTTTTTATGAGGATTAGTCGTTGGTAACTGCGAGCAAATCCAGGCGTTACTGGATGCAATGGCGTTGTTTAGTTCGATCTGATTCAGACCAACCTGCGCAAACTTTCGTTGAACATAATCCGCATGATTTAACATTTCGAGATTGAGAATTACCACGTCCGTGCGAACATTCAATGCATCCTGCAGCACAAAGAGAGGTGTGGTTGTGCCTTCTCCTTCGGTAATCAACACTGCATCTGGTTCCAGGCTCATCAGCACGTTGTAACTGTAATTCAGTAAGGCGGGCGATACTTGCCCTTTGGTATATAAACCTTTGCTAAACTTAGCCCGATTAAGATCATCAAGTGTAAACTCTGAATAAAGTTGCATGAGCCCATAACCATCCGGCTGCTCGGGGTTAAGGGTGTAGGCTTTGAGCAACGCATCCTGCGCTTCTTTGTTAAAGGCATCAAACCAACCTTTTGCCAACCAATACTCATAAGTATCAGGAACAGTTGTGTTCATGTCCTGAAGTATCTGTGCCAGGTCAGCTCGTGCTGATTGCGCAAAAACAGCTGCCGCGTAATAATTAAACCAGGCTTGTGCATTACCCGACTTAACTTCAGTGGCCCAGGCTTGTTTTTGTGCAGCATACCATGTTACCGGCTTTATTACAAGAGTCTTGGGGAGAATACGTTCTGGTGTAATTGCAAAGGTAAATGAGGGGATGAGTGCTAATAGAAAAATAAAACGCTTCATAAATTTCAGGTTTTAATGCTCTGTACACCTGAAAACCAAAAACGTTCAAACCACAATAAAAAATATTCTGGAGCATTTAAATATAAAACACCCAGTCCTTATACTGGCCGTCATGCGGATTAAAATCAGTGCGTTTTTGAAAGTGTGTATCCAGAATTTCTAATTCGGCTATTCGCTCTAACTGCAGGTTGCGATAACCTTCCCTGCCACCGGCTTTTGTAAAGCCGAATGTTTGCCAGCATACCAATACAATCTGATTGCGGGAAGTGGTGCACACTCCGTATGGACAAATGGTACGGGGTAAGGGCTCGCCTTCCAACGAAATACGGCACTGATTCTTTGCTTCGCCTGCCAACCAAAGTTGCTGTGTCAGTTCTTCCAGGGTCATTTGATTGCTACTACCGTATCAGAATTTTTGTCAGTCAACTCCCCAATCGGTTTTAAGTTAAATGCAGATTCAAATACCTGCTGAAACTCCGGATCAACACAAACCAATAAACCTCCACTGGTTTGAGGATCGCATAAGGTTAGCAACGATTCGCTGCCAATGTTGGATACCTTTTTCTCATAACTCTGCCAGTTGCGCATCGTGTTATCAGGATAAATAAATTTACTTATATAGGTTTGCAGGTTACGAATTAGCGGAACGCGTTCATAATGCAACACAGCCGAAACGCCACTGCCTTCGCACACTTCAATCAGGTGCCCCAATAATCCAAACCCGGTAACATCCGTAAGCGCATGTACGTGTGGAAGTTTACCAAACGCTGTACCCAATACATTTAGTTCGGTCATGAGGCGAACGGCTTCTTCAACATCCTCCTGTTCTGCCAATTCGCGTTTTTGTGCTGTGGTAATAATACCAACACCCAATGGCTTGGTGAGGTACAACAAATCACCAGCTTTGGCCGTATTGTTCTGCTTCAGATTTTTTTTTGGTACCGTACCCGTTACAGCTAAACCAAATATTGGTTCCGGACTATCAATACTATGCCCTCCGGCCAACGGAATAGCTGCTGCCTTACATATTTCACGAGCGCCATTCAATACCTGTTGTGCCAGCTCCGCAGGAAGTTTATTTATCGGCCAACCCAAAATAGCCAACGCCATGGTAGGTGTTCCACCCATGGCGTACACATCGCTGATGGCATTAACTGAAGCAATTTTTCCAAATGCAAAGGCATCGTCAACGATCGGCATAAAAAAATCGGTGGTGCTGATGATGCAGGTGCCATTATCCAATTCGTAAACGGCTGCATCATCTTTCGATTCGTTGCCCACCAATAAATTAGGAAAGCCCGCAGACTTCAAATCGGATTGAAGAATTTTATCCAGCACAGCCGGGGCAATTTTGCATCCACAACCGGCACCGTGCGAGTATTGAGTAAGTTTTACTTCGTTCATGAGGTTAACCACATTGACACATGATCGTACAAGTTACTTATCAGGAAGTAAGCGAAAATACTCATTTCCATTCGATCACTTATCTTCTTTAAAGAGATTAGCACAATTAAAAGTGGATGAGAATTTTTCCGGACATTATCCAACCTGTGTTTTCAGTATAGTTAATGCATCTGTAATTTCATCCATATTTACTCCGTCCCAATCTACCACTTTCATCACCTTGTCTTTTCTCTTTTCAATACTATGCCGGTAGGCCTTATCGTAATACGTAAGCAACACACGCATTACCCCGGGCATATTTCCGTTCTGCAATTCTGCCTTGGCCCTGTTAAAATGCTGGCCGCCCAATCGCTTTACAATCTTGCTCATAATCAAAAGAAACTCATCCCGATCTGCCTGACCATATTCCTGCACGAGCCGGCTTATGCGAATTTCCTGATCCACCCCTACCTGAATTAGCGGACTCCTATTCATCTGCAACCAAAATGCACGGGGTAAAAATATTTGTCCAATAGCAATGGATTCATCTTCTATCCATACCGGCTTTTCCGGATCAAGTAATCGGATTTCCTCAAACAAATTATTTTGAAATTGCTCGGTAGTGGGTTGCGGGTTCATGAACAATCCACCAAAGACAGAGCCCTTGTGGCTGGCCAGCATTTCCAAGTCAATCACCTGTTCGCCTCGCAGTTTTAGCGCACGCAGAATTTCACTTTTACCACTGCCTGTATATCCGGTTAACAAAATAATTTTAAATGGATGTTCGAACGACTCCAATGCTTTCTGCCGATAGGCTTTGTAGCCGCCTTTCAAGGCATGGGTTTTAATTCCGGCCATCCCCACAAACTGACAAAAATTATTCGAGCGCATCCCTCCGCGCCAGCAGTGCACCAACATTTCTTTTGATGGGGAAACCTTTTCAGCTTCATTGATGATATCCAGCAACCGCGGACCAACCAACCGAAAGCCGGTTTTGATGGCTTCCAACTGACCCTTTTGTTTGTAATCAGTGCCTACCTGTGCACGCTCCTGGTTGTTGAGTAACGGGATATTGATTGCGTGCAGGATATGACCGGATTGATATTCACCTTCCGAACGAACATCAACGATGGGCAGGTTATTGCGCAGCGATAAAAAGTCATCGATGGAAACAGCCATTGTGTTTTCTTGCAGCCGGTAAAGGTATCAATATCGGGCAATCTAATCGTTAAAATTTATAGCAATGCTGGAGGCAATCCCTACACGAAATCCATAATTCAGATATTGGGTATCCTGGAAGGCAACCGCGGCCTCCAACCGGAAAATGCGCAAGATGCCATCAATGCCATACCCTACTTCGGTATAGTTGCGCGAAGTTGGTGATGCCAGGTAATTCACAAAAATATTTTCAGTAATACCCACCAGGCGGATTTTGGGAATTCGTGTTACCAAAAATTTTCGGAAGTGATAATGTGTGTTGGCTGAAAAATATTCGCGTGAAGTACTGTTGGCATAATAATCCATTAACCGATAGGTGCCCACCGGGTCGGCTGTAACAAACCAGGTACGATTGCCCTGAAAATGTTTATAATCGCTTCGAGGGAGTATAAAAATACTCGGATAGAATTTCTATCAACCTGCCCATTGGGTAAAAGAAGTTCTTTCAATTTCCGAATAGATACCAGTCCCGAAAGTGCCGATGCAATTTCCGGCTTTTCATAATCATTCCGGCGTGAATATGCTTCACATTTTAACCAGATATTATTATTTAACCATTCCTTTTTTAAACCTGATTTTATAAGCTTTTCCTCAAGGGAATACTCAAAAGTATGCAAAAAAGGTAAGCCCTCGTTCATGTAAAACTCATCAACCCTTTTATCCTCATCATCACAATTATTTAGTTCCTGAACTATTTTATACCTCAACGCCTCCCATTCATCCGTTGTAATCAGTGAATCCGGGTAATAATCGTATAGTTTATCAGAGTCAATAAAATAGTTGTTATCGGCCTTTTCCTTTCCCATTTCCTTAACCCTCCCTTATGGTTCCCTGTTTTATCATCAAGGGAAAGC
>Ga0209605_1003775_pt1 | contig 12963 bp, 10 predicted proteins | sample AD_UKC035_MetaG_FD_184408 | JGI IMG/M metagenome (GOLD analysis project Ga0209605, IMG submission 184408) | Active sludge microbial communities of municipal wastewater-treating anaerobic digesters from USA - AD_UKC035_MetaG (SPAdes) (version 2) | ecosystem: Engineered > Bioreactor > Anaerobic >...
GCATGTTCCTGCCCGTAGTTCTCACTACGAGTCCCAACCCCTCGTCTGTCCAGGGAAGAACTATTTCAACAATACCGCCGTTTTTCACCGCTTTTACAAAATGTTTTTCTTTTGGATTGAAAGGCAGAGAATTCACGATTTCAAGAATATAAGGGGAACAAACAAGCCGCCGGGCAAATTCTTCAAGCACGTTCTTGCCGTGGTCATCGCGCAGATTGATTTTCTTATCACTGGCAGTTAACTCTGTTTCAATCAATTCAGGCTCAATTCGAGCCTCACACCATTTAATAAACTCTGGAGTCTGAAATCTTTCGGGGCTGGCAAAGCAGAAAACAGAATCTTCTGTCTCCTGATCGGCAATTTTTCGTCGAATAGTAAATTTAAAGCCATTCCAGAAGGGCTCTGATGCAAACCCTATCGCAACAGAGTCGTTCAAAAAAGCAGCCGTTAATCCATAGGCAGTAACCTCTGATTCGTCTTTCAGAAGAAAAAAGTCAGCCTCAATAAATTGTGCCTCAGCCTCTGAACCGGAATCAATGTAAGGATGTTTTGAAATGCCCAGGAGAAGACTCCCTAATGTTCTTCCCCGGGGATCTCTACAAAAATCACTGATAGAGAGGTGGTCAGAAAGCTTCATGTCGCCAAGATAGCCTTCGCAACAGATTCGCCGTTCAAAAAGCCTGTCCGGCCTGGATTTATAAGTCTGGATGAATTGATTAACTCTGTTCCAGGCTTCCTGAAAATCTTTTGCTGGCGGACTACATGAAAGATCGTTAAAAAATAGCTGACGCATTGCTCAGACAAGCCTCAACAGCTGGTTACTCCACTCATCCAGCAAATCTTCCGGGTATTCACTCAGTTCACCATTTTTATCGAGATCTATCTGTTTCAATGAAGAAAACTGCTCGAACTCAGTCGTTTCCTTGTCAAACCAGCATATTCCCACTCTGCTGTGATCAATCGCCCGCTCTTTCACAGCAACGCGAATGCCGTTGATGATGTGGTCGCTGTGGGTTTCCAGAAAAATCTGCACGCCCTGGGATGCACAAAGCGCCATCAGCCGACCCAGTTTTGACTGGCCGCGCGGGTGAATATGAGCCTCCGGGTTTTCAATGATAACTACGCTGTTTTTGTCAGCGGTCAACAACAAAACGATTACCGAGAGGGCAAATGAGATGCCAAAACCCACATTGGACGGTCGGAAAGAGTTGGTTCTACCGGTCTTCAATTCAAAATCATAACCGAGTGAGACCTTGTCCATACCCGGAATCTCATCGATGTTCACTCTGACACCGGGCGAAATCTCACCAAGCCAGGTATTTAACTGATTTCTCAACGAAAGTTCTTCTACGTTACAATTGCTGAGAGCCTGATTGATTTTGAACCTGGCGCCGTTATGCTGCAAATAGTGCACAACAAATTCCCCCCTGCTGCCAAATTCATTTTTTTCCAGTGAAAATCGTGAAGTGTCATGTAATGACCTTGGCCCCAGGCGATCCGCAGATATATAACGAATGTTATCTCTCAAGTGCTGAACTAAAGCAAAATCATTGTTTGAATGGGTTTGCAATACATCGCTGGCTTTATATTCAAATATCCATTCAAGCTTTTTGTCTTCTTCCAGGCCAAATTCAAAAGTTATGATTTCATCTTCGGCAAACTGGTACAAAGCATCCTGACCGCTGCCGATTTCTACCAGACCGCCGTTAAGATTGAGTCTGCCACGGTCCGCAAGAGCTTCACTCTGTTTAACGAGAAGAAGAGCCTGGATCAGGGAACTTTTGCCCATTCCGTTGAGGCCAGCCAATATATTCAATGAACGAGCAGGAAAAGCGATATTCTTGAGAGATTTAAAATTATGAATTCTAATCGTCTTAATCATTGACCAATTCCATTACCAACCTGTTAACAGCCTCAAATCTGTAAACAGTCCGACTCTTTTCGCCAGTTCCGGTACTGATCGAATTCCAGAATTCACGATCATTGCGACACAGTGCGGCAAAATTGTTCATAACCAGATCCTTTTTCTTCAGCAAAGCTTCTGTCTGACGAGCAGACAATTTGGCAAGAGTCACCGACCAGACATCAAAGAGGGCCTTGCTGACAGGCTTTCTTCGTTCTGGAAATTGATCCGCTTTGCGAAAGGCCCAATCACCAAACAGTCTGGCTGCAGTCTCCATTGAAAAAATAAAGGCTTTTTTCAAATCATTTCTCTCATTTGCCGACAATTTGCCCAGCTTTTGCATGGCCCCATTCAGAAAAGAATCGAGGTCAGGCTGGTAATCATGCGGAGATGTAAGGTAAAAAGCGACAAATCTTGTCGCAAACTCCCTGTCAAGCATTCTTGAAACGTCAATTTTATTTTGCGTAGCAGTCTTAAAGGCCTCTGTGGCAGCAAGCTCAGCCACGAATCTTGCCGGAATTCCCTGATTGAGGGCATGCCTTATCTCCTGAGGCTCAAGAACAAGACCACCGGTGTTGATTCTTTTAAAGATATTAAATTTTACTTCCGGGGGAGTCCCGGGGCTGATGATATGAGCGATAATCTGAGTAGTATCGATTGTTCTTTTGAGTGACCGGGGGAGAGTATCATAAGACTCGCCTTCCAGATTTTTTAAAAATTCCAGACCAGTCAACCTGAGACTCCTGTTGATAATAAAATTTCTCAAAGCGCTCAATCTCTGCAGACCGTCGACTACCAGCCAGCGATTGTCATCTGTCCCATCAAAAAAAAACGCAGGCAGGGGCAGTTTAATAAGAATAGATTCGATAAGTCGGCTCTGCTTTCCTTCATCCCAGAGGTCATCTTTTCTCTGAAAGTCGGTAAATAAGTCTATCTCCGGTGGTTCCTGCCGGAGCCGGTCGATTATAAGCGAAATTGTTGGCGATTTGAGCTCAATGCTGATTGAAGCCGGATTAAAAGGCTTGTCAATAATAACCGGCGAAGTTTCATCTTCGACAGTTATTTCGCGATATAAATCAGTATTAAAATCTTCAGCTGTTTTCATAAGTTCTGATCACTCAACCAGCACAAATCTAGCCGAAATGCTCTTTTATGTAAAGTGCAAATATCTTGCAACAGATTTCGAACATAGCCTTCGCAAAATTCAACACCGCTTCAAAGAACTGATCAGCGCCCGCGCCACCCGCCTCGGCCTTTAACAGTCTTTTCCAAGACATTGGCAGGAACTAACCCGCAGCAAAATCAGCCAGAAACAACTACGATGTCCCTCTATCCCAACAGTCGCAATCGCCGTGAAGAGCTCGCGACCAAAATCTGCCAGAGTTAAGCAAGGTGTCCCCATATCCCCGCATATTGACCAAAGGCGGCAACTGAACTATATTGTAGCTATTCTGTTTTTGCCGGATAATAACTATGATCGATACAAGAGAATTGCAAAAAAAAATACAGACGGGTGAAGATTCTTTTCTGGAGCTCAAAGAGCTTCATTTGTCCGGCAATTCGGTTACCGGCCCGCATCGTAACAGCATGGCCGACGAGCTGGCTGCTATGGCCAATTCGAACAGCGGCACAATCGTGCTTGGCGTTAATGACAAAACCCGTGAAATAACCGGCATTCCAGACCAGGCGCTCGACGTTGTCGAAACCTGGGTGCGCGAAATTGTCAACGATCTGGTCGAACCGCCAGTAATATGCCAGATAAGCAAGGTTCAGTTAGACACCGCGACCGGCGAACGCAACGTCATTGCAGTTTCGGTGCCGCGCAGTCTTTTCGTTCACAGAAGCCCCGGTGGCTACCTGCATCGCATCGGAAGTTCACGCCGGCAGATGAGCCCGGAATATCTGGCCCGTCTGTTTCAGCAGCGCAGTCAGGCGCGACTTATAAGGTTTGACGAGCAGATTGTCGGGCACGCTTCCCTCGATAATCTCGATGAAAAGCTCTGGCAAAGATTCAGATCGCCGCTGTCTCCGGCTGACCCGATCGAGTTTCTCGGCAAGTTGAAGCTGATATCGCGAGACGAAGACGGTGTCGACCGGCCGACGGTAAGCGGCATTCTTATGAGCAGTCCAAATCCTGAACAGTTCATCTCGAACGCCTTTATTCAGGCGGTCTGCTATCGGGGTGAAGACCGTGACGCAAACTATCAGCTCGATGCACGCGACCTTACCGGGCCGCTTGACCGGCAGATTTTCGCGGCCTGCGGTTTCGTCGAGCGCAACATGAAAATCGGCGCCCGCAAGGCCCCGCATCGTATCGATATACCCCAGTATTCGATGAATGCTGTTTTTGAAGCGGTGACCAATGCGGTTGCCCATCGTGATTATTCGATTTATGGCTCGAAAATCAGGCTGCACCTTTTTGCTGACCGACTCGAGCTTTACTCGCCAGGCACGATTCCCAACACCATGACGATCGCCAGTCTTTGCGAGCGCCAGTCAGCGCGCAACGAACTGCTGACCTCGCTGCTGGCCAAATGCCCGGTCGAACCCGCCAATTACGAGTTGATGCGCAGTCACATCATGGACAAAAGGGGCGAAGGCGTGCCGATTATCATTTCCCACAGCCGCAAATTATCGGGAAAAAGCCCCGAATATCGCCTGCTCGACGATGCCGAACTGCTGCTGACGATCTTCGCCGCCAAACCCTGAAAATCATCTTTCTGCCAAACACGACAGACCCGCAAAGACAAAAAATGATATAATGGAAACTCGTAGCGAGGTATTTCAATGCAGACGGCCACCTATTTGAACCCGTTCACCGACTTCGGCTTCAAGAAGCTGTTTGGTGAAGAGTATAACAAAGACCTGCTGATCGACTTTCTCAACCAGCTCCTGAAGAAAGAGCAGGGCTGCATCAAAACGCTTACCTATCTGAAGAACGAGCAACTCGGCCGCTCAGAAGCCGACCGCCGCGCGGTATTCGATCTTTACTGGCCCATTTACCTTGAAATGCCGAAGTTCGAAAAGACTCTCGAACAACTCGAAAGTCGTTTCGACAAATGGCTTTACGTGCTTAAAAACCTCGAACGCCTGCATGACATTCCAGAAAAGTTCAAGGACCGCATCTTCAGAAAGCTGTTCGCCGCTGCCGAAATTGCAAAATTCACCCCTGAAGAGGCCATGGCCTACGAAGACAGCCTGAAAGTCTATCGCGATCTGAAAAACTCGATCGACACCGCCCACGAAGAAGGTCACGAAGCGGCCATGGCGGAAGCTGCAATGAAAATGCACAACAAAGGCCTCAGTCTCGAAGTCATATCAGACATCTCGCTGAATTGAGTAAAAACAAGTGCTTTTTCGTTGCGCGAAGCGATTTCTTCGCAGATTTCAGCAAGTCTGAGAAACTTCCCGCTGTCGGCAGCCGCAAAGACCTGATCGCGCAGCCACTGCGACGGATGATTGCATATCTGCCTGAAACGCATCATATACGAAAAAATCAGGCCCCTGCGCTGAATCCCGGCTTCTACAGACTTCAGGTCTTTTTCCAGCATCTCGACAGCCTGCTGATATAGCACCGCCTGCATTTTTGTCAGGCGACACAGGCTTTTAACCTCTGTTTTCTCGGGCAGATCAGCAATAACATTACGGTCGGTCTTGAGTCGCCGCAAAATATAGGGCCGCACCAGGTTGCGCAGCGGCGCATAACCGGCATCGGCATTTTCCCCAAGTCGCTTGCAGAATCGACTGAATTCGGCAGCAGTGCCGAGCAGCCCCGGGTTGAGAAAATCAAAAATCGACCAGAGATCACCGGGGCGGTTTTCGACCGGCGTGCCGGTCAGCACCAGACGGTTTTGACAGACAAGCGATTTGACTGCACGTGTCTGGCGCGTGCCCGGGTTTTTGATCGCCTGCGCCTCGTCGAGAATGACGATTTGCCATGCCTGTTTCTGCAGCAGCGGCTGGCGGGTCAGATAGCCGTAGGTGGTTATGACGAGTTCGAAATCTGCCATATCGGCTGTGCCGGGCGCCGCCGACGGGTGTTCAATGCGGTATTTGAGTGCAGGCGTAAAGCGTCTGATCTCGTCTTCCCAATTTCCGAGCAGGGAAGCTGGCACGACCAGCAGATGTGGCCGCCCTCTGCCCTCTGCTGACGCATCGTTTTTCAGAGCCATCAGAAATGCAAGCACCTGCAGGGTTTTTCCGAGGCCCATGTCGTCGGCCAGACACGGGCCAAGGCCAAGTCTGTGCATCAGCCCCAGCCATCTGACGCCGTTCAGCTGGTATGGTCGCAGTTGAGCACTCAGCTCTGCCGAAAGCGGCAGCAGCATTTGTGAATTTTCTGGCTGCCGCAGCTGCGCAAGAGTCTGACGCAGCGCCTCGCCCGGAATCACCCGGCTCCAGGCCGCCGCATCGGCATCCAGCGGCTCGGACATCTTTGCCGAAGCACCGGCTACCAGACGCATCGCTGCGGCAAAATCGGTGCCATCAGCCCCGATTTCGTTACGGACCGTCTGCCAGTAATGCAGAACCTGGTCGAGTTTTTCGCGGTCAATCTCCACCCAGCTGCCCCTGATCAGAGCAAGGCCATCAGTTTTTTCGCGAATCTGTTGCCACTCTTCCGGGCTTATTTCCTGATCGCCAACCGCAATGGCAAGCGAAAAATCAAGTAGGCTGCCGCCGGGTTTTCTGGTAGAGACTTCGCCAACCTTAATAGTGACCGTTACCCGGTTTTTCGCCCTGACTTTCCACCAGTCCGGCACCCGACACATGATGCCGGCTTCCTCAAAAACCGGAATATCGCACAGAAACCTGAAAGCTTCATGCGCAGACCAGCCACAGGGGTAAAATATGCGTTTACTGGCAATCAGGGTCTGCAGCAGTTCACTTTTTTCGCCGGCCAGATGCAGCGGTTGCAGCAATTCAACCAGTTTCCTGTCGTTGCGGCCCCCCGAATATTCTTCCAGAGCGTTTTTTAGCGGCTGATGCCGAAGCTTTCCGGCTTCAGAAAGCCCGGAAGTATAAGTCGCCATGAAAGCAAACGGCAGTTGCGGATTTCTGCGGTTTTCAGCCAGATTGAAGCACAGGCGGTCAACCTGGTGCCACGCCGGATTTCGTGCCGCAAAATAATCTCTGACACTGCCGTGCCAATCACCCAGCTCATGACAGAGAGCCTGATTCATTGCCCGCCAGAGGTCATAAAGCACACCGGGCCTGAGATATTCGCCGCCGGGCAGAGGCGGAGCCGATTCAATGATCAGCTCGACCATTTCTTCGGGAAACGGGATACGCAGATTCTGTCGCTGCTCTTCAATGCCATCTGTCAGTCTGACAGCGTTCAGAAATCTGGCCGAGTACGCCTGCCAGAACGACAGCGAAGCCGGCATTTCCATAGATTTTTCAGCAAAGCCAAGCAGCAGCAGGCCAGCACCAGCGTCACGCGCAAAAGCCTGGTATAATTCAAAGCCGGCAGCGACTTTTCCGTCGGCAGTCTGCGGTGACCGGCTGAAAAAAAGCCGCCCATCAGGAGCCAGTTCAAGTTCGTTTCCGAAATTTAATTCGCCGGTATGCATGCCGGTAAGAATACCAGATTTGTGCTGCTGATTCATCTTAAAAACTCTGTCAAACGCCCGCTTTAGAGATGGAAAAGCGCCCTCGACGGCTGACACGCCCTGATACATTGATGTAAAGAGAGGCTTCACTCAACGCAAAAGCATCACATCTGATCTTGACCTGGCATATCCTCTTGCCATAAATTGCAGCAATGCAAACAAATCACGACCACAAAAAAGCAATTGAAACCGCCAAAAAGGAATTCAGACGCAATCCGGGGCCAGACAGCCGACGTGCGCTGTTTTCTGCCTACATCGCCCGCATTGACGAGCTTGAGAAACGTGGCGAACTGACTGCGGCATCAGAACTGAAAGACTCCTTATCAAGCCGCTTTCCCGAGCACAAAGATGAGCTTCTTCAGCTTTTTTTCAGCTACAAAGCCGGCGCGGGTTCCCCGTTCGAAAACGCCCTGATCGCATTTTTAAACGATTCACCCGACTCTCCATCATACCGTTCCAGCGTCGAAAACCTGGGCAGCATCATAGTAAACCCTGAACAACTCTCTCTATCAACCCTGCTCCCTGCCGACCACGCGCTGAAGTGCCAGGCTCAAACTTTGATGCGGGCTTTCTCGGCAGTAACAACCCACGGAAACGGCGCTGACCTGCAGCTACTGCATGAACTCAAGAGCACAATCGACCGCCATTCGCCGCTTTTTGCCTGGCGGCGGGCAACAATGGCTTTGTATGCCTTTTACTGCGGCGAAACAGCAGAAATGCAGAAACATCTGGCCGGCATCGACAGTAGACACCCCGTTGGCGCGATTGCCACTGCCCTGAACTCTCTGGCCGGCGTGGCACCTTTTCCCGCAGAGCACCCCTCTTACGCCGGCTTCGCCGGTCTTGAAAAAGAACTGAACGCCACCTTGCCACCAGAATTGCGCGAACAGCTCGATCAGATTTTTGCCAGCGCCGAGCAGGAAACCTGGCCGCCAATGAATCATGCGACCAGAGCCCTTTTTCGGGCTGTAAAAAAGCGTTCCGAAGCGGCCTTCAATTCGCTGGCAAGACTGTGGCTTACCTGTATTTCACGCTTCGAGCAGGATGAAGACTGCGAAAACCCGTTGCCACTGATGACAGAATTTGGTGTTCCATACAAAAAATCGATGATCTGGCTTGCCGCCAGTCATGTCGGCAGATTTGACCTGGATGCCGCTCAGACCCTGGCAAATATTGCCCTGATTCAGCATAATTCGACACCATTCACTACCCGGCAACTCGGCTGGATGATGTATATGGCCGCACGCCTGGCCCTGCAGGACAAATTTCTTGATTTACAATACGAATACGGACGCACAATTACATGTGAGAAATTGCTGAAGATGGCCAAAACTGCCTGGCCGGGCGCACCGGTTTACCCTCTGCGGCTGGAAATCATGCACGCAACAGGCTGCGCCACAACAAAAATAGAGAGCGAACTGCTGCAATGGCACAAAGAATCACCGCAAAACATCGAACCGCTGCTCGAACTGTTTTTGATGGCCTGCTACCGCAAGGCATACAAAAAAGCCCAGAGCTATATAGATATCGCTGAGGGCATCGAGCCTCTGCATCCATCTGTCAGGTCGGGCAAAGCTAAAATTTTGTTTAAAATTCTGCTCGAACGATTCGAAAACAGAATGGCCAGATCGCCAATTGAAAAAGAGGTTCTCGCCTTCGCCAGGCTGTTTGCAGCCGGTGACCCTCGCAGTTACATTGTCTGGCTGTTTGAAGAAGCTCGCATTGCCATCCCATACGGCGATACAGCAAACCGGTTTACAAACCTCAGGCCGGCACATCCGACCGTTGCCGAACTGCTTAAACGCGCCGGAAGCAGCATGGCAGGCAAATCAACCGGGGAAATACCAGACATAAACCTTGAAAATCCACGCCTGTTCTGGCTGGATCTAGGAAAAGCCTGTGCCGGCATGCAGCAGGTCGGGATAGGCCTCAAACTGAAGCAGCAATTTTCTGACGCCATGCTTTTGCACATTAAGCATCTCGATATCGAAGATGATCTGCTTCTGCCCATCTGCGACATTCTGTCACACAACAAACTCGATCAGATACTGTTCGAAGCTTCCAACGTTGGTATCAAACGCAACACTATGCTGATTTACAAGTATCTCTTCTATCGTTCCATGGCCCTGACCGATACCGCGCCGAAGCGTGCTGCCGAAGTCATGCGGGCTGCCCGCTATTTTGCAAAAAGAGCCAATGATAACGCATTCATAGAGCTTAAACTGAAACAGGAAAAGCGCGATGACGACTTTGATAGTCTTGACGGCTTTTCCGGGGGCCTGATGCAGATGATGGGGGGTAGCGCCCGCCATGACGTAGAATTGAGCCCGGAAGATGCGACTGAAATTCTACAGACCGAAAGAAAATTCGACACCTGGAAACCCGCGAAGAAACAAGTGAACAAAAGAAAGCAGACGAAATCATGAATCCATTCGAAATTCTTGGCATTACCGCTGATGCCGATGACACAACGGTCAGAGAGGCCTATCTTGCAAAGCTCAGGTTTTTCCCTCCCGACAAAGACCCGAAGGGATTCACGCGACTGCAGGAGGCTTTTCAGGCCGTGCAAACCGAAGAAAAACGTCTGGCAGCCTCTCTAGATTGGGAATTCACCCCGCCAACCCGGGATGAGATTCTGTCAGTTTTTGCTTCTGGCAAAAAAGTCTGCACGGTTGGCCCCAAACTGTGGCTCGACCTGGTTCAGGCTGCAACCCAAAAATCAGAAAATTGACAAGCATGACTACCGCAACCGACAAAAAAGAGCTATTGCGAAACATGCTGTTAGAACGCATTGACAGCTGGGTAGAAGAACTCATGGCCGATAACCCGGAGATGGAGCTGCTCAGCGAAGACCTTCCAGACAACATTCGCGAACCCGACCTTTTTTCGCTCTGCTCGGCAGTAACAGCTCTGACCGAAGAGTTCCGGCTGCAGACAAGGGGTTACCGTAAGCTGCTTGAAGACATCGGCAGTCTGAGCGGCCGCATCGACAACCTGTCCGCCGCCGGCAGGCCGGCCCAGACAGCTGCAGAAGCAACCATTGCAGACGATTGCAATGTTCGTGAACGATATCGGGAAGAAGCACAGGTCGAGCTGGTCGAGCACTTTGTCGAAGTTCACGACCGCCTGTTTCAGACTACTCTGCAGATTCGGCAGCGCCTCGAAGCATACGGAATACTGCGGCGCCTTACCGGCGATAAAGCGGTCATGGAAGCCCTGTTGCAGGGACTCGATTTCACAATGCAACGATTTGACGCGGCTCTGGCTGCAGCAGGTATGCGCCGTTTCGGCCTGTGTGGCGACGCTTTTGACCCGTCAACCATGCGGGCCGTATTGGTCAGCACAGCTGTCGGCGGCGACTCAGGGAAAGTTACCAGCGTTTTACGCAGCGGATATTATCGTTACAACCAGATCTGGCGTTATGCCGACGTGGAGGTCAGCAAATGAAAAATTCACTCACTCTTGATTCAGAAATGATCGTTGGCATAGACCTGGGCACGACAAATTCTGAAGCCGCCATTTTCAGCAACGGCAACATCGTAGTCGTTTCTTTCGAGGGTGAAACCATCATGCCTTCAGTGGTCAGCCTGGCTCATGACGGCAAGCTTCTGGTGGGAACTCAGGCACGTAATCAAAGACTGCTTTTTCCGGAACGGACCGTTGTCTCAGTCAAGCGCCAAATGGGGTTTGATGAAGAAATCCCGCTTGGCGATAAAAAGTTCAGACCCCAGGAAATTTCTGCCATGATACTGCGCGAGCTCAAAACCAGGGCCGAACTCTTTGCCGGCCGGCCGATCAACCGTTGCGTGATCACCGTTCCGGCTTATTTTTCTGATTCTCAGCGCCAGGCAACGCACGATGCCGGAGTTATTGCCGGCTTCAAGGTTGAGCGCATCATCAATGAACCGACTGCCGCTTCTCTGGCTTTTGCGGCCGAACCCGGCAAAAGTCGTCGTGTACTGGTTTATGACCTCGGTGGCGGCACTTTTGACGTTTCGATAGTTGAAACCCGCGATGGAGTGACCGAAGTTTTAGCCAGCCACGGCGACCCGAGACTGGGCGGCGATGACTTTGACCGTCTGCTGCTCAACGAGATTGTCGAAGCTTTGATTAGAGATGGAAACCCGGACATTCGCTCCAATTCTGTGGCAATGAGCCGTCTCACCACTGCTGCCATTGCAGCGAAACACGAATTGAGCCATGCCCCCTTTGCGAAAATTCTCGAAGAAAACCTGCTGCAAAAAAATGGCCTGCCGGTAAACTTTTCCATGGAAATTTCCCGGGAACGTTATGAAGAACTGGTAAACCCACTGATTGAAAAAACTTTTATCAGTGTATCTCAGGCGCTCAGCGACGCAAATTGCCGCGCTTCTGACCTCGACGCAGTAATTCCGGTGGGCGGCATGACCAGAACCCCTCTTATTTTAAAACGCCTGGAAGAGACGCTTGGCCGGGTTCCACGTCAGGATGTGCACCCAGATCTGGCCGTGGCGACCGGTGCCGGTATCATGGCCGCAAGATTGAGCGGCCATGACGAAGGCAAGGTTCTCGTCGATATTACTCCATATTCTTTCGGGCCTATGGTTGCGAGCGAAGGTTCGCTTGGTCTGCCGATCTGGAATGCTTTCTCACCGGTAATCAAAAAAGGCACGCCCCTTCCCGTCAGAAAAACAGAGGTTTACTACACAATGGTCGACAATCAGACCGCCTGGAACTGCGAAATTTACCAGGGTGAACACCAGCTGGTCGATCATAACATCAGAATCGGCAAATTCACCGCCGATGGTTTTTCGAATCTGCCGGCAGGCAACAAAATTCTCTGCACCCTTGAACTCGACCTGAACGGCATTCTGCACGTTACCGTGGTAGAAAAAGCCACCGGTCTTTCAAAGCGTGTTCGTATCGAAAATGCTCTCGGCGCCATGGCCGGCAAGGATCTTGATAATGCAAGAGCCAATCTCGACGGCTTTTTCGGCCCGAACCGCCCGCAGGCAACCGAAAATGAACGCAGCTTCATACATGAAATGGAACAGCTGCTGCCGAAACACGCAGAAGCTGCAGCCGGCAGCAATGACAACGAACCCTCTTACAAGGTCAAAGCCCGGCAACTGCTGGCGCGAGCGATGGCGGCCCGCAAAGCCGTCACACCAGAAGACCTTGCGGAATACGAAACTCTGACCGCGGGCCTGTCCAGCTCCCTTGAGAACGGCTCAGAAACTGATATCAACGCCGCCGTCCGCGAACTCGACAACCTGCTGTATTTTATCGAGGAAGCCTGAGCCATGACCATCATGTTGCGCTGCCCGGTATGCCGCGCCACCTTAACCGGCAAGGCCACCTGCCATCGGTGTGGTTCAGACCTTTCAGGCATATTGTTGCTGCTCCGGAAGGCTGCCAAATTGCGAAATGCCGGCAGAGACCATCTGCTGGCCGGGAATTTTACCGAAGCGG